>Ga0115572_10004475_pt1 | contig 10873 bp, 11 predicted proteins | sample COGITO_mtgs_1206_FD_88681 | JGI IMG/M metagenome (GOLD analysis project Ga0115572, IMG submission 88681) | Pelagic marine microbial communities from North Sea - COGITO_mtgs_120607 | ecosystem: Environmental > Aquatic > Marine > Epipelagic | place: Germany:Helgoland, sampling site Kabeltonne... | reverse complement strand
TTAAAGAACGTGAGCCGATGGAGGGACTCGAACCCACGACCTGCTGATTACAAATCAGCTGCTCTAGCCAGCTGAGCTACATCGGCTTTTATTAGTGTTTTTACGCACAAAAAAAGCCCGCTATTTCTAACGGACTGCAAATGTATATATATTTTTCTTGTTTCAAAACATTTTTTGTAAAATTTTCATGAAAATTGACGTAATTTTTCTTTTCGCTTTTTTAACTGTCTTTCTAATGAATGTAAAGCCGTGTCTAACCCCTCTTCAAATGTTTTAGAAACCTTCTTTACAACAATGACATCTCCTGGGATAGAGAGCTGTACTTCAAATATTTTATTTTCTTTTTGTGAGGTATTTTCAATCTTCAAATAAACATTTGATTTAATAATTTTATCAAAAAATAAATCTAATTTATCCATTCGCTTCTGAATAAAGTTAATTAATTTTTGATCGGCATGGAAATTTACGGATTGTGTGTGTACTTTCATAATGAGATTTTTAAGGATTATGTTAAGTCCTAAGACAAACTCCTAGGATGTGATTTTTTGTATACTTTTTTGAGTTCAGCTACACTATTGTGCGTATAAACTTGTGTGGCTGCTAAACTCGAATGCCCTAAAAGTTCCTTAACGGCATTTAGATCTGCGCCATTGTTTAATAAATGGGTCGCAAAAGAGTGTCTTAGAATATGTGGGCTTTTTTTTACTTTAGATGAGATGTTGTCAAAGTAACCCGTAATAATTCTATATACCAACATTTCATAGGCTTTCGCTCCTTTTTTTGTTAAGAAAAGAATGGAGGGGTCAATTATTGTTTTTAGTTTTATACGCGCTAATAGATAGGTTTCTACGGTTTCCATTACGGATGGAAGCAAAGGAATGATTCGTTCTTTATTTCGCTTTCCTAAAACCTTTATATGTCCTTGAGATAAATCAACATCTTTGAGTTGGAGTTGAACTAATTCTATACGTCGTATTCCCGTGGAATAAAAAAGTTCTACAATGAGTTTATCTCGCACATCTTCAAACGTATCGGAATTCATACTATTTAATACGGAATTAATTTCAGTTTCAGAAAACGGTATTTGTATCTTTTTACTCACTTTTAACGCTTTATGCTTCACTAAAGGGTTGGCTTTAATGGACTCGGTCTTTAATAGAAATTTATAATAACTATTTAAACACGATATCTTTCGATTGATCGTTCGATTGGAAATCGTACGATCAACAAGTTGAACAATCCATGAGCGAATTTGCGAGTAGTTGGCTTTTGAAACTTCTGTGTCTGTAAACTCGTGAGTTAAAAATAATTGAAATGCTTCTATATCTTTTTGATAGGCCACCACTGTTTGGGGAGAATACTTTTTCTCTAGCAGCAAATAATCAATAAATTTTTGGATACGCATTCATTTGGTTTTACCCATACAATATACATAAAAATTTATGAAATTCCCACAAAAAATACATGCTTTCTTATGGGAATGTCATAAAGGAATTAAAAGTTTTATGCTTCTATCTTTCCTATAACTAACGCAATCATTCCTCCCATAATGGTTGCAGATACTGCATCAATAGCAACTAGCAATAAAAAATTAGAGTCTAAGTTAGATTCAGACGAATACATGAAAAAGTTCATACTAAGCGTCCACAGAAGACCTATTAAGAACCCTGCTTTGGCACCCGAATTAAAAGTTCTAATGTTTGCCCATCGGTTATAGATAAGAGCAAATGCAAAGGCATAAAATAAGCACCCTAGTAAAATGAATAACATGCATGGTTCTGCATCATCTGGGTGAAGATCTGTAAAAAGATATCCATAAAATAGAAAGCCTAGTAAAAAACTAACAATGGTACCTGTGATACCCGACAATAAAAAAGATTTTGTGTTCATAATTTAAAGATTTGGTTTTATCAAATTTAATAAACTTTATAAATAAACCAAATATTTTAACACTTACCGTTCTTATTTAGAAACCTTTAGAAACTAAAAAAGCACCTTGAATAAGGTGCTTTGAATATCGTATTGATTTTGAAAACTTACAGGTTTTCAGCGTCTCTTAGTCCTTGTATGTATTGCGCTTTTTGAATTTGTGCTCTACGTTTTACAGAGGGCTTTATAAACTGTTTACGCGTTTGTAAAGATCGCTTTGTTCCCGTTTTGTCAAACTTTCGTTTGAAACGTTTTAGCGCTCTGTCTATATTTTCTCCTTCTTTTATTGGTATTATTAACATAGTGTTTTAACCTCCCCTCTTTTAGATTTCGTGTGCAAATATAAACTTAATTATTGTTTTGCAATACTTATTTCAAAATATTTCTTGAGATGACTACCTTTTGTATTTCCGTAGTTCCTTCTCCAATTGTACATAATTTAGAATCTCTGTAAAACTTTTCTACAGGATAGTCTTTTGAATACCCATATCCACCATGAATTTGAACAGCATCATTGGCTATTTTGACACAAGTTTCACTCGCATACATTTTTGCCATGGCTCCAAGTGTAGTAACTTTTTCTCCTTTGTTTTTTAAAAACGCAGATTTATGCAACAACAATTCTGAAGCTTCAATTTCGGTAACCATATCGGATAGTTTGAATGATATTCCTTGAAAACTTGCAATGGGTTTTCCAAACTGAACGCGTTCTTTGGCATATTTTAAGGAGGCTTCATACGCTCCTTTTGAAATTCCTAAGGACAAGGCTGCAATCGAAATACGTCCACCATCTAATATTTTAAGCGACTGAACAAAGCCTTCACCTTCTTCTCCTAATAAATTGTCTTTATGTATGCGGCAGTTATCAAATATTAATTCGGCAGTTTCACTAGCACGCATTCCTAATTTATCTTCTTTTTTACCAGAAGAAAATCCTGGAGTTCCTTTTTCAACTACGAAAGCAGACATCCCATGGGAGTCTCCTTTTTCGCCGGTTCGGGCAATCACGACAGCCACGTTCCCACTACGACCATGTGTGATGAAATTTTTAGATCCATTTAAAATATAATGATCGCCATCTTTGACAGCGGTTGTGTTCATACCGCCAGCATCACTTCCTGTGTTGTGTTCTGTTAAACCCCAAGCACCAATCCATTCGCCTGTGGCTAGTTTTGGCAACCATTTTTGTTTCTGAGATTCATTACCAAAATAGTAAATATGACCCGTACAAAGCGAATTATGAGCCGCTATAGACAATCCAATTGAAGGATCTACTTTAGATATTTCTTCAATAATGGCGATGTATTCGTGGTATCCAAATCCAGAACCTCCATATTTTTCAGGGATAAAAACACCCATAAAACCCATCTCACCTGCTTTGTGAAGTACATCAGCAGGGAAATGCTGAGACTCATCCCATTCCATGATATGTGGTCTAATGTGTTGCTCTGCAAACTCTTTCGCAGCGTTAGCAATCAAATTCTGTTCTTCTGAATAATTAAAATCCATATATAATTTAATTGAGTGACAAATATAATTTAATAATTTCTAACTTTTCCTTAGGAAATTCTTTAACTTTTGTTAATTCCTCAATAGCACTATAACCATCCCTTAACATACGTAATTCTACAATCTCATATGCCAGTTCATAGTCGATGAATTCAATACGTACTAATTGATCAATCGTGGCGGTATTTAAGTTAATTTTATCAATGAGTCGAGGCGTTTTAACGGTAAATTCTTTAAGGATATTCGCAATCACTTCTGGAGTCAATCCATGAATTCCTTGTAATTGTATATCTGAAATAAAGCCCCCTTCAAAGGAATCTCTAAAACGTATAATACGTTCCGAATAAAAAGCACCAATTCCATGAACCTTTTGAAGTTGTGTCGCAGTTGCCTTGTTTAAATCGATTTTTTGTACGAATGACTTGGTCGAAGCAGATGCAATTGCTGGTGATTTTTGAGAGGGTTTTACAACCCAATCTGGAAATTTAAAATAAGGGGCAATCTGTTTTAGAAGTGAATCCGAAACTTTGGTTACTCCTTGAAATTCTTTTACCGAATTCACCCATTTATTTTTGGATCTAAAAGCATGAAGTCGATCTATTTCTTCAGAACTCATTCCGAGGCTATATCCTTTATAATCGGTTATATAATTTGGGTTGAAAGGATAGATTTTTGGAGCGGATCTCTGGTTTAGGTCAGCTATTAAACTATCCACCTCTTTTTGAAATTTCAAATAGGTTTCAGTAGGAATGTCAAAAGTATCCGTGTGTATTTTATTATAAGACACCCAAGACAACTGAAGTGAAATGATAACGAGTACCAACACAACCAATGCTAAGCGTTGTTTGTTTGAGAAGTAGGTATAAAATTTCATTTTGGGGCAACCACGTTTATTCCTTAATAGCTTTCAAATATTTAGTTAATTCTTTTTTAACGACAGGGAATAAGAAAAATAATCCAACCATATTTGGGAAGATCATTGCGAAAATCATCGCATCAGAGAATTTCCATATCGATCCCATACTTGCTGCAGCTCCAATAACTACAAAAAGTAAGAATAATAATTTATATACTAAATCCGCTACTTTTCCTCTACCAAATAAAAACTTCCAAGATTGTAATCCATAGTAGGACCAAGAAATCATTGTTGACACGGCAAACAATACCACGGCAATGGTTAAGAAAATATTAGAATACGGAATGTATTGTGCAAAAGCTTTGGATGTGATTCCTGCACCTTCAAAAGCTTGACCATCAATAAAAACAACTCCAGAACCGTCGCCACCATATTCAAAGAACCCGCTAAAATTAAAAATCACAATAACTAAAGCTGTCATCGTACAAATTACAACGGTATCTATAAAGGGTTCTAAAAGTGCTACTAAGCCTTCAGAGGCTGAATATTTTGTTTTAACAGCGGAGTGTGCAATAGATGCAGAACCTGCTCCAGCTTCATTTGAAAAGGCAGCTCTTTGAAATCCTACAATCACAACTCCAATCACAGAACCGACCCCAAAGGCGGTTGGATTAAATGCTTCTCTAACAATAAGGCTTATGGCATCATCCACTAAACTAAAGTTAGATAATATGATATATAGACATGCCACAACATACATGACAGCCATAAAAGGCACTACTTTTTCAGTAACTTGAGCAATTCGTTTGATCCCTCCAATAATTATTATACCAACGAGTGCTGCTAATACGATACCAACAATCGCTCCTGCGGCTGTACTTTCCCAATTAAATAATTCTTTTATAACAATGGTTGCTTGATTGGATTGTGCGGCATTACCTCCACCAAAAGAACCTCCAATACAAAAGACCGCAAAAATAGCCGCAATTACTTTCCCTATTTTGGCAAAGCCTCTTGATTTTAATCCTTTACTTATATAGTACATAGGGCCGCCGTAAACGGTTCCATCCTCACCCACATCTCTGAACTGAACTCCCAAAGTACACTCAACAAATTTTGTTGACATTCCTAGTAATCCACAAACAATCATCCAAAAAGTTGCCCCTGGACCTCCTAAGGCAATTGCCAAAGCAACCCCTGCAATATTTCCATTTCCAACGGTTCCTGAGACTGCTGTTGCTAAGGCTTGAAAATGACTCACTTCTCCATCGGCATTTTCATCTTTAATTGTTTCTATGGAATCGCCACCAGGAGTAGAATCTCCGTACATAGCTTCTGACACACCATGGTCTATATGGTCATACTTCCCCCTTACAACATTAACTGCTTTTCCGAAAAATCGAATGTTTGGAAACCCAAAATAAATCGTAAAAAACAATGCACTACCAACTAACAAAACCAGTACAAACGGAATTGAGAATGTATCTCCTTCATAGACTATAAAGAAAATAGCATCAAAAAAGGCATCTGCGACAGGCTGAAATGCTTCGTCAATTCTCTGATCTAACCCTTTTTCTTGGGCAGAAGATACAAATGGTAATATCAAAGCAATTAGTGTTTGAATGTATGTTTTCATAGAATTTTTTTGTGTTGGTGGTTAATAGCGAACAATATGATGAAAAAAAATGAAATATTAAAATCTAGCAGTGGTTTAAAGAGTGAAACCTTTTAGGATTATTAAATATCAATATTAAAGGTGCTATTCAAATTTTGAATTTGTTCTGGACGTCCCAAAACAATCACTTTAGAATTCGGAACTAATTTTTGATTGGCTTCTGGATTGATGATATAATGTCCTTTTTCGTCCTTAAAACCAATGACACTACACCCTGTTTTTTTTCGTAAATCTAAGTCTTGAATGGTTTTGATATTGGAAGTATCGTATAACTTTTCAACGGCAATTTCCTCAATATTAATAGTTGTTTGTCCGATGATAGAAAGGTTATCAATAAACTCAAGTAGATCGGGAACAACGACTAAAGAAGCCATGTGATCTCCGCCAATTTTATCGGGTAAAATAACATTATTCGCGCCTGCTAATTTAAGTTTACTGTAAGAAGATTCGTTGGACGCACGACTGATAATACGAATGGTTTTGTTCATTTGACGTGCAGACAATACCACAAATACGTTGTCCGAATCTTTGGGCAAAGCAGATATTAAACACTCGGCGCGTTGAATCCCTGCTGATTGAAGGACCTCATCTTCATTGGCATTTCCTAAAACAAAGAGAATGCCTTCATTTTGATGTTTGTCAATAATTTCTTTATCTGATTCTACAACCACAAAAGTACGATTGTGTGTTCCTAATTTTTTAGCCGCTTGTTGGCCATTTCTTCCAAATCCACATATGACAATATGATTGGATAGTGCATCAGTTTTTTTTTGCATCTTCTTACGTTTTAGTTCGGAAATATCATTTTTAGAAATCATATATTCTGTAATAATTTTAAGTGCATACCCCACAATAATTACACTGGTTAGTATCAAGAAAATAGTAAATATTTTGGCCTCTGGATCTAATGGAAATACTTCGCCAAACCCAACAGTGGTTATGGTTATGACAGTCATATAAACCGCATCGATCCAAGAGTATTCAGAAATTATTTTAAAACCAATAACCCCCGTAAAAAGCAGCAATATCAACAACAGCATTGCGGTGTTTATTTTGGATCGAAATAGTTTTAAAAACGGATTATCCATAGATGTTAGATGTCAAAAACTGAAGTTCTTTTGGTGTATATCAAGTCTTTTATACGCATCCAAAATGCCAAAAATAAATAAAATGCGAACCCAAAACCTAGTGTTGCAAATGTGAGGTAAATGAAGGACGTTCGAACCACTTTGGCACGCATTCCAAAACGGTCGGCGATGCGCTGACAGACGTAGAATCCATATTTTTGTAAATTGTAAAGTCCGTTGTAAAATAACTTCATATTGCAATTTATGAATTTCGATTCAAAAGTGCACTACCAATCGCACATTGAAGGCATTTATTTTTTGAACAATACTGTTGTTTTAATTGAATCAACGCCTGAGAATCTAAAGCGGTCTTTTCAAACGCATAGATGGAGTGAAATTTATCGACAATACTATTGTGCTCCATGGGAATTGTACGCATGATCTCTAAAACATCTTCTTGGCTGGTATGCCGATTGAATTTATTATATGCAAACTTAATTGGAACTATTGTGTTGATAATTAGTAGATTAATAAATGCTTTTGTCAACTTTTTTGGAGTTGATTTAGAAGGTTTCTCAAAGGTATAATGGGTATCCCAAAACTTGGAGGTGCCACCCTCAAAAATGGTGTGTATTTGATCTAAGGACTGTGCTTCAATAATGCTTGAAAATAAATTTAATGACCGACTGTAGAGTGCTGCTAATTGTGCCAATCGAATGCTTGGGAAATTTGGCGGACGCAATCGAAAGAATTGTACTGGCAATACCCCTTCTCTTGAAAGTGAAAATTTATTTTTAGGAATTCATAGGTACTTTTGAGTTCAGAGATATAAGGATGCTGTGCTTCTGTTTCCAAAAGTCCTGCTTGTCCAAAACATATCGCTTCGAGCAGCAGGGTTTCGTGTTGCGATTTTTGAATGGTTGAAAACCCCATTGATTTTGCAATGCTCAAAAAGGCTTCACCATTGACTTTAAGTCCAAAGTTTTTTGCCAATTGCCAAAACAATACGGCTTCCCAATTGTGTTTGGACTCAAGGAGTTGCGTTTCAATGGCCTTATACTTTCCTTCCAGACGTTCCAAATACAAGCGTTCTAACCAGTGATTAACGGTAAATTCATCGACGTCCTTAATAGTTAATTCACAAGGAATCCAAGCTTGTTTTTGGTTCAACAGTGTGTTGTAATTTGTATAGGTATGAGGAAGCACATAGTTTTTGAGTTCAAGTGTCGGAATTGGTGTGTTATCCTTTCTGTATATTTCCATGTCATGTTCCCACACCACATGCAAAATCACGTTGTCATAAGCTGCATCTGTTTCGTGGTGGTGCACATACCAATCGGAAGATTTAACGTGGATTTCGACGGTACCTGCCCATAGCTGTGTGCCGATACTTAATTGGGCATTAAAAAAATCGGGGCCAGAATTGACATTTGGCAAACCAACAGTCTTAAGAATTATAGGCTCTTGCGCAGTGGTTTTTAATGATTTGAGGCTCATTTTTTTATGCTGCCAGACGTAATGTAGGAAGTCTTCTTGCATCCTACGAAGATAAAAAAAGTTTTGAGGTGCGCAAATTTGATGGGACGTCTCTGTTGTGCAACGTCTCCCGACGTTGCGCAATCCTTTATTTTATAGAGTTTATTTTTTTGTTCCGCGAAGTCAGAGAGGTTACGGAGCAGGTGTTGGCAGTAGTTATTTTTTTCTTACTAAAAGTTCTATTTGATGAATTTCATTATTTTTTAAATATATTTTTTGTTTGTTTTCGATTGTTTTTTTGTCAAGCACACCATTATTTTCACAATATCTTTTAATCCATTCTTTTTGAATTTCAGTTTCGAAGTTTGTTAATTTTCTGTCAATTGTTTTAAGCATAACCCAATCGTAGTTATTATAACCAAATAAGGTTTCAAGTTCTTTTTTATCAAAATAATATTTGAAATAGCTATAATCTCCGAAATTTTTATGAGTTTTAGAATGAACGTTAATTAATATTAAACTGTTTTTTTGAATTTGTTTCTCAACTAATTTTATAAAAAAATGTATTTGTCCTATATCGAAAAAATGAAGAATATTATTTAAAATGACTGTGTCAAAAATAATTCCTTTAAAGTCATCGTTTGGAAAACTATTTGTTGAGTATTCTATTTTATTATCAGAATTTATTTCTTTAATTCTTCTTTTTAAGGCGTTAATTTGATATTCATCATTATCACAAGCAAATAGATTATGTTTTTTTTTATTATGAAAATCTAAAATATAACTACTTTGTCCGCAACCAATGTCAATAATATTTCTATTAGTTTTAGTTAAGTATTCATCAATTATATTTTCAGTGTTTTCAAGAATGTATTTTGTAGAACAAAATTCTTCATAGATTTTCCAAAATAGTTTTTGTTCTTCGCTCATTTTTGTAATTACTGCCAACTACTGCATATCGGAACTCTTCCAACACGGCATTCAATAAAATAAAATCTAAAAACTTCGGTTAAACTCTTTTTTGAAGATTTAGATTTGGGGTCTTTATCTTGCAGGTAAACTTATAGAAAAAATCACCTATTTCCAAAAAAACAGGTGATTTTAATAATTTTTATGCTTAGAAAAACTTATTCGATATAGCCTTTTTCGCGCATCCAATCGTCATTAAACATTTTACCCACATAACGGCTGCCATGGTCATGGAAGAGAACCACCACCACATCCTCGGGCTTAAAATGTTCTTTCAATTGGAGCACTCCTTTAATCGCAGAGCCTGCAGAGTTTCCTAAAAACATGCCTTCTTCTTTTGCCAAACGCTGGGTGTAAACCGCACCATCTTTATCCGTGACCTTTGTAAACCCATCAATAATTCCAAAGTTTACATTCATTGGAAGAATATCTTCTCCAATACCTTCGGTGACATAGGGGTAAATTTCGTTTTCGTCAAACTCGCCTGTTTCGTGGTATTTTTTAAAAACACTTCCATAGGTATCAACGCCCCAAATTTTAACGTTTGGGTTTTTCATTTTTAAATAACTACCAACGCCTGAAATTGTACCGCCTGTTCCAACGCCCACCACAAAATGGGTTACTTTTCCATCGGTTTGTTCCCATATTTCAGGACCGGTACTCAAAAAGTGTGCTTTGCAATTACTCGGATTGTCATACTGATTCACATACCAAGAGTTGGGCGTTTCTTTTGCCAAGCGTTTGGAAACGGAATAATACGATCTCGGATCGTCTGGTTCTACAGAGGTTGGACAAACGACCACCTCGGCACCAACAGCACGTAAAATATCCATTTTTTCTTTGGACTGTTTGTCTGCTAAGACAAAAATACATTTATACCCTTTGATAATTCCAGCCAATGCCAAGCCCATTCCCGTATTTCCAGAAGTGCCTTCAATAATTGTTCCTCCGGGTTTCAAACGACCATCGGCTTCGGCATCTTCTATCATCTGAAGTGCCATGCGATCCTTTACAGAGTTTCCAGGATTAAAGGTTTCATATTTTGCCAAAACCAAACACGGCAATTCTTTAGTTAAAACGTTCATTTTAATTAAAGGCGTGTTGCCAATAGTTTCTAAAATATTTTCGACGTACTTCATGACTTGAATTTGCGACAAAAATACATTAATTAATTGGGGATACAAATCTGGATTAAAGAAGTTTTATTCGAATTCAATGGCTTTTACAGGAACGATTTTACTAATTAAAAATGAAGGTATTAACAGCATCAACACACACAAAATAAAGGTCATAAGGTTAAGTAAGACGACATAAGTCCAATCGAGATAAACTGGAGCGACGGTCACATAATACACCGAGGGGTCTAATTTGATGAATTCAAATTGTTTTTGG
>Ga0115572_10004474_pt1 | contig 10874 bp, 10 predicted proteins | sample COGITO_mtgs_1206_FD_88681 | JGI IMG/M metagenome (GOLD analysis project Ga0115572, IMG submission 88681) | Pelagic marine microbial communities from North Sea - COGITO_mtgs_120607 | ecosystem: Environmental > Aquatic > Marine > Epipelagic | place: Germany:Helgoland, sampling site Kabeltonne... | reverse complement strand
GCTTCTTGACATATATGTTTTGAACTTACGTAGTTTATTCATTTCTTCTGATAACCCAACAATGTGTTTACCAAAGTCATCGTACATGTTGCCACCTTCTGCTACATGTCTTGCCATTGCTCTTGCACCGTTCAAATGTTTAAATGGATATTTAAAACGTTCGCCGTTTGCACTTTCAATGTAAATGCTTCCAATCTTTTGTGATCGTCCGCCTGCTAATTCTTGGTTTATGCTTTCACTGTGTTTCACACAAATTCTTGCATCTGATATATTCTGGTAACTAGTCTTACTAGTTCCGTACATTGTTGATTCTGTCATGGTGTTCTCTCCGTTCTTATTAGATAAGAATTTGTAATCTCTCTTTTCTAAGTTTGACTTTTGTATGTCTCTTACTTCAAAATTTAACATTCTTTTCTTGGCAAATACTCTCATTTCTTTTAGAAAATCATACCAGTCTTTTTTCATACTAGTATCGTTTTCATCAAATAGTGATTCGCTATACATAACTACTACACTATCTTCATCTAAACTTACACTAACTTTACCACCTTGATCTCCGTATACAAAGTCGTAGAAGCGTGAATCACTAGGTACGTTAGTAACTGTACCTTCTTGATTTCCAATTTGAATGTTTTTAAATCTACCACGTAGTTTAGAAAACAGTTCTTCGCCAATTTTATTTAAGTCTTTCATGTTAATATTTATCAATAATTGTTACTAACGAAGATTGGCATTGGCTCTACATAATCTCCGTGCTGATCTGACTGATTAAATGTATCATAGATTCTAGGATCCCAATCCTTGAGTACATCCATCATTCTGAGTGCTAATAGCGTTGCACTAATTAAATCATCTGTTTGACCTAATTTTGCATTATAACTTGACCCTGTGGCTACATAATTTTTAAGTTCACTTATCATAGGCTTACTATGCAGTATCATTTTATCGTTTTCGACCATAGTCTTTAGTCGACTACATGCTGTCACTTTGCTACCATGTGTAGTATTAAATCCTTTACGGAACTTACGTACATGGCCTTTTCTAATAGGTTCGCTTACAAATAGTCCGGGTATATTCTCTTCACCAAAGTCATTAATAACAATAAGCGCGGCTTCGCCTAATCCGTTGTTCTCAACACTCCAATAGATAGTACTTGCATCGCCAGTTTCTTGTTCAATATGCTTACATATATCTGTCATTATTCTAATTTGTGCTGGTATTGCTGTAGTGTTGTGTTGCCATTCTGCTACCTGTTCATAACTAGGTAACTCAAATACTTGAATAGCCGCATTGTCTCCACCTGTACCCATACTAGGGTCAAGTGCAACTGCATATGTAAACTCTCGACTAGGTTTTTTATACCAACGTGTTTGCCCCATATTAATAATAGGAGTGTCACCTTCTAGTGTGGCTAATTTAATTGAGTTAATTAGTGTTTCATCATATACTAAGAATTCGCAATCGTACTCACGTTTGAATCTTTCTTCGCCAATACGTCCTAGTTCTTCTCTTTTCCATTCGTCATCTCTATCAGGATGCTCTTGCCAATAACTACGAAAACTATGAAATCCGTTTTTACCTAATTCGTTTTCGTTACCATGTTCATCAAACTTATCTTCTGCTTGTTTCCATATAGTAGCAAATGTATCTTCATCCGAGTTAGGTGTTGATGTAAGAATAGCACGACCACCTGTTGCTAGTGTAGGTGATATTGATGTCCAAAAGTCTGTGGCAACATTAGGTTGTACAAATGCAAACTCGTCACAGTATAGTAATGATATGGACATACCACGTCCCGTGTTTCCTGTTGTAGTAGCACTTACAATTCTACTTCCGTTTTCAAATTCAATACTACCTTTGTTATAGTTTGTAACCCCTGCTCTAATATGATCTGGACACATTTCATATCCATAACGAATACGTTGCATAATTTCTTGTGCGCCTGTATATTTGTGTGCCGCAATAAGAATGGTTTGATCTGGTACAAACATAGCATACCATAATAAGTAAATTGCCGCACAGGTTGTCTTTCCTGTTTGCCTTGGCAACATGTTAATATTAAATCTATAATCGTGATAACTTTGTAATAAGCGTTCTTGATATTCAAATGGATCAAACAAAAGTTTACCTTTAACAGGATGCTGTATATATGCAAAGTTACGAGCAAAGTAGTCGTACCCAAGTTTCGTATCGCTACATTTAAGTAACTGCTCTACTTGGTCATTAGTAAATGTTTCTCGTTTATTGGCTTTTTTAATTAATACGCCGTCAAGTGATTTGCTCATAGTAATATTTACCGAAAAAAATAGGACCCGAAGGTCCTATTGAATAGTTTGGGGGGATTAGCCGCAGTGTGCCGCGAATAGTTTTTCGAATTTACTTTTGCCGCAACCGTATCCGTCTTGTACTTTTTGGAACATTTCTGTTTTAGTACAGCCACTTGCCATAAGTTTTTTCATTTCGCCTACACATCCTGATTCGTCAAAGTCATCATCTTCTGCTTCAACTACTTCATCTGTTTCTGCCATTTTAGACATAAGTGCATCACGTAATGCTGATTGTAATTCTTCTACAGCCATTGCATTATCGCCGTCTTGTGCCGCCGCATATGCTTTCTTCTCACGGTTAATACCGCCCGATAAATCTTTAGTCATATACTGATGGTCTTTGTAATCTTCTTCTGGTGAGTTATCATAGCCTGCTTCTTCGACATCGTCTTCCATATCCATGCCCATAATAGCATCTTTATCATCGCCTTTGTCCATGCCTGGCATGTCTGGTCCGTCTGGTCCATCCATGTCAATTGGTGGTGCCATTTTAACTAGGTCACGCATTTTACCCATGTCTGGTGGTCCCATTGGTGGCATCATATCAGGCTTCATTTCGCCTGCATCTGGTGCTCCACCGTCACGCATAATTTGTACTAGGCGTGCAACATCATCTGCTGTTTCACCTGACATATTAATACTCATTGAAGCCGCTTCATTAAGTTGCTTAACTTCTTTTGGTGTCGGATCCATTGAATCTAAAGTGTTCTCTAGGTCCGTTAATTTTTGTAATAGATCTTTCATATTAGCCTCCTACAACTGCTTTAGTATTTTCTGAATCATCAATGTCTTTGCTTTCGCCTTGTGGCGCCGCCTCCATTGGATCTGTATTACGTTCTTTACGTGCTACTTCTAACTCTTTGAGTAAATCCATTACTCTGTTACCAGCAACACTATCTTGTGCGTTTGGATCTGCTTGTTCCATTTCTAGTGTATCAAGTCTTGTTTCATAAGGTTCGCCACTTTTTGGTGCTTGATATTCTTCTCTAGGATCGTTAGCATTTCTTACAATAATATGACTTTGGTCACATTCACAACATTTACAAATATAATCTTGTAATACTTGTGGAGTAGTTGGATATCCTACTTCCGCATCATAGTAAGTAACTTCCATATTTTGTAACTGTGGGAAGTCTAATGGTCTTTCTTGTATAGGGGTTTTCTTGCCATTTGACATTGATACAACATCAAACTTTTTAAGAGCAGTTTCAAGTTTATCCTGAAATCCTTCTGCCATAACGCCTGCAAGACCAATTTTAAATTCATAAGTCTTTTTAGACTCTGTTAATATTTGTGTAAATGTTTTCATGACGGTTATCCTCTATTACTATTTATCTTTATCCATATCTTTTAATCTCGCTAATAGACTGTTCCTATCAGTGACAATAGCGCCATGCCCGTTTACAATACCGGCGTCTTCTATGGGTTGATCTTTATCTTGTTTTTCTTTTTTAAGTTGTAAATCGATCATCTTTAATTTTTTATCCATTTTTGCAACTTTTGCATCTAATGATGTCTTAAGCATTGATCCGGCTACTTCAAAAACTCGACCACTATAACGACTTTCAACATTCATGCCAAGATCCATTAAATCTTCATAACTTTGCAATGCTTTATCTGCAATTTCATTTAGTTCACTGTCTGCTTTTTCACCTAATCCTTTAACACTAGGTAAAGCACTAGCAATCTTATCAAACTCTGCTATATCACGCATAGTTTCTTTTTGCTCAGCAACTTCATATTTCTTTTGTTGCGTTTCTTGCTTAGATGCTTCATCGATAATTTCTTTCGAATCTGGTAAATCTAGCAAATCTTGTAGTTTCTTTGTCATTCTAATATTCCATTAACTGCTACTATTATTTATCGTCTACCGCTATGGAAAATATCTTTTTCAGTAACAATTCTAAAAAACATGCCTTTTTGTTTACACCATGCCCTAGCGGCTTCCCATTTTGCTTGATTTACAATCCATGCCGCTTGATTATGTTTGCTACGTCCTAGTTTTTCTTTTAATGTTTGATTTTCAGGTTTAACTTCTATTATTTCAACTTTTCTACTGCCGCCTTTATTTGCATATGCAATAAAAAAGTCAGGCACGTATATTGTATGCTTACCAGTTAATGGATTTCTATAAGGAATCTTTACTGCTTCACTAGCCCATGCTTGAATATAAGCATGTTCATCACACATTTTCATAAAAGCAAATTCCCAACTACTTCTATAAGTAGGAGTTTTGTTTCCGATATACTTGTCTGGATTTTTTAGATTATATTTTCCTTGAGCAAAACGTCCCATGGTTTACACCACTATGTTTCGTTGCTCTTGCTTCGTGACCATGTCAGTAACTTTGAATCCGATAACACTTACTTTGGATCTATTATAATTTACAATTTCACCAACTAGACCACTAACTTGTACATCAGTTAATCCTTTAAGAGTATCTAACAAAGTGAATACATTTACTTCATCTATTTTCGCTTGTTGCAAAAGCACTGTAGCAATACCTGTTGCAGAAGTTTCATCAAATCCTCTTTTAAGAAAAAACCCTACTACAGTGTCAACTTGATTTGCACTATAAGAAATTGTTTCAGTAAAATATTTGTTGAAGAATTCTTTTGTTTCGTTTGAACTATCAACAGGTGTTATTTTTAAACTACTACTCATGAATTACGCTCCGCTTGTAAACTTGATTGGTTACTTCCAACTGGGCCATTTGAACTATTTTTTGCCGCCGCTTGTAGTATCTTATCTTGATATAATGCACTAGTAGTATTTACTGTGCCTCCTACTGTTGAAGTAGTTGAAGCAGTTCCGCCATTGCCTGACTGTTTTGGAATACTAATATTACCTAATCCACTAACACCTTCTCTACCAATATTTGTAACTGTACGTTTCAAGATATTAAATCCTTCTTCTCGCAAGCCTTCTTTTGATAAACTTTTTGCATTTTTAAATGTATTAAACGCTGTCAATGCAGTACCTAAATTAAATTGTCCACCAGCAATGTCTCCAAGGACATCACTAATACCGCCTATAACGCCACCGCCACCAAACAGACTGCTAGTACCGCCTCCACCTATTGTTAGTGGACTAGGAGTTTTATCATAATGAGCAGTTGCAAATCCTTTAGGACTGTTTTCACCTACTGGACCTCTACTGTAAAATACTGCTTCGTATGCTACACTAATTTGGTTTTGTGAAGGTGTGCTGTTATCGGCACTATCCATTTGATCATGTGTAAGACCTGTAATTAACGGATTAACTAAAGTATATCCTAAGTATTCATGTCTTGCCATTTGGTAAATTGTAATCTTATTAAAGAAAGGTTCAGTATGATCATTATCTAAACCATAACGGTAATTTTGTAATTCTTTACCTTGGTATGTATTACGAGGATTGTATGGAGGAGAAACTCCTTCACTTCTATAATTTCCATCTCTGTAGTAGTATCTATAATATGCTTCCATTAATGTTGTAGTCAATCCCATATTATCATCATGGAATGTAATGTTCACTGGATCATATTCAATACTAGTCTGTAAATTCTTTTTACGATTATACATATTTTTAGTTGCAGTTTGAATACTAAACTTAGGTAAATCTGCTGACTTAACAAGCATATTAATTTCTTGTTTATGTCTTTGATCTAATTGAGGTATAACTTTTTGAGCACTTGCACTTAATTCAAATACAACATGATAAAGGAATTTAGTTTTTGGTGCAAGACGCATGCCGTCGTCTGTAAATAGTCTAGCGGCATGTTGATAATCTTTTAAATTACCACCAGGATTTGTTGCACCCTGCAAAACATTATTTAAAAATCCGTTGAGTATATTCGCCATACAAATATTTATCCTCTAAAGAAAAGTGCGTATAAAATAAAAAAGGGTGACCTAAGCCACCCTCTTCTGAATACTATGGCAATGTTATAGACTTATTATAGTCCGCCGCCGCCTGTTACTAGACTATTAATAGTTCTACCAACTGCTGTACCAATTCCTTCACCTTGTGGTGATTGGATAGCATTGTCGTAACGCATTGCTAATTGAATAGTTACTGGTTCGTTTGAACTGTATGCTAGTGTGTTATAGTTTGCGTTTTGGATAAAGCAACCGTATAACTCGAATGTTTCTAGTACGTTTGGAGTATTTGCTCCGTTACCACCATCTAAGATTTCAATACGTGTTGTGTATTTGTAATCAATACCTGATGCCGCACTTGACTGTTCGAAAAAGTCAAACTGTTTCTGAAGTTGTTCGCCAACTAGTTTTTGTACATTGTTGTTTACATCTTCTCTTAAGTTTAATGTAATTGGTTCCCAAGTAGGACGACCTGCTAGGTATGCTCTACTGTTGTAAATTGGGATTTCTAATTCCTCAAAGTTTACTGTTGGGCGTGTTACATCAATAACTTGTTTTGTTAATTCTGTAGTTGGTGTTGATACACCGAAGTTCTCAAGTGTCACTCTAAAGCGATACTGTAGTTTCGGCATCAACAAACCTTGTGTTGATGAACTACTATCGCTCGCTAGTGGTACTGTAATTTTTGAGAGTGTTGAAATTGCCATATCTTTTTGCTCCTGTTACAAGTATTTATCATTAACGAGCCCCATATTTCAGGGGCTCATTTTATGAATTATAATCCTGCAATCTCTCCTGTATTCTTAAGTCTAAGTGGAATGTAAATGAATTCCACAGCCTTAACTGGTTCAATTGCAATGTCTAAGTATAGTTCGTTTCTATCAATTCTACTAGGAGTATTGTTAGATTCGTCACATACTACAATGTAGTCATATAGTGCTCTACTACCAACTAACTCAAGCATTAGACTTTCTGCCGCTTGTTTGATTTCATCACGTGTGATTTTATCATTTGGCTCAAAGATATAAGGCTTAGCAAGTTTATTAAGTTGGCTACGCATGTAAATTACTAGTCTAGCAACGTTTACTCTATCTAATGCACTTGCATTTCTTGCTCTTGTTTTCTGACCGAAACAAACAAGTCCTGCGCCTGTAATAAATGTAATTGGGTTTACACTAATACCAAACAACGTATCACGCTGTCCTTCGTTTAGTGCAATTGAAACAAATTCGCCTTCGTTATCAATATACCCTGTTGCTGTTGCGTTAGTAATTCCGCCACGTCTTGTTCCTGCTGGAGCAAACCATGGAAACGATACTTGATCGCTTAATGCAATAGTTCTTAGCATCATGTGACTTGGCGGAACAACAATGTTGTTACCTGCGTTATCACTTGTGAAGCCCCATGGATAGTAAACACCTAAGTATTCATCTCTACTTACTAGACCGTCGCTGTTATCTTCAACTGCAAGAGCAACGTTTGTGCCCCATTCGTTAATTGATGTAGCACTTGAATCTAGTGTTGCTGGTGAATCACCTACAACAAATGCTGTTAAGCCTCTGTCATAGTTTAGTGAAATCATTTCGCCAATTAGTTCTGGATACCCTGGTGCCGCCATTAAGTTAAACACTCTTGATTCATCATCTCGAATGTCTTGGTTGCTGTTAATCATTGATTGCATTGCTTGTACAACAACTGCTCTCTGTGCTGATTGACCAAACTTACCTGAACCGTCTGCATTATTTGCTGACTCAGTAATCCATCTATGCGGATAGTAAGAGTTCATTAATGCATTTGCTTGACGACCGTTTTCACCTGTTGTATCAATGTAGTTACGTACAAATTTCTTAACATTAAATCCGCTTCTGCGTGTGTTAAACAAAATCATACCTTTTGGATACAATGCTGGATCTGGAGCATCTGGATCTAAGAAGTTACTTGCTAGTAAATCTACAATAGTTGCTTCTTTACTAAGCGAACCTGCTGTTGACCAACGTGCATCACCAAACAATACACCATCTGATGTTGTTTGATCACTTGAATCTAGTAACACCCAAAGTTGTTTAGCATGTGACCAGCGATAAATTTCTGGATACTTGTCAATATTTGTAGTGTTAATCCAAAGGTCACCATCTTTCAATGCTGTACCATCTGATTGTCCTGTTGCCGCTACTGGTTCTGTTGCACTTACAATTGGTCCGTTTGGATCAGTTTTATCACCTGCACTTACTGCATAGTAAGGACTAGTTGAATCTTGGTAACCTACCCAAGTTGTACCATTGTGTACCATAATATCTGCTTCGTCAACAATACTATTGTACCATAATGTTCCGTCTACTGCTAAAGCAGTTGGAGCACTTGAACTATTAGTTGCTGATAAAACTTTCCAGTTAGTTGCAATAAAGTCTGCACTTGTATCACCTGCTGGTGCAGTATATAAGTTTGTAGTATCTGTTGTACTAAAACCAATTTGTGCTAGGTGTCCACTTGTGTCAGCAATTCTAAAATCACCACCTTTTGAGTGTGAAATTACAACTCTGTTTTGTGAGTCAACACTTGCACTTACATTTGTAAGTCCTGCTGAGTTAATTGCACCTGCAATATGATCTGCATCGCCTGCATCGCCATCAACTGCTTGTGAAACTGTTACTGCACTTCCTAGTGTTGCACTGCCTACAATTGACTCTTGAAGAGTAAATGATGCTGTACCACTAGATGCTTGTGTAGTTACTGCACTTGAAGTAATAGTTGTTGCACCTGTTGAATTGCGTTTGTACACTTTAAAGTTTGCTACTAAATCAGATGCTTCTGCATCGTTTGATTTAATATAAAGACTTGATGTTGCAAGATTTAAACCGCCACCTGCTTTATCAAGTGTTGCTAGAGCCGCTTGGTTTGAACTAAAAATTGGAACATCTTTTAAGTCCCATAATTTAGTTGCATCATTCCAAACTTTGATTGCCCATTTAGCACCTTTATTTGGTGTAGTAGTCTTTGCCCAAATACTTCCTGTTGGACGTGGAGTTGTATCGCTTGCACCAAACTCGGGAACACTTGTATGAGGAGCAATATTCAACGCTGGTGCCGCATATGTTCCTGCTACAAGACCCATGTCGCCTAGTGCGCCTGTGCCTTCTGCTAGTACAATGTTAACACCTGTTGAGTGTAATCTTAATATATCGTTAGACGCTTCAACTGTTGCTGTAACACCACTAATGCTTAAACCATTAATTACTGCCGCCAATGCTGTTGCGTCTGTTGCGTTTGCTGTTACTGTTGTACTGTTAATAGTAAGAGTCAAACCTGAAGTTGTTGTTGCACCAGCAGTACCTGATGTTGTAGCCCAACTTGCTTTCCATGCGCCAGTTCCTACTTCAACCCATGTACCACTTTCATTTTTGTAGTATAGTTTGTGTAGTGTACTTGCCGCTGTAATAGCATATTCGCCTACTCCGCCTACTGACGCTTTTGGTGCGCCTGTTGCAACTTCGCCAAATAGTCTAGTTGCATCTGTAATTACTAATGGCTTTTTATATCCAAACGATTGTCCGCCGAGCGTTTCTGCTCCTGCTGAATTCCATTCAAAGATACCATATACATTACTTGCTGTATCTACCCAATATGTGCCATTTGCTGGGTTACTTGTTGGAGCGTCTGCACTTGCTGTTAACCCACTTAGGTCAACGCCTGCTCTAACTACATATGCTCTGTTACTTACACCTAATAGTGAGTAAGCCGCTTGTAGTCCATATTCATTAAGTTCACCTGCATGTATCGGATTGTTATTGGTATCCGTATAAAATTTTGGTTCGCCAAATGTTTCTACTAAATCTCTTTGTGAGGTAACCAAGAAAGGTTTACCTGCATTTGCCGCTGTTGTTCCTGGTGCTGTTCCAGTCCCTCCGCCATTTTGTTTATCTTGTGCGGTAGCAACAAATATCATTGGTACGGTGCCTGGTTCGCTGGGCGTGTAAAAACTTTCGTCTATTACTTTAACCTCAACACCTGGTGATGATAATGCCATTGTGTTTCTCCTTAATAAAAGTGTTCGTAGTATTTATATGAATTGAAATTAAATTGCCTATAATAACACCAGAAAAAGGTACCAAAAAGGTGTGGTAAATACAGTATGAGACCTTTATGCGATTGTAAACTACGACCAGCGGCTATAAACTATAAGAAAGCCGGAAAAACGTACTATCGAAAGAAGTGCGAAACATGTTTACGTAATGGTCCTAGACATGGTATTCCTAAATGGAAACAACGTGGGTATACAAAAAAAGACAGTTGTGAGAAGTGTGGGTTTAAAAGTAATCATCCTGAACAGTTCAATGTTTACCATATTGACGGTAACTTGGATAATTGTTCAGTATTAAATTTAAAAACTATATGTGCTAACTGTCAACGTATTATGCAGAAACAGGGTGTTCGTTGGAAGCAAGGAGACCTTTTACCTGACTTTTAAGTTCGTCAATACCTAAGTCGTTGTATATAATATTATTAAAATCAACGTTTGCCCAGCGCCATTCACTTTCATGTACATCTTTAGGTTCAACACCAATGTCTTGATACATACGCATCCATACAGGATCTTGTCCACGTCTTACACGCCATACTTCGCCGTGTATGCTTTTAATCATATTTGCTTCATTAGGAAATCTTACGTCAGGAATAACAAAGTTCTTTT
>Ga0115572_10004465_pt1 | contig 10881 bp, 4 predicted proteins | sample COGITO_mtgs_1206_FD_88681 | JGI IMG/M metagenome (GOLD analysis project Ga0115572, IMG submission 88681) | Pelagic marine microbial communities from North Sea - COGITO_mtgs_120607 | ecosystem: Environmental > Aquatic > Marine > Epipelagic | place: Germany:Helgoland, sampling site Kabeltonne... | reverse complement strand
TGTCAACACTAAGCCGAACTCGAAACGTCATCCAGTGAACGGAAAAAGACACTCTCCACGGTGTGTCCTAGACCTATTTCAATCAGTTGATCCGATAATTTGCAGTAACATTAAACATGTGAGGCTTAATTTACTCTAGCCTTTAGCGTATAACATGTCTACACATAAACAATCAGATTTTGTTGTAGGCGCAAGAGTAAATGGACTCGTTCCAGGGGAAGTCGTAACAATCACGATGATTGAATGGGACGATGACATCTGTGAGTTGACCTATCGTCGAAGAGAAGGGCAACAACAAACAAGAATGATGTATCCTGGAGACTGGGATAATATCGAAACCGCTGGTGGTTATGATGAAGACAATGGTAGTTTTGGGGCAGATGGAAATCTGTTCAAAGTTGCCGCAGAAGCTCGCCGGATCCAACTTGCCAGCCTTTATGATCCATTTATGGCAATTCATAGTTCTAAGGTAGAACCATTACCTCATCAAATTGAAGCTGTGTACGAATGTCTTCTACCAAGATACGACCTTCGTTATGTGCTGGCCGATGATCCTGGTGCTGGAAAGACCATTATGTCGGGGCTATACATCCGTGAACTACAGATTAGAGGCCTGCTGCGCCACTGTTTGATTGTAGCGCCTGGCAGCCTTGTTGCAAATTGGCAGGAAGAATTATTCGATAAATTCGGATTGGAATCTGAAATAATCTCTCGTGCCCATGTTGAATCAGCACCAAATGGAGACCCGTTTGCTCGACATGACATTTGCATTGCGCGTCTTGACATGCTCAAAATGGATGAAGAACTCATTAGGGCAGCCTGCAGTCACACTTGGGATTTGATTATAATTGATGAAGCGCATAAGATGTCGGTCAGTATATTTGGGAACGAAGCAAAGGAATCTAAGAGATTCAAATTGGGGATGGAATTAGAAAAGGCTGCAGTGAATTTCCTTCTTCTTACAGCAACCCCGCACAATGGCAAGGATGAAGAATTTCAACAATGGCTTCGTCTCTTGGATAGTGACAGATTCGAGAAGGCGGCAGGCGGAGGTAAGAAACGAAAGAAGCAGAACCGTCCGGAAATCAGCGATATTATGCGGCGAAAAGTCAAGGAGAAATTATACAAATTCGATGGCAAACCGTTATTCTCGCCGCGTGAAGCCCACACACTACCCTTCACATTGTCTCCTGCAGAAAGAGACCTCTATGATTCTGTTACAGACTATGTCTCAACACAATTCAACAAGGCAGCACAACTCACAGGCCAAAAGAAAGCGGTTGTTGGTTTCGTTCTAACTCTTCTCCAGCGCCGTCTCACTTCAAGTCCTCTAGCAATATTGAGTTCTCTTGAAAATCGGAGAAAGAAACTCAGCGATACATTGACAGCCGTTGAAGAAGCTATCGCTAAAGGAACTTTTTCTGCAATCCCATCCGCAGTCCCCTCACAACTTCAAGGTATGATTGATGGGGAAGAATGGGATGAAGATTCAATTGGCTTCGATGAAGAAGATGAGAATGCAGTTGATGACTTGATCTCTTCATTACTCCCCGGAGACCTTCTTTTAACCTCAGAAAATGCTGATGCGATTGTGGCTGGATTGAAACACGAAATTGAGGAACTGAAAGCACTCGTTGTCAAGGCTCAGCGTGTGCTCAACTTGGGCACAGATTCCAAGTGGACCGAACTGGCCACCTTACTCACATCAGACAAGATGGCTCGAGATGATGGCCATCGCCGTAAAATAATCATTTTCACTGAACACAGAGCCACTATAGAATACCTCACAAACAAGATTGCAGGAATTATCGATGACAATCCAAATAATATGCAGAAGATTGCTGTAATTCATGGTGGCGTTCGGCGACAAGAACGTTTGACTATACAACATCGATTCAATCACGACCCAACCTTGGAAGTTCTTGTGGCTAACGATGCAGCAGGCGAGGGTATTAACCTGCATAGAGCAGCCAACTATATGGTCAATTATGACTTGCCATGGAATCCAAATAGGCTTGAACAACGCTTTGGTCGAATTCACAGAATAGGCCAACAAGAGATTTGTCATCTATGGAACTTAATGGCCAAGGACACGCGCGAAGAAATGGTTTTTGGAAGGTTATTGGAAAAAATTGCCAATGAGAAGGAACAACTGGACGGCGAAGTCTTCGATATTCTTGGAGTCTTAGTGCCTGAATCTGATCTAAAACAGATGCTGATGGATGCTGTAAGAAGGGGCAACAGCCCTGAGGCAAAGAAACATTTTGAGAAGGAAATGGCTGATCGTCTCGACCTAGTTCGGGTGAGGGGGATTCGCAAAGCTAACCAACTCACTCAGGACGAGGCAATGGGGCTTGAACGCGTAGAGGATATCCGCCTTCAAATGGAGAGAGCAAAAATCCGTCGTTTACAACCACATTATCTTGCCGCCTTTTTCCGTGAAGCCATCGCTAGACTTGGTGGTCAAATCATTGAACGCAAGAGTGAACAGGGTCGTTTTGAGGTACGACGTGTTCCAAAGATATTGCAGGAAGAGAGTCGCCGTAGAGGCAGAAGAATTGGACTTTCACCACAATATGAGCGCATTACTTTCGATAAAAATGCATTGAGAATTGACGATAGCAGTATAGAAGCAGAATTGATTGGCCCAGGACACGCTCTTCTAGATGTTACCACTGATGCTTTGCTTGAGAAGTATGGTTGGAAAGCCTTGGGTGAAGGGGCAATTCTCGTTGATCCTAACGCCACTGAACCACGCATGTTGTGCAGTGCTGAACATTCTATTCGAGATCATGTCGAGATTCCTGATGGTTCTCTCAGGGTTGCAAGTCGAAGACAGTTGCATGTTGAATTACTTCCTGATGGAACGGTTCATGATGCAGGAGCAGCACCATATCTAGACCTTGATGCTTGGGATTCTGGTAAATCTGGTGATTTTACTTGGGACACTACAAACCGAGAGGAAATTCTTTCCAAAGTGGATTTGAAAGGGTGGGAGGGCGACTCCTCAAACGTATCTAGGTGGGTGAAGAAAGGGCTTGCTCGTCAGCATTACGAAGAAATGCGGCAAAAGCGAGTTGAGCGCTGCGATAGAGTCGCTCTCCAGGTCAATAAACGTCTAATCACTGAGATTGATTACTGGGATGCAAAGGCGCGTACTGCACGCGAAAAGCATAGTGCTGGCAAACGATTCAACATATCTGAGGACAGAGCCAGAAAGCGCGCCGAGGACCTCCGAATTCGACGTAATTCAAGATTAGAATTCATTGAGAAAGAGAAGAGCCTTGTCTCAGATCCACCGAACATCATCTCCAAAGCCCTCATCGTCCCTTTATCCTGGCTAATCGATGATGTCGAGGTAAGTTCAGGTAAAACAGATTCCAAGATGAATACAGAAGCCAAAGATGCATCAGAGGCTGCTGGAATGAAAGCTGTCATGGACATTGAAATAGATGCTGACAGGTCTCCAAAAGACCGCTCTGCAGAACGCGGAATTGGATATGATATCGAGTCTATTGACCGCTCTGGTGATGTTGCTCAAGCTTGGTTCATTGAGGTCAAGTCCCGCCATCCCTCTTATGACACCATTACACTCACCCGCAATGAGGCACTTGCCGCCCTCAATCACCCTGAGCGTTTCATCCTTGCACTTGTCGAAGTCGTGGATGGAAAGGCCAACAAAGTAGGCTATATTCGTGACCTTGGTGCTTCTGGAGCACTAGATGGGTTCAAGTCGGGTAGCTTATTGGCTACATCACTCAACTTGCCACAAAAGGAACTATGGTCCCGAGTAGCAACCGAGGATATCTACGAGGTGAGTGTATGACATACAGGAAGAAACTTATCGAAGTCTCGCTACCCCTTGAAGCAATCAACCTTGCGTCTGCTAAAGAGAAGAATGTACGTCATGGACACCCAGCAAATTTGCACATGTATTGGGCACGACGCCCCTTAACCTCCTGTCGTGCTGTATTATTCGGAATGCTGGTTGATGACCCTAGTTCAATTCCTGAAGAATTCTCTTCCGAAGATGAGCAAGCAGAGGAGAGGGATCGTTTGCACCGATTATGTGAACAGTTGGTATTGTGGGAGAATTCAAACAACGATTACATTCTACATCGTGCTCGGTGGGAGATTGCCCGTTCTGTCGGCCGTTCAAAAGGCATTGAACCACCTGCAGAATTAAACCCAATCCATTTGGGTGTTCATGAGAAAAAACCAAACAGACAAGCCCTCATAGACTGGCTTCATGAACATGGCCCAGTAATCCACGATCCATTTAGTGGCTCTGGAGCGATCCCATTTGAAGCAACCAGATTGGGGCTTAGAACGATTGGTACTGATTTGAACCCCTTAGCTCTGTTAATTAGTAAAGCAGCAGTAGAAATTCCTGCCAAATTTTCCGATTTTCGACCAATAAATCCAGTCAGTTGGGATTTAATGGCATCAGATTATAGCGGGGCATCAGGATTAGCTGATGATGTAGAATATTATGCTGGAAAAATGCTCGAGTATGCACATAAACGAATTTCGAAAAATTATCCCCCAATATTAATCACCGATGAAATTATTGGAGAGAGAAAAACAATAGCAAAATATCGAGGAAGAGAACTGACTGTGCTTTCTTATATTTGGACGAAAACAATCCCATCTCCTAATCCAGCATTTGCCAATGCCAAAACGCCGTTAATCAAATCCCAAATTCTATCAAAAAAGGCAAATAGGTGTTGGGTGGAACCTATCGTTTCAGACAATACTTTCGAATTCAAAGTCCGCGATGGATACTTGCCTGAAGGTATTTCAGATGGCACTATTTCTCGTTCAGGAGGGGAATGTTTGTTTTCAAGAACCCCCATTCCATTTGAATACATTCGCAAGACGGCTTCAGAAGGGAATATGGAATACAAATTGATGGCCATAGTTCTTGAAGGCGACAGAGAAAGAGTGTATATCGATCCCATTGAACAAACGAAAATCTCTCCAATCGATGATTATCCGACCGGCACCCTTCAGGGTAAAGCGACTGTTAATGTGGGGCTATATGGATTTGACAAATTTCACAAACTTTTTACCGATAGACAACTATTAACCTTGATTACCATGAGTGATGCGCTAAAACATGTTAATGAGATGTTAATAGAGCATCACTCTACACTTCATATTGATACAGGTACAGAACAGATTCAACAAATACCCGACATAGAGGAATATTCTATTGCGATCATTACCTATCTTTCAATGATAATTGACAAGATGGCCGATTTGGGAAATATCTTATGTCGATGGGAACCGAATGCCCAATGTCCTCGGCAACTATTTGCTAGACAAGCAATACCGATGGTGTGGGATTTTGCAGAAGCAAATCCTTTTTCTTCTAGTAGCGGCTCGTGGTCTACGTTTGTGGATGGTTTTGTCAAAGCAATGAGGGCTTCGTTAACCATTGATTGTACAAGAGAGGTTAGAATTTACCAAAAGAATGCGTCAAAATTGACAAAGGACGCCAATTCTGTGGTTTATTTAACCGACCCCCCGTACTATGACAATATTTCTTATGCAGATCTTTCAGATTTCTTTTATGTCTGGCTAAAACATAATCTCGGTGATTCTTACCCCTCACTTTTTGGAACCATTCAAACCCCAAAGTCGGAAGAATTGATTGCACATCCAAAAAGGCAAGGTGGGAAACAAATGGCTGAAAAATTCTTCTTATCAGGCATGAAAAATGTTATTTCATCTTTTTCAGAACACGGTGAATCCGATTTTCCAGTTTGTTTCTATTATGCTTTCAAGCAGAAAGAAATCGAGGAAGGTGCCACATCATCCCCTGGTTGGGTAACATTCCTTGATTCAACAATATCTTCGGGATTCAAAGTGGTAGGTACTATTCCTGCAAGAACTGAAGCGAGTGGTAGATCTGTGGGTCAAGGAGCAAACGCTCTTTCAACAAGCGTGGTTCTGGTGTGTAGAAAACGTGAACCAGATGCAAAAACAATTAGAAGATCTGAATTCTTGAAAATAATGAAGAGTGAATTAAGGCCCTCAGTCATTGCATTACAGGAGGGGGGTATTTCACCGGTTGATTTGGCGCAGGCAGCAATTGGTCCTGGCATAGGTGTCTATTCTAGATTCTCAGCAGTCATGGAGGCTGACGGCTCTTCGATGGGGGTGCGTCATGCATTAGAACTCATCAATGACGAATTAAGCAATATTCTAGATGAAACTGATCTTGCCCTTGATTCAGAAACTAGGGCTTGTCTGCGGTGGTTCGTCACACATGGACTGGAGACAAAACACTTTGGTGATTTTGAGCAGTTAATGAAAGCAATAAATGCAGATTATTCAGTATTATCTAATTCTGGATCGGTCTTGTTTGAAGGCGGTAAGGCCCGAATCGCAGAGATTGATTCATATCCAGAATCATTTAATCCAAAGGATGTAGGTAACGCACCAGCCTGGGCGCATGTCCACAGGCTCATTCGCCTACTGGATGTGAAAGGTGAAAGTGAGGCGGTCGCTTATATGAGGCACATGCCAAGCCATCAGCGTGATTCTGTGCGTTCACTAACCTACAGATTGTATCAGATATGTGATGAGAAAAAGATGATGGAACAGGCTAAGAATTACAACACACTAGCCGTTTCATGGGGACAGGTCGCAGACCGCTCACAGAAGCCTGCCGCATCAACTCAAGTAACACTGGATGAATATTAGAAGGGATAAGAAATGATTGAATTAACACCATGGAGAAAAGTTGCCAAACCGCAGACAGATGTTGCAAAGGGAAGATACGCATCTGCTGAGTTCGCTGCAGATCTATCTTCGGTGATTGCAGGAACTGCTGCAAAAGAATATGGCAATCCTAAGGAATTTTTTCGCCGCACTCACATCACAGAGGGCATCATCAAACTTGTTGATATGTCTATGCTAAGGATGACCGGCCATGGAGGCCAACCAATCCTTCAATTGAAAACTGTTTTCGGTGGCGGTAAGACACATACGATGCTTGCTCTATACCATCTCCTGAAGGGATTGAACAAAGTTGATGCCGGTGTCTTGGCCGCCTTCGATCCATCTTGGCAATCGAACCCACCCAAAAAAGCCAACATAGCAGTATTAGTGGGAACAGCTCTTGACCCAACCAAACCTACTGCAATTGAGGGTCGTCCAAATCTCAAAGCGAGGACTTTGTGGGGTCATTTAGCTGGTCAGTTGGGTGGCTCTAAAGGATATGCAATGATTGAGGATGCAGACTCTAAAGGTGTTTCACCAGGGTCAAATACACTAACAAAACTATTTGATGAATTTGGGCCATGTTGTATCTTTATTGATGAAGCTGTTGCTTATGTTCGGGGCTTGCACGGCAGGGGAAAACTCACTGCGGGTAATTGGGATGGAAATATCGATTTCTTCCAACACCTTACTGAAGCGTTGAACAAATCAAACGATGCAGTTGGAATTATGAGTATTCCCGAATCTGAAATTGAGATTGGTGGAGAAGCTGGTCAGAAAACCCGTGATGCAATTGAGTATCGTGTTAAGCGTCAAGATGATATTGGTATTCCTTTAGACACCGATGAAGGGTTTGAAATTGTCAAGCGCCGCCTATTCAATCCAGATATTGATGAAGATGCAAGAGAAGCAACCATCGAAGCATTTTGTAAACTTTATTTGGACGAGTCACAAATTTTCCCTAAGAAATCAAGTGATGTAGACTATGCTGAACGCTTGAGATCATGTTATCCTATTCATCCAGAGGTATTCGACCAACTATACGGGACTTGGTCTCAATTGGAGAAGTTCCAACGCACCAGAGGTGTGCTTAAATTGATGGCAAAAGTGATTGCTACACTATGGCAGGACAACGATAAATCCCCATTGATTATGCCAGGTACCCTACCATTGTTCGACAAGACCATTGCGACAGAATTCACCCGCCATCTTGACAATGAAACGGTATGGCTGCCAATTATTGACACAGAAATTGATGGGAAGAAGAGCGTAGCTCACCGTATTGACGCCCTCAATCCGATGTATGGACAGACACAAATGGCTCGCAGAGTTGCCCGAACCATGTTCCTCGGCACTGCACCAAAGATTCATTCTCAGGCAACTGGACTAGACATCCTTCACATTCGACTAGGAACATTGGAACCCGGAGTACCCGTAAGTAGACCACCCGATGTATTGGAACACATTAAACAGCGATCCGCAAATCTCTACGATGACGGTGATCGATATTGGTATGATACACAAAAGAATCTCAAGCGAGAGGCAGAAGAAAGGGCGAGTCAAATAGAAGGCTTCCGTGTTCGCGACTATATCATGAATACCCTCCAGAAAAATACCGCTAAAGGGCGGGGTGAATTTGAGAGGGTGCATTTTTCTGATCAACCTACTGATATTTCAGATGAGATGAGCCAACGTCTAGTCATTATGCCTCCTGATACAAAATGGACTGACAAAGGCGATGAAGAGTGGAAAGAAACCATCAAGAAAATTCTGGAATCAAAGGGGGGAGGGAATCGCCTCTATCGAAATTCACTCGCATTCGTTGTTTGTGATAGTACTAGAGGGGGCGATCTTGACAAGGCGGTCAGACTTCTACTCGCTTGGTCTCATATCTCTGACCATCCCGACACCTACAATTTGGATTCCTTCAAGCGCAAGGAAGCAAAAAGAATGGTTAAGAATTCAGAGGCTACAGTTCTTTCTAGATTGGCCGAGGCGTACAGAGCACTTGTTGTTCCAGTACAAGATGACCCAAAAGGAGAGATTGAGTTCAATACAAGAAATTTGCCAAGTGATACGATACAATCCATTGCATCCAAAGCTTCGCAACAGATGGTTAACGATGCTCACCTAATTCCCAAGTACTCGCCAAAACTACTCTATGAGGATTTACAAAAATGGTTTCTCAACAACGATGAAGACCATGTGGACTTGAAGCGCGCTTGTGAAGCCTATTTTCAATTCTCATATTTTCCAAGATTGAAGAATCCAAAAACATTCGAAAACGCAATTTCTGAAGGGGTATCTGGAAGAGATTTTGGTCATGCTCGTTCATCACAAGATGGAGTATATGATAACCCTAGAATTGGTGAGGATTTCGGTTCTTTTCAAATGGACGGTCATGCAGTCCTAATTCGTAAAGATGTTGCCGAGAAAGTAGTCAAAGAGGCTGAAGAAGCCGCCGTAAAGGCTGCCGATGATACAATACCGGGTAAAGTAACAGACGAACATTCTGGAAAAGGCGAGGCAAATGTAGAAGTCTCTGTTTCGAGTGATGGAACAGACGACTCTGGATCGAAAACGGATAATGATAAGAGTGGTTCTGAGAGTCTGACTACACAAATTATAATTGATGCAAATATCAAGTCTGACAGCTCTAGAAAAGAATTTGATGAATTAACAGAACACATCATTAAGCAATTAATTGTTGATCCTAAATCGATAACCAAAATCCAGGTGCATATTGAATCTGAGAATTCAGAAGGGTTTGATGAATCAACAATTCGCACAGTCAAAGAGAATGCGAGCAACATATCAAGCATTGATCGAGAACCTGAATTCTACTGAGGATTTTCTATGAGAATAGTGATACTAACTAGCCGATCGGACACCTTTTGGGATTTGGCGAAGCGTACTAGAAAATCAACGCCAAGATTCAATCAATCAAATCCAGGCTCCTTAGGAATCCATTGTCGTTCTCTGGGAATTCCTTTACCCTCAGAATTGGATACTGAACTTTACTCTGCTTGGTCAGGGCGTATTGAAGATGTGTTGGCAGGACCGGTCATAGAGGTAACTAAATTCGGTGAACGTCTTTCAAGTGAAGGATATGAAGTGAACCGATGTTATCTTTCTTCAATTGGTGGCTGGGTAAATGAAGGAGAAACCTATCATCCTCTCTGGTCCAATGACTTAAGTTGGCAAAGTGATGAATTACCAGATGAGCTTTTAGCAGCGATTGAACTTGCGGATGCACTTATTGTAGCCGTTCCGTCATCTATAATAATACAGAATCGATCACTTCGTTCCATACTATCCTCACACCGAAAGGCGAGTCTTGCATCAGGGGGTATGGCTCACGATTTGATCACGTTAGGTAACGATGGTTTGAGATTGCATACAAGGGGCGTAGCTAGGATTGGAAAAGATAATCGTCAAAAAATTTGTCAATGGCTCAGTATATAGCCCAAATCACTCATTATTTGAACTGCGATTAAGATTCTGCTTACTTGTTTGTGTGACCATGTTCCGTTACGCTTGGTTGGAACGCCACACGTGTTCAGTTCTCTTGCAATTTGAGAGATTGAGATGCTATCCTCATGATATCGCACCTTGATGTATTCAATCCAATACTGTTCTTTTTCATTCTCAATGAAATTGTTGTCCTTATCCGCATCCCATCCATACTTGTCATAGGTGAATCGTCTTCCTGTATCCTTGAGATGTTGCAGCGCCATCGTGGTTCTCTCGCTGATGATGTTGCGCTCCATTTCACCGAATCCTGCAAGCATCGTCAGCATCATTTTACCCATAGCAGTTGACAAATCAAGCGGCATTCCACCTGATTCACACAACTGAATTCCCACGCCTTGTTTCTCCAATTCTTCGACTGTAGCAAGGCAATCGAGGGTGTTGCGAAACAATCTGTCCATTCTGTAAGCAATTATCTGCTTGATTTTGTGCTTAGCGACGAACGCCTTCATCTGCTTACCCGCAGGTCTTGACCACAGTGGCGTTTTGGCACTGATGCCACGATCAATGAAAATGTGGGTATTTGGAAGCAGAAAATTCTGATATTGTGCGTGAAGTTTTCCTCTCGCAATCTGCGCTTTGAGGCTTACACCTTGGTTGGCTTGGCGAGTTGTTGAAACT
>Ga0115572_10004460_pt1 | contig 10886 bp, 17 predicted proteins | sample COGITO_mtgs_1206_FD_88681 | JGI IMG/M metagenome (GOLD analysis project Ga0115572, IMG submission 88681) | Pelagic marine microbial communities from North Sea - COGITO_mtgs_120607 | ecosystem: Environmental > Aquatic > Marine > Epipelagic | place: Germany:Helgoland, sampling site Kabeltonne... | reverse complement strand
CCACTAAATAGAAATGATTTTTTCGATGAAGAAATATTTAGTACCCAGGTAATGTATAACGCTCAGGAAGAATTGCGGGACAACAATTTAAAAAATAATAAATGATAATATATATACATGAAAATTGCTATTCTAATTCCTTCCACAACAAATCACAGAGATTGGAAATGTATTACAGATACATACCTATATAATAGTATTATATCCTTCGTACAAAGATATAATCCCGATTATCAATATAAATTTTATATTGGTGTAGATAAAGATGATACAATCTACTCAGACAAAAATCAAAGACAAAAAATATATGACCTCTGTAAAACTTGGTCGAACATTGGTATTCAGTTTTATCCATTTGATAAAGACATTCCTAAAGGACATGTATCGATTATGTGGAACATCCTATATAAAAAGGCTATTGAAGAACACAACGATTACTTCTATATTACAGGAGATGATATAGTATATCATACTGATGGATGGTTGGATAACTGTATCAAAGCTCTTAAATCCACAAAGAATCTCGGAGCAGCAGGATGTTATAATGGAAATAGTGAAATATTAACTCAATTTATGGTAACACAAACTCATTATGCTATTTTTAATTTTGCTTATAATCCTAAAATTAAGAATTGGTGGGTAGATAATCATTTACATGAATTATATTCACCGTCTTTTTTACATATCGTAGAGGGAGCATGTATTAATGCTGGTGGTACACCTAGATATGAAGTAGATTACAAAGCAAAAGAATTCTACAAAGAATTAGTTGAAGAAGATAAGAAAAAATTATTATGTTTTATTAAATCAAATGGAGGATACGATCATTATAGAAGTTACGGACGCAAGCAAACCAAATCATAAAGTACCGTTACGTCCTATCGATGTTCTTAAAATTGAAGTAGATAAATTGAATCTAGAAGTAAATTCAATGAAAGATGAAATAAAAATGTTAAAAGTAAAAGTAAAAAGTGAAACAGAACTGTATACACAAAAAGGATGGTTCTTCTAACCCCGAGATGAATTACATGAAACACATAATATATTCCTAATGTGTCCTGTTACATGACAGTGATCTAAAGATCTACGAGTTTTTGTATTTCTAACTTCATCTGTTAAAATAACGTCGCAGTTTTCACAGGTTTCGCACGCCATGTAGTAATAAAATATTGATTCCCATTCTTCATTTTCTTTTAATATCATACCAGCTTTACGCCAGCAACGTATCTTATTATTTTTATATCCTTCCTCACAAGCATAGTAGTTTTTGTGATATTCTGTCCTATCCTTTTTTGGCATATTATAATAATATCCGTTTCCTTAAATCATTTAATCAAAATCTACAATGAAAGGTTTTCCTTTTTCAGCTCTTTTAATTTCCAAACCTTTGATTACATGTCTATCCGACCAACAAGCCTGTTTACCAATACCAGAATGTTTTACACCTCGTGCTTTACAAGACCTATTTTTTCTTTCCCATTCTTTTTGGTATGCTTTCATATCTTGTGTTTTTTTAAGATGTGGGGCTTTCTTTGGCATTTTTTTTCTTGTGATATATTATAAATGTCTGATCTTCCTTTAATATCTATTTTGACTCCCATTTTTAACAGAAGTAAATGGCTTCCACTTATGATGTACAACCTTCAAAACCTTGATTATCCTAAAGATAAATTAGAATGGTGTATATTGGACACACATGATAATAAGTCGGTTGCTTGGGATAAATTATTCAAAAATAAAAAAGAAATTTTAGATTGTCAAAATAAAATTGGAATAAAAATTAATTACCAAACAAATGATAATTCGTACACAATCGGAGATAAAAGAAATAAATTAGTCAAACAATCTTCCTATAAAATATGTGCCAACATGGACTCAGACGACGCGTACCTACCTCCATGGTTAAAACACAGTATTGAAATTATGAATTCAGATAAAAAATGCTCTTTGGTTGGTACAACAGAAATGTCGTTTGTCTTTCCTTTGTTGGATTGGAAGATTACAGCCATCTGTTGTAAGGATATAAAAATGGCACATGAAGCCTGTATGTTGTTCACAAAAAAACACTGGTCCAGTATGGGCGGCTTTGGTAGGAAATCATCAAATGAAGGATTTGGTATGATAGAACATAATGAAAATAAGTGTCTGAGAAGTAAAGCCGATAAATGTATCATTTGTGTATGTCATACAGAAAATACGATCTGTAAAGACAGATTTGCCGATAAAACAAATGAAAACGTAAAATTAGCAGGTCCAATAAAGGATGTTATTTCATCAATATTATTCGAAAAAATTGAAATCTAATTTAATGGAAATAATAAAATAAATAAAAATGCCTTATAAGGATCCTGAAAAAAGGAAACAACGTAGTAGAGAATATCATATGGAAAATAGGGATAAAATTAGAGAAAGAAATAAACAACATTATCAGAAAAATAAAGATAAAATTAAAGAATATCATCAAACTCCCCAAGGTATTAAATCATGTAGAATTACTAATTGGAAAAAAAGAGGTGTAGTATGTGATGATTTTGATGCTATGTATGATCATTACACCAAAACAGCATTTTGTGATATCTGTAGATGTGAATTAAGTATTAAAAAAGAAAGATCTTCTAATACTAAATGTTTAGATCATTGCCATGATACAGGTCTATTTAGAAATATATTATGTTTGTCTTGTAATGTAAAAAGAAAGTAAGTTTAATATTTAAAAAAAAACTATTACTATTGTATAAAATGGAATTTAATTTTGAAGATGTTAAAAACAAAATCATTGCTGAAAGAGCTGTACATGGGAAACAGGTAAGCGAGGCAACACTCACTGTATACCTTAATAATATCTCCGCTATGTCAAAGATGATGAACCAAGGGGAAGCTGTAGGTGGATTTGATTGGTTGGAGGATACAGATAAATTTATTAATATGTTGACGCAAAGCAAGCCTAATTATGTTACAAGAAAAAATTATCTTAACGCGATTCTGAGTTATATCATAGCTTATAACGAAGATGGTTCTCTAAAATCTATTTTAGAAAAAATTGAAAAACAAAGGGATATATACAGCAAACAATATGATGAGATGAATGCCTCTGGTAAGTGGAGCCAGAATCAAGAGAAAAACATGCTGAGTAGAGATGAGTTCAATACAGTACTAACACAAATCGGTACCGAGATCAAACAGAAAAATCTAAAGAAGACCTTGACGGCCAATGCCAATGAAAAAGCTCTATTACAGGCATATCTATTATTAAATATTCACAAGACCCTACCTATTCGCAATGAATTGGGCAACTGTTTGGTAATGGGCAAACGCGAATTTAACAAAGTACTCGCCACGACACGACAAGAAAATAATTACCTAATTATTGAAAAGAGCAAGCAGACATTTTATTTCAATGATTATAAAACCAAAAAAATCTACGAGGAGCGTGTTATCCCTGTACCAAATCATCTTAAAAAGACAATTAGGTTCTATTTAAGATTCTTCCCTGGAGATAAATATTTGATTTGTAAATTCAATGGAGAACCAGCTGGCACCAATAATGTAACTCAGATTTTAACCAAGCAATTTAAAAAAAGGATTGGTAAATCTGTAAGTACGACTCTTCTAAGAAAACTATACTTGTCAGAAAAATATTCTTCCATTAAATCCGAACAACTTGCTGACTCGCATATAATGGGACACAGCGTGGCGACGGCTTCACATATCTATACTAAACCTAATCCTGCTGAGGCAAAAGAGGCTCAGGACTCGGAGCAGGTGTCGGAGTCGCAATAATTTCTTCATCTGATTCATATTCCATATTAGGATTTGATTCTCCTGTTTCAGGATCTTCTTTATCATCGACCTCTGGACATGGTGATTTAAAAGGTTTTATTTCTCTTAGACCATTTACAATAATTGGTTTACGTACATCTTCATATTTACCTTCGAATTTTTTATTAAACATTCTTATTACATCTTGATCTATTGTAGGGGAGCTTTCCATAAGATTATCATATTCTGATCTCATAACTTTAAGGAAGTCTCTACAAGATTTCCTTTTTTCTCTTTTTAAGGATAATTCTATTTCAATATTTCGACTTAATTTACTCCAAGCCAACGCAGATATTCTATGGCTTTCATATAATTCAGCATATTTTAAAAATGCTAATAATGTTCCTAATATTCCACAAAAGATATTAAAACCTCCGACGACAGCAGTAAATCCATGTTGGAAATCCGTGGGAATATATGAGTCAACAGCAAAGTTACCGACTCCTGTTAAGGTTGATAATACTATAATAGGTATCTGAAAATTATGATATTTTTTTTTATATTTACGTTGCGAAAAGGAATGTAAATACTGATAACACAAAGCTACCTCGCCCCACTCAGATAATAAGTATTCTATTTCCTCAGACCAAAATTCAATATTTTCAGGAATATCTCTGGGCGTTTTTAGATCCATATTTATTAGTTCAAATATTAAATTTTTTTCCTTGTTAATATTATAAAATGTCTGAAGAAAATGAAACTCAAGAAGGTCGTGTACAAAAATGTACTGTTATCGGAAATGGAGCTACTTTAAAAGGATTTGATTTTAAAAAGATTACAGAAGAAACAATTGGTATGACAATGGCTATTCGTCATTGGTATGATATTGATTGGTTCCCGACATATTATGTAAATGTAGATCATGTTGTATTGAAACATCATCACAAGTTAATCAAAAAAATGATCGATCAAGACAAATGTGAAAAAGGATATTTACTTTCAAAATCAATTTTACAAGTCGAACCCGATTTACAAAAAAATGATAAAGTAATTTTCCTTGAAGATCTTCAAATTCAAAGAGGTAATCCATTTCAATATCTTGTTGATTGGTGTTCGGGATCAGTTGCGGTAATGTTTGCGGTAATCCTTGGATATAATGATTTACAATTAATTGGTATCGATTGTCAGTATACTGAAATGCTTCCTGAAACTGAGATTTTAAATAATGGTAGTTTAAGGATTACTAAGACACCTGAAAGTAATCCTAATTATTTTATTGATGATTATCAACAAGAAGGTGATTTATATAATAAACCTAGAGTAGAAGACGTTCATCGAAGATCCTGGGAACATCTCGTATTTATTGTTACAGGTTTCGTACACATGAATCGATTCCCTATGATGATCTATGCTTTTACAAAAGAAGGAGTAGAAGGTCTTACGAAATTCTTTCCTAAAAAAAATATTGAAGATTATGGTATTGAAGAAGTAGAATCAAGAGAATATGATCCTGTAAAAGAAGAAGTTACTGATTTATAATCATCCTGGCCAACTGAGAAGGCATACCATCTGATGCTTTAACCTCCTTCTCTGCTAGCTCTTTTCTGAGCTCTACCATCTGGTTAATCATAATTTTTTGTTGTTTCATAGAATTAGATTTTCCTTTAATTAGACCTTCGACCAGCCATCCATCTCCGTAGATCTTTTCCTTCAGTTGTGTGTTTTCTTCTGTAAGATCTAGTACATGTTTCAGACCTTGTTCATATTTTTCTTTGAGTTCCTTGTTTTCTTCTTCAAGCCTTTGGATTTTCTCATTCCACATTTTTGAACACTCCTGTTCTACGATATCTACCTTTCCGTTTTTCATGACAAGCTCCTCGCAAATGATGTTCGGCATTGTTTATATTTTTCTCTTTTTTTGTTTTTAATATATTGCTAAAATAAAGTTTCAAATTTTGGTTTTATATCAAGTTATTTTTTTATGAATCATTTATTATAAATGAACGTTATTGTTATTTCGGCCTATCCTGAAAGACGTACTAAATACGATAATAGATATCAAATATTTGAAGCTTATACACCCAAAGACATCACACAAAAAGTATATGATGATTATTACTTCCGTTATAATGCCAAACCATTATATAGGAAAAAAGTTATTTCATGTGCCGAATCACACAAGGCTGTATTACAAAAGATAATCGATGAAGATTTAAAAGATACTATTATAATCGAAGACGATGCTGTATTAGATTTTGATAGATTAGATGAGTTAAAAGGTGTAAACCAATTCACTTATATCGGTGGTGATATTACATCCTTGACTTTGGATAAATCAAATACATTTAGAAAGGAATCAAAAGAAAATGTAAGAGCATCATTAAAAAATGGTATTAATAAAATAGATATCCAAAATTGGAGACTAGCACATGCGTGTGGTTATTATATTCCGAATGCTTCCGTAGCCGAATTAATTTTACGTAGTATTCCTGTATATAAATTAAATCGTGCCATCGACAAAGAGTATATGGAATTACAAAAGCAAGGTATAGTACAGCAATTTATATATCCAGCCATAGTTACTCTTGTAGAAGATGAAGCAAAAAAAGGATTCAACTATAGTTCCTACAAGTTACACAGTAATCAGTATTATTATTAATTATCTTCTTTTAATATTACAAAGATTACATAAAATATTCCTAAATTCACCTGTATCATGACAATGATCTAAACATTTAGTAGTAGATGTCATCCTTTTATCATATGTTAAAAGAACATTACAATTATCACAATTCAAAGTATCAAGGTAGTGTTGATATAGTACATCCCAATCATCACACACTAAACCATATTGTTTCCATTTACAAATTCTTCTTGATTTAATACCTTGTGGAGTTTGATAATATTCTTTATCATATTGTTTTATTTTATCCTTATTTTTTTCGCGATATTCTTTTTTTTGTTGTAATATCTTATCCTTATTTTTTTCGCGATATTCTTTTTTTTGTTTCTTCCTTGCTTCAGTCGCAGGCATTTTATTTAATTTATTATTTCAATTTAATCAAGTTTCAATTTTTGGTTTAGAATAGGATAATTATTATATATGTAAATAATATAATGTTCCTCCAATGTATTCATAAAAGCCATAGCCGCAGAGATTTATTAGAAATTATAAAACTATTTAAATTACCAATCGAAGATGCTGAGGATTTTAAAAAAAAAGAATTAGGAGATGCTCTAATATTATCATTAAATAAAATAGATAATATTATCCCTGATGAATTATATTATAATATCTCTAATTTGAATGAGTTAAAAGAGTTTCTGATTAAACCAAACCAAAAAAAGATGTTGTCGATTAAAGATAAATCTGAAGTAATGACATCAGCTAAATTGATTATAGCTTTCTGTAAAGGTGGATACGTCTTACAAATTAGTTATTATGATACAATCGATCAATTATATACTGAAGCACGACGTATATCGCAATTTGGGGATATACCATCGGTTAGACGTTGTTGTGAATTACTAAATAAAAATCCATATTCAAAGGAACGGGTATATCCTGTAATATCAAAAAAGATTCAGAAAGATCTTGATGTAAAAAAATTAACTCAGAAAAAAGTACATACCAGTCTACATGTTAAAAAAGGAAAAGTATTAGTAAAGTTTGATTAGGTCACCAAAGATAATTTAAAGACCAATACGCAGGACTAGTTTTATCCTTGTAAGCAAATGTTCCATCTTTTCTTTTGATACCCATCATACGTGCTCTAAATGATTTACGTTGTTCTTTAGTAGCTGTACCTGATCTCCAATCATCCATTCCAGCCGACCCAAAGTGAACTGTCTTATATCCTTTTTTATTATTTGATTTTACGTACACTGAAAACTTTTTCCCTTTCGGAGTTGATTTACCTTTGAAAGGTTTGTTTAGAACAGGCTTCCCGTCTTTAGTAAGAGGCATTTAAGATAAGTTTAGATTTTTTTTTATCTAAACTATTTACAAAATGGTCTTAACGTATCGGCAGAAATTTAACAAAAAATATAAATTTCCAAAAGATGCTTCCCACTCAGTTGCTGAAATATCAAGATTGACAGGATATAAGATATCTGGTTTACGGACAATTGTAAAGAAAGGTCAAGGTGCTTTTCGGAGCAATCCACAGTCTGTAAGACCTCAAGTAAAATCAGCAACTCAATGGGGGATTGCTCGTTTGTACTCAGCTGTGATGGGAGGCCAAGCACAAAAAATAGATAAATCGCATTTAATCAAAAAATAATTAATCTGAATCTGAATCTGTTTCATCGCTACTACTATCACATAGAGCAGCGAGCTTCTTTTTATACTTTTCTTTTTCCCTACGTTTCTTTTCCTTTTTAGACAAAGTATGTTTACCACTAAGTCCCCGCATTTCCTCTAATTGACGTTTCATAGAATCAAATCTTTCTTGTGTAGGTCTATTTTTACATTCTTCCAATTGATTATGTTTCCGTTCAAGCTTATCCCTTAGACTATTAATTAATCTTTTTTTATCTTCTAATTCATCATTAAATGTTGCTTTCATTTCTTCTTTTAGTTGTGGTTTGTATTCCTTAATTTTCTGATCTAATTGAATTTTATTCCATTCGATTGTTTGATTTTCCTTGGTTTCCAATGACACAATTTTTTTATTAAGATCAGATATTCTATCATATAATTTAATAACCCGTTCCCTTTCACTTTCTAAATCTTCTTCCAATTCAGTTACCATGCTTCCTTCAGATACTTCACTATTATTTTTTTCACAAAATTCTATCAAGGGCAGAGTATACTTCCATTCCAATTGCTTATTATCAATTTGCTTTTTAACCTTTGATCTTTGATTTCTCCTAGCCTGTGTGACTGGAGCATCTTCTGTACTAGTAGCATCGCCTTTGTAAATACTGACAATTAATTCTGGGATAGTAGGTTTTGACATTTATATTATAATAATAATAGTTTTTTAAATATTATTAAACGCATTAAACGTAACCAAATATAACATCATTTTTACATTTTTTAAAAGGTGATGTTACGTTTTTAAAAGTAACGGAATCGCATTTCCCCTTCTACAAAAGGTAGGTTATAAATTGTTACGATTATTTTTTATGAATCAGAATATCCCCACAGCTTTCTATATGTATGGTATATACTACTTTTCATTATTCAACACTTATACAAAAATTAAAATTTAAGGTGTAACCAAATGTAACATGCCTTTGTTTTACTATTAAAACTGGTTACGGTACTATTAAAAAACGTAACATTTACTATTAAAAAACGTAACATCGAGGTTACGTTTGGTTACGTTTTGATTAATATTTAGATTTCTTCTTTGATTTAGGGGCAGTTCTTCTTTTTTTCATATCACTATCTTTCATGATAGAACCATCTGGCATCCTATGAGATCCCTTTGGTACCTTTGATTTACTTTTAGGAGCCTTGTACCCTTCGAATACATCTTTAGACTTTATCTTTTTCGCATCTTCCTGAACCTTCTCCAAGTTGAAACAATCATCATTATTGTAGGAGCATTTTTTCTTTTTCATATTTATAATATTTTTAATATATTTTTTTTTATATTGAATTGTTTTAAATGTCATTAGTATTACTATCAAACGATACAGACTTAACTGGAGGTCTATCTGTTGGAATCGCTCAGGCAAATCAATGGACCAATACCACACAGGCTCCATTGGTTATCGGTACGGATTCAGAAGTAGCGCTCCAAAGTTTAAAGGTAAATAGAACCCTTGGCCCGATAGTCAGTAGAAATAATAACGAAGGTTATTTATACATTGGTCAAGGTCGTAGCAATACTATTAGAGAAGAAGACGATCCTCGTATAGTTGCGCCATTTACATTAGAACCCGAAGGATTAATTAGTGCTGAATCATTTGTTGATAATGTACTTTTACCAAGTCTAAGAAAATCTGTATTCTACCCTGATTATCAAGAACCAGTAGTTGGTATATCGATCAATGCTTCTGTAAATGAAAGTGTTGATGGAAGTTTCAGCGGATACAATATCAAATTTGCTGAATCTGATACACCTCCTACAAGTCAATTTCCAGCCGCCTTTCAGGCCGCTGATGTACTAAGTAATGATTTTACATATAACTCGCTAACGGGTGATATTACAAAGGGAACAGCAACTGCTACAAGAGCCTATGGTATTGCGACTGATCTACCTATGTCGCAACGCCAAGCAAGTCATGTCGTTGACTTTTCGTCAGCTGGAACATCATGGGCCTATGGACTCTCTAGGTACGCTTCAGATGAAGACCCGTACCCTCAATGGGGTTCTCCAATTGAAAAAGATTGGTTTGACTTTGGTGTTATCAGAGATGCGACGGATGGAGATAAATTGAAAATATATCATTCGGTGGTTTCAGATAGTGACAATCCCGTATTAGAACCAAGGGAAGTAATTTACTACGGATATACTGGTGCCCTCCTCACGGACGCATACGATCTAGGAACGAACGCATCAGGATATGATCAATTAGAATTCTTTGTAGATGGAAATCAAATTAATGTATACCTCCGTAGTTCATCGGGCGGCCCCCCTGGGGCAAAAGCCGCTCCTACTAGAGATCTAATATGTAGCCCTGATTTAGGAACTCCCCAAAAGGATAATACATTTAAACCTATTAATACAGCATGTGCTTATCTATATCCTAAATTTGAACTTGTAGATGATTCATCATCCTTTGAAATTATAGAACATGAAGGTTGCGATATTAAAGATTTTATTTATGATGGAATAAAGGCAGATGGTAGTTCAAATCTAATGGATCTCTACACTGCTGCTACCACTGGCATAGATGGGGGAATCCCTAAATATACTGACTTATGTAGAAACAATGATCTTCAAGGGAAATACAATGATTTTGATGATTTTATTGGAACACGTTATGTATTCCAAAAGTTTAGTACGAAACTACCTGATATTCATATTATTGTTTCCGAAGATGATGTACTATATACCAATTCTCCTGAAGCTAATTGTGCTGCGCTACTTGGATTCCCAGGTGAATCAGTAGTGGATCCAACTCAGTCATCAGGATTTAAAACATTTACAAGTGCTGTCACACCTGTGAGT
>Ga0115572_10004458_pt1 | contig 10889 bp, 8 predicted proteins | sample COGITO_mtgs_1206_FD_88681 | JGI IMG/M metagenome (GOLD analysis project Ga0115572, IMG submission 88681) | Pelagic marine microbial communities from North Sea - COGITO_mtgs_120607 | ecosystem: Environmental > Aquatic > Marine > Epipelagic | place: Germany:Helgoland, sampling site Kabeltonne... | reverse complement strand
ATTATGTTTAAAAATAAAAACCTACTTATTACAGGGGGTACTGGATCATTTGGGAATACAATCCTGAATCGTTTTATTAAAAGCGAAATTAATGAAATTAGGGTGTTCTCACGTGATGAAAAAAAACAAGATAAAATGCGACATAAATATAAAAATGATAAAATCAAGTTTTATATTGGAGATGTTCGTGATAAGCGTAGCGTAGATAACGCTATGATCGGAGTTGATTATGTGTTTCATGCTGCTGCTCTAAAACAAGTCCCTTCTTGTGAGTTTTTCCCAATTCAAGCTGTACATACAAATATTTTAGGTACTGAAAATGTGTTGGATTCTGCAATTATGTGTGGTGTTAAAAAAGTGATCGTTTTGAGCACAGATAAAGCATGTTACCCAATAAACGCAATGGGGATAAGCAAAGCAATGATGGAGAAAGTCGCAATCGCAAAAGGACGATCTTTAGGTGAGAAATCAACAACAACAATTTGTTGTACTCGATATGGAAATGTTATGGCCTCAAGAGGATCTGTCCTTCCACTCTTCATGGAACAGCTTAAAAATAATAAAAATCTTACGGTTACGGATATCAAGATGTCTCGCTTCATGATGACTTTAGAAGATGCTGTTGATTTAGTCATCTATGCATGGACACATGGATCTAATGGCGATATTTTTGTACAAAAAGCTCCTGCAGCAACCTTAGATACTCTTGCAAGTGCTTTAATATCAATTTATAAATCAAAAAGTAATATTGATATTATTGGAACTAGACATGGTGAAAAATTATATGAGACATTAGTAACTCGAGAAGAAATGGTTAAGAGTAAAGATTTAGGTAAATACTTTCGAATTCCTTGTGATGATAGAGATCTAAACTATGATAAGTATTTTTCAGAAGGAGAAGAATTCTCAGATATTAAAGATTACCATTCTCACAATACAAAAAGACTTGATATTGTAGAGATGAAAGAGTTGTTACTTAAATTAGATTTGATTCAAAAAGAATTAAAAGACTAGTCTTCGTATGTTGAAAATAGGTGTAACAGGTCAGGATGGCTTTATTGGAAAACATTTATTTAATACGGTTGGTTTATCTCAAAACGTATTTATTAAAGTTCCATTTCAAAAAGATTTTTTTTTAAAGCCTTCAAAACTCCGCAATTTTGTTAAGAAATGCGATGCTATTATTCATTTAGCAGGTATAAATAGACATAATGATCCTGAAACATTGTATAAAATAAATATTGAATTAGTAAAAAAAATTATTGACGCATGTGAGTACACACATTCAACTCCTCATATTTTATTATCTTCAAGTACTCAAGAAAATAATGAAAATATTTATGGAAAATCTAAAAAAGATAGTAGAGTTTTATTCCAAAAATGGGCTGAACGTAACCAGTCTCAGTTTACAGGATTGATTATCCCTAATGTTTACGGTCCTTTTGGTAGTCCATATTATAACTCTGTTGTTGCAACATTTTGTCATCAGCTTACCCATGGTGAAGAGCCAAAAATAGACGTTGATGGTCGATTAAAACTAATCTATGTTGGAGAGTTGGTAACCAAAATTATTGAGATTGTTAAAGAAAAAAGCACTGAAAATCATTTTATTAATAAAGTATTGCTTGAACACACAACTGAAATAAAAGTATCAGAGTTACTACATTTAATCCAAGCTTACAAAAAAAACTATTTTGAAAAAGGTCAAATACCTGACATCAGTGAATTATTTCATAATAATCTATGGAATACTTTTTTATGCTACATAGATCATAAATCATTTTTCCCATTTGAGCTCAACCAATATAGAGATGATAGAGGGTCTTTTGTTGAGACATGTAAATTAAAAAGTGGTGGACAAGTATCTTTTTCAACTACATTTCCAGGTGTAACCAGAGGTAATCATTATCATACTCGTAAGTCTGAAAGATTTGCAGTAATCAAAGGTAAAGCTAAAATAGAAATACGTAAGGTTGGCACAGATGCAAAGTTCTCTTTTTATTTAGATGGAGATTCGCCATCATTTGTAGATATGCCGATATGGTACACTCATAATATTACTAATATTGGTAAAAATAATTTATTCACAATTTTTTGGATTAATGAAGAATATGACGATAATGATCCTGATACTTTTTTTGAGGAAGTTTAAGTGAAAAGTAAGATTAAAATAGTTACAGTTGTAGGTACGAGACCAGAGATAATCAGGTTATCAAGAATTATTCCTGAATTAGATAAATTTACTAATCATATTTTAATTCACACAGGTCAAAATTACGACTATGAATTAAACCAAATATTTTTTGATGACCTGGATATTAGAAAACCAGACTATTTTCTAAATGCAGCTGGGGGAAATGCTTGTGAAACTATTGGTAAAATAATCATGCATATTGATCCTATTTTCGAAGATGTGAAACCAGAAGCATTACTTATTTTAGGTGATACGAATAGTTGTCTGTCCGCAATAGTAGGAAAGCGTCGTAAAATTCCAATCTTTCATATGGAAGCTGGGAATAGGTGTTTTGACCAAAGAGTACCAGAAGAGATAAATCGTAAAATCATAGATCACATAGCTGATATTAACTTACCATATAGTGATATCGCACGGGAATATTTATTAAGTGAAGGTTTAGCTCCAGATAGAATAATTAAAACGGGAAGCCCAATGTTCGAAGTATTAAATTTCTACAGGCCTCAAATTAATAAATCAAAAATATTGAATAAATTGAAATTAAAAAAATATGACTATTTTTTACTTAGTGCACATAGAGAAGAAAATATTGAATCAGATAGTAATTTTAAAAAACTTATTGAGAGTTTAAATAAAATTGCTAATATTTATAAAAGAAGAATTATTGTTTCAACACACCCGAGGACAAGAAATAAAATAACATTAAATCAAATTGAAATAAATAGTCAAATTGAATTGATGAAACCAATGGGATTTTCAGATTATATAAAATTACAAGAAAATGCGATGGTCGTTTTATCTGATAGTGGTACTATAAATGAAGAGTCTTCAATTCTAAACTTCCCAGCATTAAATATAAGAGAAGCTCATGAACGTCCGGAGGGGATGGAAGAGGCAGCAGTAATTATGACAGGTTTAGATGAAAATAGAATTTTGCAGGGAATTGAGTTAACTACAAAACAGCAAGATAGACTAATTAGAAATTTTAGATGTGTAGCTGATTATTCAATGCCAAATGTCTCTGAAAAGGTTGTAAGAATAATTTTATCTTACACTAATTATATTAATAATGTAGTTTGGAAGAAATAATATTATAAATGATGAGTGTTTAACAAAAATTATTAAAGTATGTATCGTTAGAATACTGAAAAAAAATGAATATTTTAATCGTATCTCAATACTTTTATCCTGAAATTTTCCGTATAAATGACCTTGCTAATGAATTTCAAAGTAAGGGGCATCAATTAACAATTTTAACTGGAACCCCTAATTACCCAAGTGGCCAATTTTTTGATGGCTATGGTATCTTTAAAAAAAACATTGATAATTATAAAGGTATGAGAGTATTGCGTTGCCCTTTAATTCCTCGAGGATCGGCTTCATCTTTAAGATTAGTTCTAAATTATGTCTCTTTTGTTTTTAGTAGTATAATAGCTTCTCTTTTTTTATTAAATAAAGACTATGATATTATTTTTGTTTTTGAACCTTCACCAATAACAGTATGCCTTCCTGCAATTTTCATTAAAAAAATTAAAAAAATACCAATTTGTTTTTGGGTGTTAGACTTATGGCCAGAAAGTGTTATTTCAGCAGGAAATTTTAAAACAGAAAATATTTCTAAACTTCTCAATCCATTAGTAAAGTTCATTTATAATCATTCTGATAAAATACTTGTTTCATCTCAAGGTTTTATAAAATCAATTGTTGCAAAAGGGATTAGTAAAAAAAAAATCACTTACCTTCCACAGTGGGCTGAAACTCTATTCAAACCAGTTAAGAATCATGGTAATGAATTGAGCTTTATTCCTAATGATAGTTTTAAAATTATGTTTGCTGGAAATATTGGAGAAGCTCAAGATTTCCCTTCGATTATAAAATGTGCCTCAATATTAAAAAAATATCAACATATCCATTGGATTATTTTAGGAGATGGTAGAAAAAAAGAATGGGTTCAATCAGAAATAAAAAAACAAAATTTAGAAAGTAATTTTCATTTATTAGGAAAATTTCCATTAGAAAAAATGCCCTCTTTTTATTCTCAAGCTGATTGCATGTTATTTTCACTGAAAAAAGATGATATTTTTTCAATTACAGTCCCAGCAAAAGTTCAAACCTATCTAGCTTGTGCAAAACCAATCATCGCAATGATTGATGGTGAAGCTTCAAAAATAATTATTGACTCTAAGGCTGGATTTGTGTCTCCATCTCAATCACCAGTATTACTTGCAAAAAATATAAAAAAAATAAGCTTATTGAGCCAAAATGAATTAAATAAACTAGGAAAAAAGGCCTTTAATTATTATAAATCTGAATTTGAAAGGTCTTTTTTAATTGAAAAAATTGAAAAAATATTAAAAAATATGATTAAAAAAAAGGTCTAATAGTTTTTTGAATTTTAAAAAAGATAAAGTCTTAGTTGTAGGTGCTAGTGGAATAATTGGCTCTTATTTAGCAACTAAATTAAAGAAAAGATATGATATTACTTCTACTGGTAAAACAAAATTCTTTGATATTGATAACTATTTCTCACTAGATTTAACAAATATAAGTAGCATTGATTCTTTTATACTGAATACTCCAAAATTTGATACAATTATCTTTTTAGTCGGGCTGGCTCATAAAAAAGGGACAGATAAAGACTATAACGAATTTTTAAGCATAAATAAGATGACACTTGTAAATCTTATGGAAAAATTAGATCATAAAAAAAAAGTACCCGGGAAAATAATCTTTTTTAGCTCAATTTCAGTTTACGGAGAAAGATTAAAAATAAGTTCATATAATGAAAATTTAAAAAAAGCCCCATCTAGTCCTTATGCAGTTACAAAACTAGAAGCGGAAAGATATCTTAAAGAAAATTTTTCTCTTAATTCATGGATTCTAAGAGTTGCTCCTGTTTATTCATCTAATTTTAAATTAAATGTAAATCGTAGAATTAAACTATCACATTTTTTATATAGAGTAGGAGATGGTGAAAAAAAGCTATCTTTGTGCAATTTAAAAAATATTGATCTAGTTATTGAGGGAATTCTTAATGAAAAAATACCAGCAGGTTCATATAATATTTCAGATAATAAAGTTTATACATATAATTCATTGATGAACATAAAAAACAAAAAGTTTATTTTTATTATTCCATCTTTTCTAGTTTTATTTTTATATCATGTTGGAAATATATTTAGAATTAATTTTATAAAAGAGAATTCTTTAAAATTAGTTTCAAATAATATATTTTCATCTGAAAAAATTAGAAAATTTGTAAAAATACCTCATGTGTATAAAAACTAACTAGATTATCCTAACATGAGTTTTTTAAATATAACTATAATATCTAAGATTTTAAGTTTAATACTAGTTTTCGCTTTCTTACCTATAATATTATCAATATGTTTCTTAATAATCTTAGATGATGGTTTTCCTATTTTATTCAAACAAAAAAGAATAGGACAAAATAAAAATTTTTTTTGGATTTATAAATTCAGAACAATGAGAAATGGAGTACCTAATGTCGCTACAGAACTTATCAAAAGAGGATCGTTTACTTTTACAAAGTTAGGTCCTTTTTTTAGAAGAACAAGTCTTGATGAGTTACCTCAGTTGTTTAATATAATTAAGGGAGATATGAGTTTTATTGGGCCAAGGCCAGCATTGTATAATCAATTTGACTTGATCAAATTAAGGGAAAGCTCTGGTATTCATATTTTGAAACCTGGGATTACTGGATGGGCTCAAATAAATGGAAGAGATACTTTGAGTATTCAAGAAAAAGTCAAAATGGATAGTTTTTACCTAAAAAATAGATCTATAAAATTAAACTTTCAAATTTTAGCTTTAACATTTTTTAAAGTTCTTAGATCAGATGATATTATTGAATAAAAAGTTTATTTCTGAAAAAGATAAATATATATTAAAAAAGTGTATTCTTTTTAGTTTAACAATTATTTTCGTAAATTCGATAAATAATCATGGATTTATAAAAAATTGAATAAGCATATAGCAAACAACAGAAGATTTTTCCTGATGCTCTTGGATGCAGGCACAGTCATTATTAGCTTTTTTGGCGCATTTTTTCTTAGGTTTGATTTAAGTATTCCAACCGAATTTTTAGATAATTTAATTTTCCTACTTCCAATATTAATCATCTTTCAAATTTCAATATTTAATTTTTCAGGTTTTTACGATGTTATCTGGAGGTTTACTAGCTTTTGGGATATGATAAACATTATCAAAGGTGCTGCAACAGCTAATGTTTTTAGTTTTTTAATATTTCTTTTCTTTAAACAAAATGTACTTTACTCAAGATCCGTACTTATGATTTTCATCATATTAAATACATTGATTTTATGTTTCAGTAGAATTGCCGTAAGGTTATTTCATTCTCATTTTCATTTACAAAGATCTAACAAAGCAGAGAAAATTAAAAAATGCCTAGTACTAATTGGTGCGGGTAAGACTGGCGAAAAAATAACAAGGGAGATTAGAAGCCAATTTAATTCCTCTTTTCATGTTGTCGGAATTGTTGATGATGATCCCACTATACAAGGGTCTACCCTCCATGGAATAAAAGTGATTGGTTTTATCAAAGATCTTCCTAGTCTTACGATTGAATATGATGAAATTCTAATAACTGCTCCATCCGCAACAGGAGATAAACTGCGTAAAATTATTAATATTTGTAAGTTGACTGGGAAAAGATACAAGACAGTACCTTCCTTAGCAGAGCTGATGAATAAAGAAGTTTCATTGTCTACAATACGGAATGTATCATATGTTGACCTACTCGGCCGAGATGAAGTTAAACTTGATATGAATTCTATTGAAAAAATAATGAATGGGAAACGTATTTTAATTACGGGAGCAGGTGGTTCAATAGGATCTGAGTTAGTAAGACAATGTTTGCTCTTTGATCCTTCTGAAATTGTTTGCATAGATAATAGCGAAGAAAATATTTTTAATTTAGAGCAAGAATTAAAGACTGGAAAGAGAAGTACTATTCTAAAATATCATTTATCCAATATCAACGAATTATCTGAAATAAATAAACCCTTTCAAGAAAATCAACCTCAAATTGTATTTCACGCCGCAGCGTATAAGCATGTACCAATTCAAGAACTTCATCCATGGTCTGCTGTGAAAACAAATGTTGGAGGAACTCTTAACCTTGTGAATCTTTCTGATAAATACAATGTAGAATTATTTATTTTAGTTTCAACTGATAAAGCTGTTAATCCTGTAAATGTAATGGGAGCAACAAAACGAACTGCCGAGAAGATAATCCAATCATTTAATAAGGAATCTAAAACAAACTTTATGGCTGTAAGGTTTGGTAATGTTTTAGGAAGTTCAGGTAGTGCAATTCCTATTTTTGAAAAACAGATAAAATCTGGAGGTCCATTGACTATTACGCATCCTGAAATGACTCGATATTTTATGTCTATTCAAGAGGCCTCACAGTTAATACTTCAATGTGCGGCATTAGGAAGGCAAGGTGAGATATTCTTATTAGAAATGGGTCAGCCAATAAAAATACTTCAAATGGTAAAAGACTTAGTTCGTCTATCAGGACTTGAACCTGAGATTGATATTCCGATTGTCTTTACAGGTTTAAGACCTGGAGAAAAACTTTATGAAGAGCTGCAGTTAAAAGAGGAACAAATAATAAATACTCAACATAAAAAAATTATGGTTTTGGAAAGAGCTGGTTCAATTGAAAAATGGGATACTCTAAAAAAGAAAATAATTGCGTTATTATTAGCTGGGGAAGAATTAAATGTTGATAGAATTCAAAATCTTTTAAAGAATATTTCTCCTACTTATGAACCTAGATTATTAAAGCATGTAAATATAGAAAAAGACTTAAAAGAGATTAGTGAATTAAAAATTAGAGCATAATTGATCCGTTATATTTAATTGAGCTCGTAAATGTATAAGATTACCTTTAGTAATTACAAATTCACTCATATCTATATTTGCCTATTTAGTATTCTTTACGGGCAACATTTCCCGTATGATTCATTTAGTTCGAGATTGTCAATACTCCTGAATGATAGCGGTAAGAATTGGAATTCTTTATCATTATATGAAAATAAATTGTATGCAAAAAGATCCTATAGTAATAATAAAACTAATTTTTCAATAAGCTCTAAATCATATTTTAATTCATATAATAAGAGTTTTAATTTTATCTCAGATACATATTTAGTATCTGAAAATAACTTATATGCTTTTATTCATGTTTCTCATGGAAATAATATCTCTAACCATAAGCGAATTGAAGAGAGAGTTCAAAAAGAAATGTATAATAAGTTCAAAGTTCGTTTTTCATCTTTTGGATATAAAAAAAAATGGGTTTCTATCGAACTTAAAAAAGGTGCTGAAGGATGGGGTGCTGGTGAAAATATTGACTTGGCTTTAAGCCAAAATTCTAAAACTTATGATTATTTTGACCTTAATTCTGACTACGGAAATTTAAGAGTTAAGTATATACACGGTTTTTTAGAAAAATATAGGGGTAATAAAAATCGTTATTTAACAGCTCGAGGAATTGAATGGAGTAATAGAAGTTCTCTTTTACTAGGTATTTCAGAAACAGTTATTTATTCTGGAGAGAATAGATCTTTAGATATAGGCTACTTGAACCCCATTTCTTCTCATCTTGAAATTGAATTGAATAATCGTTTAAATTTTTTAGGAGATAGTAGTTCTAATGCTGTTTGGCAGTTACACTCTGATTTTATTTTTAAAAAAAAGATCAGAGTGTCTCTTAATTATCTTTTCGATGAATTTGTCTTAGATCCAGATATAGAAATCGGAAAAGAACATGGGAGAGCATATTCAATGCGGTTCTCATATGTACTCTTAAATAATAAAAATAAAATTTTATCTGTTTATTGGAAAAATATTTCTATTGGGACGCCAACATTTAGACATGGAAATGGATTAAATAACTTTACTCAAAAAAGAAAACCATTAGGGTGGATTGAGGGTAGTGATTCAGAAGAAATTTCGTTTGGAGTGAATTATAGTAATAAGTCTTCAATAATTTATTCTATTTATAGTGGGAAAATAATATCCGGTGGTGAAAGCATTAAGCTCAGGCAATATGATCCATATCAAGATTACTTAGAAGGAAGTTTCCCAAGTGGTAATATAAATGTTAAAACTTTTTTAAACTCGTACTTTGAATGGTGGGTGAAGAAAGGTTTGAAAGTATATTTAATAAATAATCTAATCTTAGAAGAAGAAAACAACCATTCATTTGGTATATCTTATGAATTTTCTAGATTAGGTATAAATATATAATGTTCTAACATATAACTAATAACCTTTTTAAGATATGCCAGCCATCCGAAATACGAAGTTTTTTTCCATCATTTTTTGATCTTCTCTTATAGTTTAAAGAAACTTGATCAATTCTTTTACCTCTGCTATTGATTGATAAATATGAAGAAAGTTCTAAATCAATATCAAAACCTGTTGATTTTAAATATTTAAGTTGAACATCACTTTTATAAAATGATTTTGCGCAACAAAGTATATCTTTATGATTTGTAGAGTTAAAAAAGTTAAAATAAACAGTGAAAATAAAATTACCCCAATCATAGCTTGATTTTATTGGATTTAGAGAAAGAAACCTGTTTCCCATTTGACTGTGAATACCAACTGTTTTGTCTAATTTCATCAATTTATAAATATTTTTTGTTTCTAGTTCTAGATCTCCATCAAAAATTATAATTTTTTTGTTCTTGGACTTAAATAGACCAACTTTTAAAGCAACTCCTTTGCCATAGTTTTTCTTTAGATTTATTAAGTCTATAAATAAGTTTTTTTTTAAAATATTTATGGAACCATCATTACTTCCATCATTAATAATTAATATTTGATGTCCATTATTAGAATATTCTTCTAACTCATTCAATAAAATTCTTAGTTTACTTATTTCATTATAAACTGGAATAATAATTGAATAAGGCAATAGAATGGATATTTAACAATAAAAAAAATGCGGTTGAAAAACCGCATTTTTAAAAAATATTTATTTATTTTGATTAAAAATCAAAATCTAATCTAGCTCCAAGACTTACCCAACCTGAAGAATTTCCAGCTCCCGAAATGTCATTAGATATAAATAACTCGCTTCCTACTAATAGGTTGAAGGGAAGATCAAGATTTTTCTTCATTATCTTTTCCATTGATAAACCAGCAAAGCCTCGAAAGCCTTGTCCTTCTCCTATTTTACCTACATGACCTTCCGCAAAGATAAGGTCAAAAAGAGTTAGATTCCCACCAAGTGCAGCAATTATTGGGTTGAATTCATCAACAACAGCATCAATTTCTCCACTATCGTAACTACCTGCATATCCTCCTACAGCCAACGATACAGTATATTTTAGAGGCCCGAGATCGAGACTGTAAGGAGTTGTTAATACTATTGTAGCTCCTACTGGAATCGAAGTAAATGACTCTCCTGATACTACACCTAGACTTGGGGAAAGGCCTATTGTAAAACCGCTTTTTTCTTTAATTACTACATCTTCGGTTATTGTTTCAGATAATTTTTCAGCATCAGAAGTCATCGGTTCTTGAGAATCTTGACTTTCTTCTGAAGGATTAGGTGCTTCGTATTCTAAACCAAGTTCTTCTGCCATCCTCTTTTTTGCTTCTTCAGCGGCTGCGGCTGCGGCTGCATCTAATT
>Ga0115572_10004454_pt1 | contig 10895 bp, 8 predicted proteins | sample COGITO_mtgs_1206_FD_88681 | JGI IMG/M metagenome (GOLD analysis project Ga0115572, IMG submission 88681) | Pelagic marine microbial communities from North Sea - COGITO_mtgs_120607 | ecosystem: Environmental > Aquatic > Marine > Epipelagic | place: Germany:Helgoland, sampling site Kabeltonne... | reverse complement strand
GTAGTACTTGACCGCCAGCGCCAGCGCGCCGGTCTCCGCGCACGTCCTCAGCTAGGCGGGTAAGTCGAACACGGCCTGGAGCTTCTTGATGAGCGCGCGTACGCCGTTGAGCTGCTCGATCTGTTCCCTGTGAGAGGACAGTTTTTCGTTCACCGCCTCCGCCTTGGCCGCGGTGGCGTCTACGCTTGTGGTGAGTTCCTCCACCCTGCCCTCGATCGTGTCCACGTTGGTTCGCATGTGCTTGACGGTGTCGGTGGCGACGATGAACTTTGAGTAGTTCTCGTACACCAGCATCTGCATGTCTCCGTCGAGTTGCTTGATCTCGCCAGCCATGGAGACGCATCTTGCCTGGAGCTCGGCGAGTGGGACGTCACGGACCGATTCCGTGACGTAGGCGTCGTGATCGAACCCGTCGCGGTCGATGGCGGGGAGCGACTGGGTCTTCGGGCTGGATCCGCCGACTCCACCGCCGTAGTAGGAGGAGAGGAGGCTCCGTACCCGCCTCGCCTTCTCCTCGGCGCTCGGGTCCGACATTGCAATTTCTTGCCCTACTTCCCCGACGATCGATGCGTCAAGCTCGACGCGGGTTTGGACGAGCGACGCCGGGTTTGACCTTCGCGGCGTGTCCACCTCGACCGCGTGGGAGGGTCGCGGGGTCGCGGCTCGACCGACTGTCAGAGCACCTCGCCGCGTGGCACTGTGAATGCTGTGAACGAGGCTAGTGGGTAACAAAGTCTACATAGCACTACGACAAATTAAATCTTGAATTAGAAAGTAATTGCAACCTCTCATATGGGTATTTAGTTATCAGGCTCAGGAACGCCTCACAGCCCCAAAATCACGTTGACGTCGTCCCTCGGGCCGCGGAAAGGTTGTCCGGGAGAAAGAACGGCTCGACGGCCATTGAGACCCGCGCGGCGGCACGTCGAGGGACGTCCGTTCACACCCGCGCCTTTCGTTTCCATCCCACACACCCGGTCCCACGACGCATACGGCACGATGGGCTACGCCGGCTACGCTCCCGGCCACAAGGTCCAGATCGCGACCACGCTGCAGCAACTCCTGAAACTCATCAAGAGCGACGCGACGCTCGCGACCATGGAGAAGCTCACGCGCAACAGCGCGCAGGCTCCGGGCGAGGAGAAGTTCAGGAAGATCCGCCTGACGAACGAGAAGATCGCCGCGGTCATCACCAACGTCGACGGCGCGGTGGAGGCCATGTGCGAGATGGGGTGGGTCAAGGAGGCGGACGGAGAGTTCCTCGTCCTTCCCCCCGCCAAGTCCGTGAGCATGCGGGAGGTGCGCGAGATCGACGACGCGAGGAGGGCGCTCAAGAAGTGGGAGGAGGAGGAGCTCAAGCGGCGCATCGCCGCCAGGAACAAGGCTAACGCGTGCCCTGACAAGGCGCGGCTCCTCGCGGAGATGGCCGCGGATCGCGCGGAGCAAAAGGCCAGAGGGCCCGTCACGCAGGGATCCGTCGCCGCACCTCTGAGCGACAAGTCCCTCGCCGACCGCATGCAGACCGCGACGGGCGCGGGGTGCTGCGGCAGCTCCGGCGGTGGCTGAGCCTAAGCGGCTCGGACGACACCTCGTGTCTTCCGAGCGATTAACCATGTGAGAGCTCCGTGAAGGTTTTAGTCGACGGACGCGCCTCGCATCGGCCCCTTCAACGCGAAGGGGCGAGCGAGCGCGCGCGAGTGACGCGACGCGCCGGGTAAACACCGCCCCTGAAACGGGGGCAACCCGCCGTCGCCGAATAACGCCGTCGTCCTTCACGCCCATTCTTTGAACTGACGAACGAACGATGATTCTTATCGACTCGTACCTCGAGTTCGCCGCGCCTGTACGCTTGCGCTTAGGCGATGATGTAACTATACTCAATCAACACGATTTAACCCATCATATATACTACGCACAACACGTCGGCGGCGGGCTCGTCGCCGTCGGATGATGTTCTCACGCCTCCTCCTCGGCGTACGCCACCAGCTTGGACGCCGCTCCGGTGTCCAGGAAGAAGATTGTGGAGAATGCATCCACGCAGGCGCCGGGCAATTCGCTCTCGTCATCCTCGAGCACCGCCCGCACCGTCTCCGCCTTCTTAACCCCCGACGCCGCCACCACGACCCTCTCCGCGGTGTTGATGAGGGGCATGGACATGGTGACGGAGCGCTTGTCCGGCATGTCCACGCCGAGCACCGCGGCGCCGGTTTCATCCTTGAGCGCCTTTGACTCCGGGTAGATGGATCCCACGTGGCCGTCGGCGCCCATGCCCAGGAGGACGAGGTCGAAGACGGGCAGGCCGTTCACCTCGTCCAGCATCATGGCGTCGTCGTCGCCCTCCGCCAGCGTTCGCATCTGCGCCTCGTACGCGGCAGCCTCCTCCTCGACTGATCCGCCGGCGTCGCACTTGTGGACGTTGGCCTCGGGCATGTTCACAGCCTTGACCCAGGTGTCCATCGCGAGGTTGTAGCACTTGCCGTCGGGGACGCGCTCGTTGACGAAGAAGAGGTGGACCTTGGACCAGTCCACGTCCTTGACGTCCTTGAGACCGGCGAGGGCCTTGGCGACGCTGCCGCCGGGCACGGCGAGGGAGAAACCGCCGCGTTCCGACAGGCACGCCTTGGCGTTCTCCTCAACCTCCGCGCAGAGCGCCTTGGCGAGCTGTGCCTCGTCGTCGAAGGCCTCGACGACGAACTCCCCGTCGAGGAACTCGATGTCGTTGGGGTCGATGTCCTCCCACTCGTCGTCGTCTTCATCCTTGGCGGCGAAGACGGACGCGGCGAATGCGGCGGCGGGTCGCATCGAATTCACGCGTTTTGATACATGATGCGCCGTCACCCTCTTGGTGAAAGAGGGGGAGGTGGCCGCGGCGCGGGCGGGGACGCGACGCCGGGCGACGACGCGGGCGCCCGCGACGTGCGCGGCGATGGCGGAAGAAGCGATGGCGAGCATGATGGCTGTGGTGCTCGAAGCGTTGTGAATGATTTGCACTTTTTCCAAGGATTACTCGTGCCCCTTCTGAACGACGTGGCTGTCGTCAGAGCACCGGAGCACGGTGGGGTCCCGGAAGTGTGATGGCGTCGCGTCCGATGCTTCGCAGCGCATGCTCGCGACTCGCGAACGGGTTTGAAAACGTCTGGGGGGGTCGCACCTACGCGTCATCCTCGGCGTCGTGGGCGTCATCCAGCGGCGAGGCGAGGGAGAGCACCCATCATCCAAACGATGATTGTCCAAACGACGGCCGGGCGGACGGGTCGGAGGCTTCGACGTCGGCGTCGTCATCCTCGTCATCCTCGTCCACGCGTGAGCTCTACCCCGGGCACGTACCGCTCACGATGCTGCAGAAGTCACTGCTGTCCGTCGCCGCCGGGGTCGGCGCGGTCGCCTTCCCCCAACGCGCCGATCTCGTGGGCGCGGTGGGCGAGACGACGGGGTGGTGGGCGCTCCGACGCATGCGCGACCGCATGCGACGCGACCCGACCGGCCGCGACATCCTAGCGCGGCGTCCCCGCATCACCGACGAGTTCCTGGAGCGGTGCCACGAGTTACCCGCGGAGACGTTCGGTGGAGCCTACGCGAGGTTCATGGGTACGCGAAAGTTCAACCCAAACGACAGGCCGCCGGTGCGGTTCGTGGACGACGTAGAGCTCGCGTACGTCGCCACGCGGTCCAGGGAGGTTCACGACCTGTGGCACGTGCTGTTCCAGTGCCCGACGACGGTGCAAGGTGAGCTGGCGCTCAAGGCGCTCGAGTTTGCGCAGACGGGTCTGCCGATGGCGGCGCTGGGAGCCGCGTTCGCGCCCATCCGGCTGGACGTCGAGAAGAGGCGGTTCCTGTTTCACGAGATGTACCCGTGGGCGCGGCGCGCGGGTGCGAGGGCGGCGGACTTGATGTGTTTGGACTACGAGGGTGAGATCGGGACGGACCTGCAGGAACTAAGGCACAAGTGGAGGATAACGCCGGCGCCACAACCGCCGAAGAAGGCGGACAAGTCAAAGTGAAGCCGTTCGATAGGGTAGCCGATTGATTGTAGTCGACTCGACACGCTAGGTTAGATCAGTATCGTGTTTGTTCACATGAGCGCCGAGAGGTGATCGGGGGTCCGGGACCTGCCTGGGTCGGCGACGGACCCGCGTGTCGCATCCGCCGCTCTCTCCAACGACTCGACGTACGACTCTTTTCGCCGGAGCACCGCGGTGACCCGCCGGAGCTCCCGCCTCAACGCGCCAGCCTCCTCCTCCCTCGCGTGAAGCGCCGCGAGGACGCGCGCGGTCTCACTCCGAGTCTCCTCCGACTCGAGCACCTGGGAGGTCTGCGTGGACACGCCCTCGAGCGTCTGCGAGGTCTGCACGCCGATCCCCTCCGACGAATGCAACGACGTCTGCACGGACCGACCCATCGCCAGGGTACCCCGCGACGTCTGAACCCCAACGCCCGTCGCGTGTGAATCCCTGAGCACCTGCGATGTCTGCGCCGACTTACTGGCACGAACCCTGTCGCCGTCGATCGTCGCGAGGAGCGCCACGTTCGCCGCGAGATCCGCTCGAAGCCTCGCGTTTTCCAAAAACAAATCGCCATCCGCACCCGCGCGGCTCCGAGTCATGGCTCCGTCCCCGAGTGACACCCCGGGCTCGCCGTCCTTATCCTCGTCGTCGTTCTCTGAATCGTCGTCCAGTGCTAAAGATCCGAGGAGTTCCGCGGCGGCGGCTTCCACCGGGGACCTCGCCGGCGACTCGGGCGGTGACACGTCAGCGCCGGTCTGGTCTACATCCGCGCCGGTCGGGTCCATCCACGCGGTCCTCGCGTCGGCGCCGATCCTACGCAGGTCCTCCTCGGTGACCGGCGCCAGCGGAGGGATTGTTTCCTCGCTGGATCGGGTCACCGTCACCTCGCACTGCGGCGGCGACGCGCCGAGACCGAGGCCCGCGACAACCTCCGGGGGTAGGTACCTCTCGTGGGATTTGGTGAAACGCTCGCGGCGGGTCACCTCACGTTCCCTGTGCCGCGCCATTCGCTCCGCCAGCTTACCAGCCTGCGCCGCGTACATCTCCTGGAAGGCGAGGCGCCTGGCCACCTCGGCGAGGCACGCGCGGTAGACCCGCGGGATCCGCCTGGCTATTCTCAGCTCCCGAAACTTTTGTTCCTGCTGCTTACCCCACTCCTGGAACCCAGCCTGCTTGTTCCGCGTCTGGTGGATCTGCGACTGCAACGCGCTGATGCTCTGCAGCTGACGGTGGACACACGCGCCCATCGCGTGCTTGCACTGCGCGCAGTGCCAGTGCAGCGCCGCCATCTCCGCATCCACCGCGTCCACCGCGGGCAAATGCGACTTGACGTGGAGCTCGTTCATTGGATCCAAAGCGGCGCACGCGTCCAACGCGCCGCCTCCCACCGACCCGGTGCCGCCCCTGTTGGACGCGATATCCCCGACGGTATCCTCCACCAACCGTCCCACGGTGTTGAGGTCCTTGTCCAGGCACTGGATCACCGCTGCCTGCTCCGCCATTTTCCCTTGAGCCCGCTCGAGCTCCTCTTCCAGCGCGGCTATGTCCACGTCCGGCCCGGTCATGAACAGCTCCTCCGTGGTGGCGTGCAGCGCGTTGAACATATCGGATAGGTCGTTCACCTTGGCGTTGAACGCGTCGTGCGACCTGGCGCAGTCCTGTGCCCACCGACGGACCCTCTCCGCCGGTATGCAGTCCAGCAGGTTTTTACGACAGGGCGGAACCGTGACTGAACTCGGGGGGCGCGCGGGCCGTGACGGGGACGCGGGCGCGGATTGCGGCTTACCCTCGCCGCCCGCGCTCCCCGTGCTCTCCGTGGAGCTGACCACGTTATCCACCGGCCCGATATCCCCGGCGGACTCATTCGCGGATGAGCCGGAGCCCGTCACCGACGACACGTCCGCGGCATCATGACTTTGTACATTTCCTCCCCCGTCCACCTTTCCTTCCAATTCGGCGTTCTCTCCCTCCGCAGCCTTCTTGGCCTCTTCGTGCCTCCGTGCGCAGTGCTCGATGACCGCCGGGTGCAGGCCTGTGTTTTCCAACGTCTCCATGTCCGCGTCGAAACACTGCAGAAGCTCCGAGTGCGCCGCGTTCTGCGCGGCGTGTGTCCGCTCAAATTCACCCTGGCACCGGCATATGTAGTTGAAGTGGTGGTCCACGTTATCCCGCGCGCTGTCTATGGCCAGCGCCTGCACGTGCATCTCCGTCACCAGCCGCCTGCACTCCTCGAACCGCGCCTGCGTCGCGCGCCACACCGCCGCGGCGGACTGCCGGTGGTGCCGGAACTGCCGCTCGTAGTCGGGCAGGGCTCTGATGAGCGGCGAGGAGGCGGCGTCTAGCGGGTGCGTCCCGTCCGACCGTGGGGGCGCGGGCGGGGGCGGGTCGATGGGGACGTGCTCGAACAGTTCCTCGGGCGGTGCGGGCGCGTCCGGGCGGAGCAGGCTCTTGCAGTAGAGGAAGACGTGCCTGGGTTTCTCGTCCACATGCTGCGTCTGGTCGCCGTGGACGCTCTGCGGGCCGGGTGCCGCCGTGCCAGATGCCTCGGGCAGGCCGTACGTGCCCAGCGGCTTGGACGGTTCCAGCTTCTGACCCGCGAACAGCAACAGTTGGTCGCCGAGGGGCACCCCCGTCAGCGACGCCAACGCTTGGAGCAGCGAATCGACCCTGCGACGCGCGGGGAGCGGGAGGTGGAGACACGACGTCAGTTTTCAACTGGGAAGGAAAAGTCGGGTGCCCACGCGGGCGGGATCTCGGGCCGGCGCGGTGACGTCGGCACAGCGTCGAATCTCACCTCGAGGTTCCATCGCAGTCCAGCTCCACGGTCTTGCCCGTGTGCGCGATCAGGATGAGCATCGCGGCGCGTGGGACCGCCGAACCCCGCCGCGTTCGTGCCCCGCTCTCTGAGGCGAGCCATTTTCGGGGACGTCCCCTCATCCATTAAAGAGGCCGCGGGGTTGGAAGTGATTTTGACGAGACCGAGCGCCACAACTCGAGCGCACTCCTGGCATCCCAGCCGAGGTGCCATCTCATATCCTCGAGCGCTCGTACTCACGAGGCTCATACACGCGCGAATCGACACTCGCATCGCGCCGACCCGCGTCCTCAGACCAGGACTCTCGACGCGACCTTCACCGGGGTCTTGTCAGAAGGCACCCACCGATCGAATTTCGACATGACCACCCTCGGCGACGATGAGTGGGCGGGCATGGACCTCTCCGTGCGCCGGGGCAACGACCACGACCCGAGCTGGTTCGCGGGGCTCAACGGACTCGCCGACGAGTACGACATGATCATCGTCGGCGCTGGCATCAGCGGGTGCGTCTTCGCCGAGCGCGGCAGCAAGGAGCTCGGATTGAAGTCCTTGATCATCGACAAACGGGACCACATCGGCGGCAACTGCTACGACTTCATCAACAAGCACGGCTTCAGGGTGTCCCAGTACGGAGTCCACCTGTTTCACACCAAGTTTGACCGCGTGTGGGAGTACGTCAACGAGTTCAGCGACTGGGTCCCGTACGAGCACAGGGTGAAGGGCAAGTGCAAGGACGTCCGGGACGAGTACCAGATCGTGCCAATCCCGCCCAGCCAGGAGACCGTCAACAAGCTGTTCGACGCGAACGTGCACAGCGAGACGGAGATGGAGGCGTGGCTCGATGCGAGGCGGAGCGTCAACCCGGACCCGAAGAACGGCGAGGAGTCCGCGCTCACCCGGTCGGGCCCCGAGCTCTACGAAGCAATCTTCAAGCACTACACTCACAAGCAGTGGGACAAGTGGCCGGAGGAGCTGGACGCGTCCGTGCTCGCGCGCATCCCGGTGAGGACCAACACCGACGACCGGTACTTCTCGGACCCGCACCAGGCGCTGCCCAAGGACGGGTACACGCGCATCTTCGAGAACATGATCATGTCCGACCCGAACATCACCGTCCGACTCAACGTGGACTTTTTCAAGGAACGTCCCAACCTCCCAAAGTGCGGACTCACCGTCTTCACCGGGCCCATCGACGCGTACTACGCCTCCCAAGGACTGCCAAAGCTCGAGTACAGGTCCTTACGTTTCTTCGAGGAGTACCACACGCCGGACGCCTCGGACAAGTCCGATCACCCCGGCTTTTACCAGCCGTGCCTGCAGCTCAACTACCCGGGCCCCGAGGTGGACTTCACCCGCATCGTCGAGTACAAGCACAAGCCGAACCAGCCCGAGGAGGCCAAGGCATCGCCCGGGACGGTCATCTTCAAAGAGTACAGCTGCGACCACGGCGAGCCGTATTACCCCGTACCCAACCCCGCCAACAGGGAACTGTACGAGCGGTACCAGGCGTTGGCCACAGACGAACCCGGCGTGTGCTTCGTCGGGCGGCTGGCGTCGTACAAGTACTTCAACATGGACCAGGCGTTCCTCAACGCGCTGGAGATATGGGACGAGGTCAAGGCTGGGGGTAAGGTGGCGGCGAGGACGGAGCTCGGCGAGCCGGACGGGCCCAAGTGATGACAGAGATAGTGTTAGAGAGAGCCCCTTTGTCATAAAATTCACCCTTTTCCACAGCTGTCCAAAGCAGCTGTCTAAATATTTTGAAAATCGGGGAGCGCGGGGCACGCAAAGGGACGCGCGGGGCACGCAAGCCCGCGCCCATAGGCTCTAGGATCGTACCGGGGACATCGTCAGGACCCGTCGGATCGCGATATGCCGCCCAACGTGGACGTCGAGGCCCACGTGGCGCGAATCATTAACGCGCCCCCCAACGCCCCTCATGTGGTCTTCGACCTCCCGAGGGGCTCCGGGGTAGATGCGTACAGGTCGAGGTACAAGGAGCTGGCGAAGGCGCTTCACCCCGACAAGGCCAGGTGCGACGCCGCGGAGGATGCCTTCAAGGTGGTCACCGAGGCGTTCAGGCAGGTGACGCAGGGCGGGGGTGACCGGCCGGTCGGCGTCGCGGACACGGGAGGGGGCAGATCGGGCAAAAAGCCCTTCTGGAGCGTGGACCCTACGGCGTCCACCGCGGCGGCACCGGCGGCGCCCAAGTGGTCCGCCGCGCCGGATGACGCGTCCACGAGGTCACGATGGGGCGCCGGCGGAGTATCGGGCGCGGCGACCACGTCCAAACGAGCTCCTCCGTCCAAACGAGCTCCTCCGAAGAGACAGTCGCGTGGAGCCGACCATTGGGATCGGTGGGACCTCGGCGGAGTATCGGACGTCGTCGAGGAAACCGAGGAGGTGGACGAGGCGACCAAGGCTGCGCAGGAGGAGGACGCCGCGTGGTTCAGCACCTGGGGCGCATCCATATACGGCGACGAAACGGAGACGGCGAGGACGGGGTTGAAACCGGCGAGGTGGTCCGGCGGTGGAGGCGGCGGCGGGAGGGGGCGTGAGTCGTCCGGCGGGTCCTTCGACAAGTGGGGCGCGCCGGATGTCAAACCCGGGGTACGGAAGAGGACGGCACGGGGGATCGGGTCGCGGCGAAAGTTCCCGCGCGACGACCACTGGAAGGATCCACGAAGCGAGGAGGACGAGGAGGACGACGAGGACGACGATCTCGCCGACTTCATAGTCGACGACGCGCCCACGGGCGGTCCCCCGCACGCCGACGACGTCCTCACGGATGAGCCCACACCCTACGCGGGTGGGGTGGCCACCGCGCGGGACTGGCTCACGGGGACGGGCGGCGCGGGGGGCGGAGTCGGCAGCCGGTACTGGTCGGAGCCCCCCGCCACTCTGCCCGGTCGGCGCAGCGGGAGCTGGGGCGAACATCGTGAGCCCGGGGGATGGGGCGTGAACGATGGGGCGGGTGGCTCGGCCCGTGTACGGAAGAAGCCCGCCGCACCGCCCATCGAGGTCATAGACGAGCAGCCGAGTGGGGACGACGTCGACCACACAGACGATGTCGACAGGAACCTCCAAGGCGCGTCCGAGGGGAAGGGTAAGAGCCGGTCGTACCCGTGGCGGAGGAAGGGCCGACGGAAGGGTAAGGGGAGGAAAGGACACACGAAGGACGGGCAGGAGAACGCGGGAGCGAACGCGGGACCCCAAACCGGGACGTCACCGTCTATCCCGCCGATTCGGAAGCGACCGGCGGTGCTGGACGAGCCGCGGATCCCGCACACCAAACTTCCCAAGAAGGCGTTCACCCAGGCCACGCTGGCGTTCAGCTGACGTTCACACCATACTTTTAGTTCACACGCACTAACTGTTGTTACAACGCGAGAGCAGCACTATGATAGACCACACTCACATGTTTCGTCGTGACGACGTGCCCACGACTGCTTCCAGGTACTTGACGCACTCGAGGTAAAAACTGACGGCGCCGAGCAAGGCGAAGGGCCAGAAGGTTCCTCCCACCAAATAGATGAGGTCCCCTTCCTCCACCCCGGATACCCGTGAGGCGGCGCCCGCGACGTACGCGCATGCGAACATCACGAGAGTCAGCTGGACGCTGCTGACCGCGTAACCGAACCCCTTGACGTCGCCAGTCATCAACGTCTGCTTCAACACAGCGGCTCTGGACGTCGGGTACCCGTCGTCCTGCTTGAGGAGCTCATTCTCCAGCCACGTCGGATCCTCGATCAGCCGGTACTGGTCCTTGATGGACTGGGGCACCTCCGTCCTCGCCTCGTCCACGCCCTCCTCGCCTTTGATATTGACGAACCCCCGGGCGGTGTCGTCATCTCCCGACGCGGATAAGATGAGCCCACGCCTGGACGCCGGGGCGAACCCGACGTGACGCGCCGTTGTGCCCGATCTGCGTCCCACCGAGGGCGCGCACATCACTCCCCGCATCACGACAGTCGCGCTCATCCCCGACATCGACCCCGTGTCCCCGCTCGATCGCACAGCCTGCGCGTGTTGGAGTGAGCCAGTTGGCACGTCACGTGATTTGCGAGTTTCGAGCT
>Ga0115572_10004450_pt1 | contig 10900 bp, 5 predicted proteins | sample COGITO_mtgs_1206_FD_88681 | JGI IMG/M metagenome (GOLD analysis project Ga0115572, IMG submission 88681) | Pelagic marine microbial communities from North Sea - COGITO_mtgs_120607 | ecosystem: Environmental > Aquatic > Marine > Epipelagic | place: Germany:Helgoland, sampling site Kabeltonne... | reverse complement strand
TACAAAACCATAGGTGCGTTGTTCCTCAAGTAATTTGTCGGCAACCAATGCTCTAAAAGGTTCCATACTTATGTTGATGGAAGCATCAAGAATCCACAAAAAGCCTGCAGCAATCCACAAGCTTGAGGAATAGGGGACAAAAAATAAAGCCAAAGAGCTAAGAATTGCTCCAATTAGAAAATAAGGTTTTCTTCGTCCAAGTTGAGGGTGCCAAGTGTTGTCACTCAAATACCCAATAATAGGCTGAACAATCAAACCTGTGAGTGGAGCGGCTATCCATAGTAAAGGAATGTCTGATTTATCTGCACCTAAGGTTTGGAAAATTCGGGACATAAACCCACCTTGAAGTGCAAAACCAAACTGTATTCCCAGAAATCCAAAACTCATGTTCCAGATCTGCCAGAATCCCAGATGTGTTTTTTTCATTTTCGATAAAAAGTAGAAAGGAAATACCCTTCAAATTATAAAATTAGTTGAGAAGTGGATTTATAATTTGATGGTCAAATATAATTATTTTTTTGAAATCTGTTTTTTAATTAAGTAGATTCTCTCTCTATAATAGAACATTTTATGATTTTTGTAATATGTTCTTCCATAGGAGAAGCTTCCGTCAGTTTGTTGATTAATAATTCTGCAGAGGACGTTCCAATTTCTTCAGCATGCTGACTAACTGTAGTAATAGGAGGTGAGGAATATCTTGAAATTACACCGTCAGTAAAACAGATAATAGCCACGTGTTGCGGAACTTTTATGTTTCGCTTTCGCATCACTTTTAAAGCTGAAGCCGCATATATTTCGTTTACGCAAAAAACACCATCAATCATTATATTTTGATCCATTAAATTATCGATTTGCCTTTCTAAATCAGACATTTCTTGCTCTGAAATGTTATCGTCAATCGATTTGATAATCAAATTGTTATCTGGAATAATTTGATGTTTTTTGAGTGCTTCTAAATATCCTTGTGTCCTTAAATTTCCTACACTGATATAATCCTGAGTCGTAAGTAATAAAATGTTTTTTCTTCCCTTTTCGATCAAAAAAGTGGTAGCAGCCTCTGCACCTCCTTTATCGTCAACAATTACTTTGTCACATTTTAAATCATTAAATACCCGATCGAAAAGCACTACGGGCATCCCCAAATCGATAGTTTCTTGAATGTGATGAAAATCCTGCTTTTTCAAGGTTCCCTTTGCAATTGAAACAATAAACCCATCAATATGACCGTTGGCCAAAGTCTCCATATTTAACACTTCCTTTTCAAAAGATTCATTAGAAACCGCAATAATTACATTGTAGCCATTTTTGTTTGCGAATTTTTCAATGCCTTTAATCACGTTCGAAAAAAAGTAGTGAACAATCTCGGGTATAATCACCCCAATGGTTTTGGTCTTTCTGTTTTTGAGACTCAAGGCAATATTATTGGGTCTATAGTTATGCGCCTTGGCAAAAGCGATTATTTTTTCACGGGTATCCTCTCCAATTTCAGGGCTGTTTTTTAAGGATTTAGAAACCGTTGAAATAGAAACATTTAACTCGTTGGCGATTTCTTTTAATGTTATGCGTTTTATCAATTTTTTAAAAAATAGGAGATTAAATTGTGTGCATCTAAATTTAAGACTTTGTAAATTAACAATCCTCTAAAAAAATAAAGTTATTAACACTACAACGTTATAGTATTGTAACTACTACGTTGTAGTTGAAGATAGCAGAAAATTAGACTTGTACTACACCTTTATTTCTACTAGCTTCGTTATCGAGAAGTGGATTTTTTTACCTTAAAAAACCAAAATATGTTAAATAAATTTTTCAAAATGAAATGCTTTATAGTGGTGCTACTGATTTCTTCTGGAATCTATGCGCAACAAACCATTTCTGGTTCCATAACAGATGAAGAGGGCACCCCTTTGCCTGGAGCAACTGTTATCATTCAAGGAACTGACAATGGAGTGATCACTGACTTTGATGGGAATTATTCCATCAGTGTCGATCGCGGACAAACAATCGAAGCCAGTTTTATTGGCTATCAGAACGCGACGCAAGTTGTAGGAGATGAGGATCAAATCAACCTGAGCCTTTCGGCCGATAATGAGCTCGACGAAGTCGTGATCATTGGTTATGGTGCTGTTAAAAAAAGAGATTTAACGGGAACACTGGATGTGGTTGGAGCTGAAGACTTTACCAAAGGTTCAGTGGTTTCTGCTCAACAACTCATCCAAGGAAAGGTTGCTGGAGTATCCATTGTTTCAAACAGTGGTGCACCTGGTGATGGAGCCAATGTTCTTATCCGTGGTATTGGATCATTAAATCTAAACTCCAATCCGTTATATGTTTTGGATGGCATTCCCTTGGATGCTGGTGGTGTTGGTGGATCACGAAATCCCCTCAACCTAATAAATCCAAACGATATTGCTAGTATGAGCGTTTTAAAAGATGCTTCTGCGACAGCAATTTATGGATCGCGAGCAGCCAATGGAGTGATCTTAATCACCACCAAAAAAGGAAAAACGGGTGAAATTTCTTATGAATTCAGTACCCGTTTTACTTCTTTCGATCCAGTTAATATGATTGATGTCTTAAATGCCTCAGAATTGACACAAGCGGTTCAGGCTACCCAAGACGCAGATATCATTGCTCGACTAGGAACAAACGATACTGACTGGCAAGGAGAGATATATGATCAAGCTACGGGAGTCAATAGTACTTTCTCAGCCTCAGGAGATATCAAAGGAGTTCCCTTTAGGGCTTCTTTAGGACATACCGATCAGGAAGGGATTTTAAAGGGAGATCAATTCAATAGAACAACAGCTTCTTTAAATCTTTCTCCGCAGTTTCTGAACGGAAAATTTCGTGTCAATTTCAATACTCGCTTTGTTCATACAGAAAATGATTTTGCCAACCGGGGTGCAATAGGGTCTGCTGCTTTTTTTGATCCTACTAAACCAGTATTTGATGAAAATTCTCCCTTCGCTAATTATTATACTTGGCTAGAAGCAGATGGTACAAAGGTGGCATTATCACCAACCAACCCTGTCGCTTTATTATATTTAACTGACGATGAGTCCAAAGTCAATCGTGCCATTGTAAATGTTAAAGTAGATTATGACCTTCCAATTGAAGGGCTAACAGCAACTATCAATGCAGGAACTGACAATTCTACAGGGAAAGGGTTTCGTTCAGAGGATTCGGACTTACCTAATGATGCAGACCAATTCAATGGATCCTATGATAATTACAACAATACTTCTACCAATTTACTTTTTGATGCTTATGTAAATTATAGCAAAGCACTAAACACCTCGAATTTTTCTGTAACTGCAGGACATTCGTATCAAAGCTTTGAATACAACAACACCTCTAGCGAATCGGTTGAGTATTTAAATAGTGACGGCACTATAAACACTGACACCTCAATAACACAAAATTTTGTAGATAAATCGAAAAACGTATTGTTGTCTTATTTTGGACGAATTAACTACTCCCATAACGAAAAGTATTTAATCACTGCAACAATGCGTGCAGATGCTTCTTCAAAACTTCCTTCTGAGGATCGATGGGGTGCTTTTTTCTCTACTGCTTTGGCATGGAATATTCACAAAGAGAATATTGGAATTGAAAATATTTTTGATGAGTTGAAGTTACGTATTGGTTTTGGTGAAGTTGGGAACGTAAACGGTTTAGGGGATTATAACTTTTTAACCCGATACACCCGAAGTGATATTCAATCCCAATATGGATTTGGAAATAGCTTCTATACCACCTTCCGTCCAGCACCGATAAACAAGGATTTGCGTTGGGAAGTAGGCCAAACCTACAATGCTGGTTTGGATTTCAGCCTATCTCAATTCGGCCTAAGTGGATCGGTAAATGCTTACATTAAAAACACCAAAGATTTGATCGCAACAGCTATAGTTGATCCATTTACCAATTTTGGGACAACTATTGATGCTAATATTGGTGACATGGAAAACAAAGGAATTGAAGTAGAGTTGAACTACAGGGTCATTGATACCAAAGACTTCTCGTTTGACTTAAACTATAATGTAGCGATGAATGACAATACCATCACTCGTTTGGAAAACGAACAGAATGTGGGTAACCTTGGTTTTGGTAACTCTCTTCAACGTCATCAAGAAGGAAAGGCACCCTATGCCTACTATGTTTACAAGCAAATTTATGATCAAGACGGACGACCAATTGAGGGGGCATATGCGGATCTCAATGGAGATGGTCAATTGAATAACGATGATCGTTACTTCTATAAAGATCCCTATGCAGATATTATAATGGGTTTAAGTACTTCTATGCGATATAAGCGGTTTGATTTAACGGTCGTTTCTAGAGCAAATTTTGGTAACTATAGCTATAATAGTATGTCTGCTTCATCCAATTTATCACAAATCACAAATTTGAACCGACTGTCCAATGTCCACAGAGACTACCTCAATACAGGATTTTTATTCTTCTCGGATAAAAACGCAGTAAGTGATCATTACATTCAAAACGCTTCGTTTTTTAGAATTGATAACATGACCTTGGGATATACTATTAATGCAATGGGAAATAACCCCCTTCGTGTATACCTAACTGGTGACAATCTATTTGTTGAAACTAAATACAATGGAATTGACCCTGAGATCACAGGAGGAATTGACAATAACTTTTACCCTCGATCACGTGCATGGGCATTGGGTCTTGATTTTAATTTTTAATCCACAACTATGAAAAAAATAATTTATTTATTTGGAATTATAGCTTTGACAATTTCATGTCACAATGACTTGGATCAAAACCCAATTGATCCAGATTTGTTTACAGAAGTTGATGTCTATAAAACCGCTGATGATGCGCGTGGTGCACTAGCAAAAGTATATGCTGGTTTAGCAATTACTGGTCAACAAGGCCCCGCAGGGGACCCTGATATTGATCCGAGTTTAATCGATGAAGGATTCTCACAATATACCCGTATTTTATTCACTTTGAATGAAATTACTACAGATCACGCTGTAGTGGGTTGGGGAGATCCAGGGTTGCCGAATATTCATGAGATGTCTTGGGATGTCAATAATCCATGGACCAAAGGAATGTATTTTCGTTTGGCTCAAGTGGTTTCATTCGCCAATTCATTTGTTGAAAATGCAGCTGACTTAGCTAGTTCAAATCCAGAAGTCGGATATTATATAGCCGAGGCTCGATTGATTCGTGCTTATGCTTATCTCCAATTGATGGACATGTATGCTAATGTTCCTTTGGTCACAACAGTATCAACTAAGCTTCCCCCCCAAAATAGCCGAACTGAATTATATGCTTTCGTAGAATCTGAATTATTGGATTTAGATAATTCACTCGTTGATCCTAAAACAAATGAATACGGTCGTGTTGACAAGGCTGCTGCATGGTCGCTTTTGTCTCGACTATATTTAAATGCTCCCATTTATATTGGAGAGAACAAATATGCAGAAACCATCACCCAAGCCGAAAAGGTAATGAATTCATCTTATGAGTTAAACACAAATGATGGAAATAGTAATGGTAGTGCCTATGACGAGTTGTTTTTAGCAGACAATGACACCAACGGAGCACAAAACGAATTTATCTTTTTACTCCAATTTGACGGGCTAAACAGTCAATCGTGGGGAGGATCAACCTTCTTGGTACACGCTCCTATTGGAGGAACAATGGTTCCTTCCGAATTTGGAGTAAATGGAGGCTGGGCAGGTTTGCGAACCACCAAGGCTTTGGTCGATAAATTTGGCTATGCCGTTACTGGTTCAAATGCTGATGGTGATCCTACCTCTTGGGGAGATTCTAGAGCGATGTTCCATAGTGATGGTCAGAACTATGAAATGGCTAAGATTCCAAAATTCACAGAGGGGTATGGGGTAACCAAATTTAGAAACGTTGATATCAACGGAAATGCTGGATCGGATTCCTCAGGAGACCATGTAGACATGGATATTCCTATTATTCGCTTGGCAGAAGTTTATTTGAACTATGCCGAAGCCGTAGCAAGGGGTGGCGGAAACTCAGCAACCGCTTTAGACTTGATCAATCAGCTGCGAACGCGTGCTGGAGCACCTCTAGCCAGTTCAGCAGATTTTAACACACAATTCGTGATGGACGAAAGATCAAGAGAGTTGTACTGGGAAGGATTGCGAAGAACAGATTTGATTCGCGATGCGAAATTTGTTTCTGGAAATTACCTTTGGCCTTTCAAGGCAGGGGTAGCTCAAGGATCTGCATCCGATGAACACCGCAAAATATTCCCTTTACCCGAAGACGTATTGCTTGTTAACACCAACCTTCAACAAAATCCAAATTATTAATTATGAAATCAATTATAAATTTTAGTAAAATAGTAACCGTTGCAATGCTTTTATTTGCAACGATAGCCTGCGAAAAAGAAGACTTCTTAGTCTTTACCGCAACCACAAACGGAACCCTAAGCTTTCAAAATGAAGTTCAGTCGGTATACAAACTCTCCAATGCTACCTCTTCGAATATTGCAGAGCGTTTTGTATGGAATGAACCTGATTTTGATGCTCCCACTACGGTAACCTATTTGGTAGAAATTTCTACTTCTTCAGACTTTTCAAGCATTAGTATGAATTCTGGAGATACATCAAATAATCATTTTGGAGTAACTGTTGCCAATTTAATCGAAATAGCAACTGCTCTTGGATTGGATGAAGACCCTTCGACCAACGATGCAAATGGGGAGCCAAATACCACAGGTGTTGCTTATGCTCGAGTTAAAGCATTTGCAGGAGGTACTTCTAGTGGTGCAAATCAAGCACAAATAACTTCAAATCCTGTAACCCTGAATATTGAAATGATTGAAGTTGCTGGATCTTGTGAGGATGCAAGCCTGAGTACTTGGGGACTTGTTGGAAGCGCTGTCAATAATTGGGGGGGTGATAATAGAGGTTTCGCTGCTGGAAATGATGTCCCTTTCTTATCCAATGGAACAGAAGGTCTTTATCGTGCAGCCTTACACATGAGTGATGGAGAATTTAAAATACGTCAAGACAACGACTGGGGCGTCAACTTTGGAGATACAGGTGTAGACGGTTCTTTAGAGTCTGGAGGTGATAACATTCAAATTACCGCTGGTAACTATTATGTTGAATTTAATGAAAACGAAATGACAATTTCTGTTACAGCTGCTGACCCTGTATGGGGAATTGTAGGAAGTGCCACCCTCAACGGTTGGGGAGATGCTCCAGATGTTAAAATGACCCCTGACCCATGTAACGAAGGTGTCTATATCGTTTACGGTGTTACGCTTACCGATGGTGAAATGAAATTTAGAGCAGATGACGATTGGGGTGTAAACCTTGGAGATACTGGTGCTGATGGGATCACAGATAGTAGTGGTGACAACATCGCTGTAACTGCTGGAACTTACAACATTACCCTCAATACTACAGACAACACCTATAGTATTGAAGCTCAATAAGAAGATAATTTTGTCATCTTCTATGCCCTAAGCTAATGCATAACTTGAATCATCTCATTTGAGATGATTCAAGTTTTTAGTATAAGGACAAACTATTGACATGAAAAAAAGTCCACTTTCTCTATTTTTTAAATCTGTTCCTCGAATGTTTTCCAGCTTTTATTCATCAAAGTAAAGATTTGATTTATTGGAAATATAGATTATATCAAAAGGGACAAACCTATGTAATTGTCAACATTAGTTAAATTCGTTACAAAGTAATCTTAGAATTTACCGTCATTGATTGGATTAGTTTTATTAGATACCCCTAAAACTGTTAAAGAATAATGAAAACAAGATCATTTTATTACCTCCCAACGATATTAATTATTTTGCTGGTAAGTTGCATAAGAATTGAAGAAGAAATCTCCATACTAGACCAACCCGAAGTCATTGACGCATTAGTGGAAGAATATGTTGACAATGGGGCTTTCCCCATGCTCTATATGCGAATTGAAAATAATAATGGCAATTTGGTATATGAACACCAAGCGGTAAATGATACTCTTTTACCCAACACTACCCTTGATGGAGATACTTGGTTTCGTATTTGGTCAATGAGTAAAATCATCACCATAACACTTCTTCTAGATTTAGTCGAAGATGGTTTGGTAAAATTAGATGATCCAGTTACTAAATTCATTCCCGAATTCAAAGACTTAAAGATTGCTGTAAATTCTGAAGGAGTTCCCCTTGCTAATTATGCAAATCAATATTTTGAAAGTACGGAGCCAAATAAAGGTCCATACGAAAACAACCCCATGCTTGGTTCCAAGAGTTGTCCAATAAGATTAGTCGATAATCCAGAAATAATGACCATTGAACACTTGATAAATCATCAAGCTGGTTTTTACTACGGAACAACCCCATTTCAATGTTTAAATGAATGGGTTGACACTAGCGATTTTAACGCTTTAAAGAATAATGATGAAATCATATTAAAAATGGCTGAAATGCCCTTAATCATGATTCCTGGTGCCACCTATTTTTATGGAACAAATACTACAGTTTTAGGATTTGTTGCAGAACGTGCCAGTGGAAAAACGCTAGACGAGTTGTTGAATGAGCGCATTAAAAATCCTATGGGTATCAATGGACTTAGTTATAAGCTTACGCCAGAAATTAACTTATTCCCAACCTTTTCTGGAAAGGACGGTCAATTGCGATTTGCTCAAAAAGGTGAACTCGACATTATGGGAGAAAACACCTTGGATTACAGTCAAGAATCTAAAACATACCTTGGTGGTGAAGGCATGCTAGGAACCACAAAAGGTTACGCTTCTTTTTTGCGAATGTTACTGAATCACGGAACCCTAAATGGACATCGTTTTTTGGATGAATCTACCGTAAAAAAGATTTACGCCCCTCATACCCACCTGGATAATGAATGGGGGAGTAATGGTTACAATCTTTGGGTATCTGGTACTAAAGATCTAGAAATGGGCTATGGTGATCAAGACCTATGGCGAGGAGGGGGTTATGAACAAACCCATTTTTGGGTTGATCCAAAACGTAAATTTGTTGGTCTAATCATGTCTCAAATGTTTGCCGTTCCTGAACAAGGCAATAATCGAGATAATCTACTCCGTGGGGCTATTTACAAACAAATATTTAAGTCTGAAAAAACTACAACTAATTAAACTTCAACTTATGAAAAATTATTTCTCTATTTCTAAAGCCATACTCGCTTTTCTCTATTTTATAGGACTTCATGCGCAAATTATTGAACGTATTGAACCACCTAACTGGTGGATCGGTATGGAACACAATAAGGTACAAGTTGTTTTATACGGTAAGCAAATTAGTGGTCTTGAGCCTCAATTAGATAGTGAGCAAATTCGTTTAGAAAAAACGATTCAAGTAGAAAATCCAAACTATCTATTCTTAAATATCATAATCCCGAAAAATGCAACGGCAGAAGATTTAGTCATTAATCTTTATGATAATAAAAAGATTAAAACAGTTATTAATTTTCCTGTTTTGGAACGCGATACTTCTATTTCGAGAAAAGGATTTGATAGTTCCGACGTGATGTATCTTATTACACCAGATCGATTTGCAAATGGAGATTTGAGTAATGATGAATTTTCAGATATGAAAGATGGAAAAAATCGAGATGACGATGGCGGAAGACATGGTGGTGACCTCAAAGGTATTGAAGACCGTTTGGACTACATTCAAGACTTAGGGTTTACAGCAATATGGCTCAATCCGATTTTGGAAAACGATATGTATAAAAACTCTTATCATGGCTATGCAGCAACAGACTTTTATAAGGTTGATCCACGTTACGGTACCAATAGCCAATACCAATCTTTTTGTGAAAAAGCCCAAGATAAGGGGATCAAAATTATAATGGACATGATCCTGAATCATTGTGGCTCTGAACATTGGTTTGTAAAAGATCCTCCAACCCAAGATTGGATCAATAATAATAACACTTATGTGCAAACTTCTCACAGGCGAACCACACACCAAGACCCTTATGCTTCAGAATACGATAAAAAAGCATTTGTTGATGGTTGGTTTGTCAACACCATGCCTGACCTCAATCAAAATCAGCCGCAGATGGCAAAATATTTGATTCAAAATACACTTTGGTGGATTGAATACTCGGGGGTGACAGGAATTCGTATGGACACTTACCCGTATCCAGATAAAGACTTTATGACCCATTGGACTGAAGCGGTAATGAAAGAATATCCTGCATTTAATATGGTTGGTGAAGAATGGTCTCTCAACCCTGCAGTAGTCTCTTTTTGGCAAAAAGGTAAAAAAAATCAAAATGGGTACACCTCTTACTTGACCTCTGTCATGGACTTCCCCATACAAGAGGCATTTAAAAGCGCACTAATTGAAGAAGAAAAATGGGATACTGGTTGGATCAAGGTCTATGAAATGCTTGGAAATGATCATTTATATCCCGATCCAAATAACCTCGTTATTTTTCCAGATAATCACGACATGGATCGTTTTTATACCCAAGTAAATAAAGATCCTGATCTACTGAAAATGGGAATGGTATATTTCGCCACCATGCGTGGAATTCCACAATTTTATTACGGTACTGAAATAGGAATGAAAAACGATTTGCCAGGGCACGGTCAAATCCGCAGTGACTTTCCCGGGGGGTGGCCTGGAGATCAAATCAATGGCTTTTCAGGCGATGGGCTCACTTCGACAGAAAAAAAAATCAAGGCTTTTACCAAAAAATTACTGAATTGGAGGAAAAGCAAGTCAGTCATTCATGATGGAAAACTGATGCAGTTTGCTCCTGAAAATGGAATTTATACTTATTTCCGCTACAACGATAAGGAAACAATTATGGTAGTTTTTAATAAAAATGAAGAAGCCATTGAACACGATATTTCTAAATATAAAGAGATCATAGGAAACTTCACC
>Ga0115572_10004449_pt1 | contig 10901 bp, 14 predicted proteins | sample COGITO_mtgs_1206_FD_88681 | JGI IMG/M metagenome (GOLD analysis project Ga0115572, IMG submission 88681) | Pelagic marine microbial communities from North Sea - COGITO_mtgs_120607 | ecosystem: Environmental > Aquatic > Marine > Epipelagic | place: Germany:Helgoland, sampling site Kabeltonne... | reverse complement strand
GGTGTCACTAGTTATTTGATGACGCTATTTTCTCAATCATTATATGCAGAAGCAGAAGTGAGAGAAAAATCATCTTGGAACGACTTAAATGAATATTATATAAATGGAGGAAAATAATGATTAAAGTATCAGAAAAATCAGAAACACTATTAGCTGGTATCGGTAAAATGATTGACGCCATGGTTGTTGATTATGATAAGTTTAGTTATCACAGTAAAGACGATACTGTAAGAAACAAAATGTTTAACGAATACAAAGATGGTTTTAAGACTATCGTAGGTCAAAAGTTTATTAAAGTGACTAACGATAATTCTGTTAAAGCGTTTATCGTAAAACAAGATGGTGATAAATTTAAAATGGGTGATATACTTAAACCTGCAAGTTGGAGAGCTCCAGCAAAGAATAGTGCTAGAGGTAATGTACTTGACGGTAATTATGCTATTCAATGGACTGGACCATTATATTTAAGATAATGAAAAATAAAAGAAATAAATTAGAAAGAAAACTTGACGAATACAATCACACAATGGAGTTGATTAGAACTATTGTTCCAGTGGTGATACTATGTCTTCAGGTAATCATATTGGTAAAACTTATATAATGGACAAATATTTAAAATGGATTGCGACAGGATTTCTAATGGTAGGAGTAGGTGCTAACTCACTTGCGATTTATCCTTTAGGACCTCTCGCTACTTTAGCTGGAGGATTGTGTTGGTTGGCAGTTTCTATCATGTGGAAAGAAGCCGCACTTATCACAACCAATCTAGTATTATCAACAATCACTATTGTTGGTTTAGCATATACATACATTCATTAACACAGGCAGGTGTAGTTAAACGGTATAACACCTATTTGTGGAATAGAAGTCGGTTGTTCAACTCAACCCGCCTGTACCAAATTAGATAATATCAAAAGTACCTAGTATCATACAGATTATTATATAACCCATATAACCTAGTAAACAATATCCTATAATCTTTTCGTAAATACTAAACATTAAATCCCTTGTAATCGTGGATCGGTAGAAAAAAGATTTTTCTTTGCCTTTGGTCTGGCAACACTATCTTTACTTCTTTTTCTTAACTGAGCTCTTTGAGAGACCTGTCGGCTTATCTCTTTTCTTTGAGCTCGTAGGTCTTTTATTAAGTCCATACTTTCTCCTTTTAAAAGAGCGTTTCTTCAACCTTTGTGGTTTACTTCCGTCCGTTTCAGGATAAACGATTGTATTACTATTTATGGGTTTTTCAATTAGCTTACGGAAATAGATGGTGAGTGGATTGTTTGGTTGATAGGAGGTGTATTCGCTTCGTTTATACTTCACAAAGTTTACTTTTATTTAGTAAACTCTATTCTTTCAATTACTTTTTTTGTAAAAGGATTCTTAAATAACGAGGACCTGTGTCAGTTGATGTAGTGCCTCTGAATTGAAAGGATACCACATAGTTATTTCCATTTATAGAAGCATTAAATTTTATATTATTATATTTACGAACCCCTTTTTCAGCATACAAATAACTATCTTTGTTCAAAGTACCTATATCTACTTTATGATTAAATCGTTTAACTACGGAGACAGTATTAATTCCTTGAGATATTTTATTGACTAGTACAACATCAGGTCCTAATGCCTCAATTATAAGCTGTTTTAAATTCTTCTTAATGATTGTATAGTTAGGAGCTTTGGTTGTAGTTGCATATTCTTTTCCAAATGCTTTCCCCATTAAATACCCATTGAAACCAAAAAACTCATTAATACCTTTTTTAGTATTAGATTGTTCAAAGAAACTTCCTACACTTCCGTTATAGATGTAAAATGAACCAGTATATTTTAAAGACAAGTAATATATCTTATCAGCTTTTAAATCAACATCAGAAACAGCTAGTCCAGAGTTATTAGTAATTATTAACTTACCTCCAGAAAAAACAGGAGGTCTCCTTGAATTACGACTTCCCACTCCTTCTGCTTTATATTTACTATTTTGTTTTAACTTTAACTTCTGTTGTAGTAGTTTTATGGTATCTCCACTTTTTAAATCTTTATATTCAACTCCACTAAACCAATCATTCAGGTCAGAGGTAAATTGGTCTTCAAACTTTAATCCACCAGATCCTTTTGCTTTAAGAGGTTTGAATATAAGTATTTGAGGAGAACCTGTAATATCAAGTTCTGTCTTCTTCTTTCTTTGTGTAAATTTAATTCGTTTACTTTTTAGATACTTCTCTAATTGTTCTTGTATTGTAGTACGATCTTTACTACGAATTACAATCTTACTCTTTGTTTCTTCAAACTTGGAGGTCCCGAGAAAATTCAGTTTTTTTAATTCTTTTAAATACATAAGATTAGTTTACACTACTATTTAGAGAAAGTCAACAGAGATTGCTCGCTAATTTTTAGAGTCGCTGGTAGGTGGCATTAGATTAAATCAACAAGATAATCCTTAAACTTTCTATACCAGTACACCCCTAGTTCTCTTAACGATTCATTCTGTACTCGTAGTCGTTCTAGTTTCTTAATAAGTAGTTTTTTTCTAAACTTTGTGAACCCACTATGGTTTTCAACCTTATCTACAATAAAGTCAATGTCGGGACAAGTATAGTCGGGCACTTTAGGTGCTAGTCTTTTAAGTCGCTTTACAGTTTTTTTAAATTTAGACAATACATAACCTTCCTTGTATTATGATATTATCAGTGTGTGTATGAAGATGTCGCTTGTTGTTATATTATTTATAGACTCTATGGTTCCCTGTGGGCGCTCAACATAGCTATGTATAAGATTAAGACTTTATAGGACTACAATTAAATGCAAGAGAAACACGGTCAGAGTCAGAGTTATTTCTTTCTACTCTATGACTTAGCCAACTTGGAAAAAGTATTAACTCATTATTGATCGGCATGTGATAATGACACTCTGAATTGAAAGGCGTATAGTTATCAATGTAATCATCAGTCCATATCAGGTCAAAATTTGAAATTGGATTTGTAAATACGATACGACCACTGTTCTGTGGAACCTTTAGATAAAACACACCACTGAGCATTGTTTTAGGATGGCGATGTTCCATATTGGTAGCGCCGGGTTTATTAATGTTAATCCAAATACTGTCAATGAAAGTGGGCATTGTTAATCCCAATCTTTGTGCAAACGCATTTGTTGTGTAATCAATCTCTTTTAACAATTCATTCAATGGACCATGTTCGCCTTGTAATTGTGGCGATTGATAACCAATGTCATTTGAGATTTGTACACCTTTTACTTTAGATTTGTATTCATAACAATAATCCACCATTTCCACATTGTTTAACTGATCAAAGGTGGTCGTGTATAACGGTGTTGTAAAGATGTTTGTTATCATAGGTAAGTGATGTTTATATTACTTCTTAACGGCGTATCCGTTTGATTAATGATTCGGTGAGCAATCGGCTCCTTTAATATACATAAGCGATTGGCAACACTTTCCACTTGTTTTCCATTTTCCAATTCAGTATAACCATTATTTGTATTAATGTAGTAAATCGCAGTTTTATGAAAAAAGGTATGATCGGAATGCCATAGACCCGGAGGCGACTTTTGTTGTGTATATAAATTACACTTCACTCTAAACAACTTTGTATAATTCAATGATGTCAATAAAAGTTCATTCACCATTGTAAACCATTTACTTTCTTGTATCGCACCATTATCACTATTATAAAATCTATGATTAAACATATAACTTCCATCATTCGCTGTAATGATACCTTTTATAAAGTACCATTCAAATTCTCTATTTTCAATCATTCCTACAAGAGCAGCATGTTTGTCTTTAGGTAAGTAATTATCTATTATTTCATAATTCATATCATTAACCATTATATCACATTGTAGTATATATGTCAATCCTATAGCACCCCAAAAAATACGAGAAAAAAAATTTCATATAAAGACTCAGCTTGTATTCGTAGTTTGCCAGCCACCCCCTTACAGAGGCACCTTAAAGTTGTTATTACATTTATAGATTAACTGCTGGCTCTAGCTGGACAAAGGTCAAAAGGTCTCTCGCAAATTTCTAAGGGTTAAGGTCTATCGTAGAGCCTCTGTGAACAACGGCGCCAGTAGTATTACTTGTCTTGCTGCCTTCAACGGTCTCACTGATACTTCCTTCTACTAACACATTCATATTGCCACCCACTTTAAGATTGTAGTCACCGCCGGCATTCATATTGATTTTACCTGTGACTGTGTGTACATTGACATCGCCATCATCTACTTGTATATTAACGGAAGCGCCGGCGCCTATTTGTATATCATAGTGATTGTTAGCTGTATTACTCTTATTGATATAGAGCTTGTGTCTGCCATCTATTGTAATGTCTGAGTTGCCGGCTACATATACTTTCTTATTCTGACTAATTAATTGATAATGGCTAGACTTGATAATGTTTGTTTGATTGCCGGCATTATCTATTTCCTGTGAAGTACCGCTACTGTGGCGCTCATGGATACGATAATGATTTGTTCTTACACCATTTTCATCTATGACAAAGCTATCGTCATATTCTTTGACATGGCCACTCTCGCTCTCATAGACATGATTGTAAGGATAGACAGCGTTGTATGGGATCGCCGGCTGGTCAAATGTGTCGCCATCGCTGGCCTCCATAACACTGCCATCAGAGTTAGTGCTACTGTTAAAGTCAGCTGTAGGAATACCCGTTATACGAGATGATTTTCTATTGGTAAGAGATGTATGTTCTTTATCGGGATTGTTAACGGCTAATCTGTTTGTATCCGGCTCATCAATCTCTTTAGGGTAAACAGAGATCTCGGTTGGATTCCCATCGCTATCCAATCTAAAGTTCGGATCATAAAAACCTTTAGTCGTTCTTCCTAACTCCGATGGCCTTCCAGGCAAAGAACCAAGGATCACTGGCTCTTGTCTTCTCTCTCCATCTCTAAAGTATCCCATCACCCAAGAGCCTTCTACTAGACCCAACGGCGTTTGACCCATACCAGATATACCACTAGATGTAATTGGAAGAACAACCTGCGCCCATGGTAGATCGCCGGTTGGCAATTCTATTTTATTACTTGTATGATGGCCAAGTGCTCTTACTCTCAGTCTGCCTGTGTATGTTGGATCCATACGATCTTCCACTACACCAACGAACCATAGAAAGCCTGCCATTCCTAAAAAATTCTGATTAAACATATTTTATTTCTACCGATGTGCCTCTCGTTTTAAACAGCACGCTTTACGCCATTTAATAGCATTTAAATATACCGTACGCAAACTGGCGCTCATCTCCTGCTCATCTCTATTTACCCTTGTTAATACAATTAAAACTCGCAAGAAGGCCCTTAATTCTAAGTAAAATAGGGTGTTGTACATAATTCCAATGGCTCTCTGCGGCTTCCGATGGCCCTTTGTATGTTCTGATTATATTGTTTCTTACACGAGCCTCATCTTTCGCAAATGAGTAGTCATCTATGATTGTCTTAATTTCTTCTTTAATATTCATTATTTCCTCTAATTATTTGTGTTTATTCTCACTTACATTATATAGTATAGTTTCTCTCATAGCCACCTGTAGCAACCGCTTACATACCCCTTAGCGAGCGAGCCTCTGAGGGATTGAAAGTTATACCGTATCTCCTGCTTCTTTTAAAACTGTTTCATCTAGTTCATATTGTAGTACATTGAGTTTATCCTTATTTCCTCTTTCGGATAATACATCTAAATTCTCTTGTGGATAAGGGTCTTTAACAGCGTCTTTGATTATCTCTATATTCATGCTGTGGTAGTCATCAACTGTATCTATACTATGTCTTATCGCTTTAATTAAATATCTGCCAGATAGGTAAGGGTCGTTATCAAATGGATTGTCTGTTCCCACCGGTTCGTATGCTGGCATTTCAAAAGCAATTAAATCACCACAAGAGATACCGGTAAATCCTGGTACATCTAACGATACATTCATTGTTTCAAACGCAAGCTTTTGTGATAGTCTTTTAGGAAAGGTATCAAAGTAATCTGGTGTTTCTGAAGTGTTATGTATTTTCTGCGTATTACTCATAAAATATAATGTGCCTTCGGGAAAATCACTAAAAGTCTTTCCTTTATCGTAATTAAACAATGGCAGAATACCCTTGTTATCCGTCTTGGCACCTTCACCATCATGTTCTGTGTGAAAACTTTTCTCATACTCTGTCGCATAGTCAAAGTCTGTTTCTTTAAATGTCTTGTTATATGCATCATGGGATACCACACGACTACTGTACACTCCGTTCCGTAAATTTTTGAGTGTATCATATTGACTATTTAATTGATAGTTCTTTACAGTCTGCATTTCTTTTATTACATTCCTATTTCCTTGTTCATCTCGTATATTCGCTGGAATACTACGATATAATGCAACCACAGGTCTAGCAATGGCTGATGAAGTTGCTAACATACTTTCATAAGATTTGAATTGAAATCCTATCGCTGTTTCGTAAAACAACATTCCTGGAGTATTGTATTTTTTACTTTCTGCAGACTTACCAAGTATATCTAATGCTTCAAATGGTCTTACTCTTGGCATAACAAACTTTCGTATACCTTTTGTTTCTTCTAGTATTAAAGTTTTATCTGATTTTAGATTGTTTCTTACCACTGATAATACGGTGTTGTCAATAGTATTTTCATTGGCAGTTCGTACTCTTACTTGTTCATTAGTTATCATTTCTTTACTAGCAAAGTTTAGTACATAAATTTGAGTTCTTGGATTTAGTCCTTGACGATTAGATATTTTGTATATCTTCATTGGGTGACCAGTGGCAGATGTGAAGTCAAATGCTCTACTTGTTCCTGGTGTGAATAGTTTAAATTCTATTTCTTCAAATCCTGTAAGTGGTAAGTGATTGGCAACATTTTGTGCGTCTGTGAGTACGATATTGCCTGATAGAGTTTTGTTTGTTAGACTTTCATATATGTTCAATTCTGTCACAAGCGACCTAACTGATATTCTTTTAGGATTGCTTTGACCTTGTGATGATTGATAAGAAACTAACTGGACATCTGATAAAGAATATTGTCCTGCTCTGTTTAGTTGTTCGGTGTTAATATCATTGTACATTTTTCACTACTTGCTAATTAATTTTTCAAATTCTTGCATTACTATTCCTAAAAATTGTGGTTGTAGTAATTTTATTTGTCTTTTTTGATCTTGTAATCTTTGTTCGTATTCTCTATTGGATACTGATTGAGCACCAACTTCTGTACTATTAACTTCTATCTTATGTGAATAGTCATCTGGACCATTACCTTTTTGTGGTCCACTTGATTGTGTTAATTCATAGTGATGTATGGCATCTGGATTACTATATTTTTCTATTATGTATGTTTCAAATTCTAAATCCGATAATGGCCAACCATAATAAGCATCTGTGATGTTATTAGTCATTAAAATAATCCAATGTAATTCTGAATCACCAAAGTGTTTAAATGCTGTATCTTCTGGTCTCTCTCCACTTGGTACATCATATACATCATATAAGGAAATCTCGTCAGCAATTTTACTTCTAACTTTAACTCGTTTCATTATATCAGTGACAAGTTTTTTATTACCATCACCTTTAATGTCATACAACCCTTGTGGAAATTTAGAAAAGTACATATTTAATATCCGTCTGCTATTCTTTCTTTAGTCATTATTTCTGTTTCTGTAAATGACAAACTCATTGTTGCTAATGTTGGCGCAGCACCTTGTTCATCTGGTATAAAAGATGAAATCACACCTTCTGGCGCATAGTCCACATTCATATTTTTTAATACACAACGACTAACTCTAGGTATGTATGTATTTCTTTCTTCTCTATACATATAAGTTATTTGAAATTCTGATGGTACATTGAAGTATCCTTTAGTTGTTCCTTGATATTCAGGCATCATATGAAACTTAAACATATTAATAATTTTATGAATATTATCTTTTTCTTTTGCATTCTTTGGAGCAAATTCAAAAGGAAAGTCAAATTCTCTAAATGGTACTGATTGAAACACCACTTCGTTTTGTGGATTAACTGCTTGTCCTAATGCTTTATCGTATGCCGCTTCAGCACCTTCAAATCCTGGTATCAAACTAGCAGCACCAAATAGTGCCTTTCTACCAATTTGTTTTACAGCGTCACCACCGACACTACCCATTGATTTTAATTTCTCTACAAATCCTTTTGTATCTCTAAAGTCACCTATTCCTTGTCCTATTAGACCAGCAATACCTGTTGATGGTGTATCATAAGTTGCTCCGTAATTAAACTTTAAAGCTGCTGCAGGCATGTATAGGATAATACTATCTGAAATATATGTGTGTGTTGGTGTCTTTTCATTTAACCCTGATTTAACACCTTGTACTCTTTCTGATGCACCAATTCCTGCCTTGATTGCCGCAACACTATTATTAGTTTTTGATGAGCTATTTACTTCTCCAACAAGTGTATCTTTATTAGTTGATATTCTACCATTATTAAAACTTGTAGATTTAAATTTTGACGCATTATGCATTATAACATCAAATATTACATAATGTCCTTCCCCTAAATTTGCTGTTTCATTAGGGTAATACACCGTACCATATTGATACGGATTCTCCTTCATGTGAGCCATAGGACTAACATTGTCTATTTCTAAAGGTGATTTATTTAATAACTTAGCCGCAATCTTATTTGTTTGATTTTGTCCACTTATAAGATTGTTAGCCAAACTACCTATTGAATTGGCAACCTGGTTCTTAATTGCCCCTTTTAAAACACTTGAAATTTTACTTGTAAAAGCCATACTAAATATCCTTATATATTAGTAATATTTATAACACCATGAAGAAATCATATAAAGGAATTTATCAACCAATAAACCCCAAAAAATATGTGGGTAATCACAACAATATAGTGTATAGGTCTAACCTAGAAAAGAAGTTTATGCTATATTGTGATCGCAATCCAGATATACTTAACTGGGCTAGTGAAGAATTAGCAATAAGATATTATAGTCCATTGGACAAAAAATATCATAGATACTTTCCTGATTTTATTGTAAAGACTAGTAAAGGCAAGAAACTCATCATTGAGATTAAACCATCTCGTCAATGTAAACCACCAAAAACACCTAAAAAGAAAACAAAATCATTTATGCGTGATAGTTTTGAATATATTAAGAATAGAGCGAAATGGGAAGCAGCAATATCTTATTGTGAAGATAATGACGCAGAATTTAAATTGATTACTGAAAAAGATTTAGGTTCATATTAAGGCATTACATAATTTAAATTAGTAAAGGTATCATCAACATTTTTATTCTGTACAAATCCTGTCACACTAGTTCCACTAGTAGAAACCGTAGATTTATTTTGATTGTTTAATATAACAGGTGGAACTTCACCAGTATCATACATCTTAGCTTGTTTCTGTTCTTGGAATAAAGTTTTAGCAGTTGACGCATCACCTGTTCCAATTTCGCCTGTTCCTCTTAATTGATCTCCAACAACTTTTCTATTCATCAGTATTGCTGACTTGGCACGCTTGTCATAAACAACATTAGATTGTTCATTACCCATACCTGCGTTATCGTTAAATCCAGTATCTTGTCTTATTGGTTCTAAGAATCCACCTTTATCTACAAATCCACTTTGTGTATTTACTTCACCAGCATCAGAATATTCTTCTGCACCTTTTTTAATTCTTTCTTGTTTCTCTCCTTCTTCTCTTTCTTTTTTCATAGAAGAAGTTTCAAGCAAACCTATATTGACACCTGGTATCTTGTTAATAAGTTTGATAACAGCATTTATCATTGTCTTGTAAAAATCTGTGTACATAGTAAATACTTTTGTCAAGCCGTCCATAATCATACCAGGTATTCCCATTATAAACTTACCTATAGCCATAATTTCATCTTTAAAATAAACTATACCAGCAATCACACCAGCAATCGCAAGACCTATTAATACTTTAGTTGACATGAAGAATTTACCTAGAGCCATTATTCCTTTTTTCAAAGATTTAAGACCTTTCATAAATCCACCTGTTGTAAGAAATTTAAATACTCCAACAATATCCATACCTATATCTTTTAATGACATAAACGCATCACCTACAGCAACAAATGGTGCTTTTAGTTCTTCATAAAATTGTGAATTAGGTCCTCTTTCACCTTCTTCTGCTTTTAAAGGATTAAGTGTTTCGTCTTCTTTTTCTAATTTAAATCTAAAATCAGCAAGTTTTTTTTCATCAGCTAATATTTTTTCTTTTTGATCTTGTGTGACTTCATCACCTTCAAGTATTTTTTCTCGTTTTTTTATAATTTTCTTTTCTAGGTCATCAACTCTTTGTGTGTTGACTTCTAATAAATCTTTTCGTTGTTTGATTTCTTGGTTGGTTAATATATTAGTTTCTATTCTATATTCCCTACCTTCTTTGATAGATTTTGTTTCAGCAACAATATTACTTGCTCTCAACTTTTCTACTTCTTTAGCAGATGTATCTCTTTGAGTTCGTAATTCCTCTATTCTTTTACCCAAACCCTTATTAAAATCTCCAATATTTACACCTAACTCTTTTATAATAGATTCTGTTCTATTTAAAGCTCTTTCAAATTTTTCTATACTACCACTTTCAGCCTCAGATATAATCTCTTTCGCAATGTTTCTAACTTGCGTTGGAGCAATAACAGTCTTTCTACCAGCAGACACAGTTTTCATTGTGTCCTGCATAATAGTTTTAAATAGTTTTTTTATATCTGATTCTTTTATTGCCATTATTTTTTACTCTTACTACTTCCTGTGTATAGACCGAACCATGCGGCACCAGCACCAACTACGATACTAATTAAACCACTTTGTTCCATTGTAGGTGCGCCTAAGTTCATATACCATATGACACACTTATAT
>Ga0115572_10004448_pt1 | contig 10902 bp, 10 predicted proteins | sample COGITO_mtgs_1206_FD_88681 | JGI IMG/M metagenome (GOLD analysis project Ga0115572, IMG submission 88681) | Pelagic marine microbial communities from North Sea - COGITO_mtgs_120607 | ecosystem: Environmental > Aquatic > Marine > Epipelagic | place: Germany:Helgoland, sampling site Kabeltonne... | reverse complement strand
ATCTTTGCTTCCCGCTCATTGGCTGCGACCGTTGGCGCAGTGAGAGGAGGCGTAAAGGATTTCCCGGATGCTTGGGAGTTCAGCGACCACGCCCCTGTCGTTGCTGACTTCAACACACTCTGATTTGAAAGGGAACAGTATCCATGAGTGACGAAACTGAAGCGTTCCTCAGCCGGCTCTCAGCCGTTGCGCAGGTGAAGAAAGTTCGAGAGAACCGCTACTGGCTGGGCTTTGACGGGGAAGCATTCAAGCTTCGACTGAGCACTAATCGGCATGGGCGCGAACTCGCTGAGTTCTCTACCCTGGTGGAGCGGTACTCGACGCTGCTGCCATCAGTCGCCGACTACGTAGCCCGGCGATCAGCTTTGGCGCCGTTCGGGACGTTGCACGTCGACCGCGAATCAGCTGATTCTGGCGAAATTTCGATTCGAATAACTCACCGGCTGCTGGTCGACACTACCCGTACAGCTGACCTCGAATCGATGCTCGAATCGATGAGCTTCTACCGGCGCCGCGCTCGACGTCGCCTCGATGAGATCAACCAAAAGTTGCTGGACGAAGCCAGATCAAACGACAGCAACGGCGCTGCGAGAGGTGCTCCTGAGTCGCTCGGCAAAAGCCTTGCTGAATTGAACCGGCTTGAGGGTCTCGTTCCTGTGAAAGCCAAGATTGCCGCGCTGGTCGAAACTCACCGCCTCAACCGGAAACGACGAGAGCGAGGTCTGCCAGAGATTGATCTCGACACACACCTTGTCTTTACAGGTAATCCAGGGACCGGAAAAACCACCGTCGCTCGTATCATCGCCGACATTTACCGCCACCTTGGACTGCTTTCCAAAGGGCACCTCGTAGAAACTGACCGTTCCGGCCTCTGCGGCCAATACATCGGCCAGACAGCCCCGCGCACGAAAGCGAAATGCAACGAAGCTCTCGGCGGCGTCTTGTTCATCGATGAGGCATACAGCCTGTACAGCACATCACCAAACGACTACGGCCATGAGGCAATTGCGACCCTCCTGCCCTTCATGGAGGACCATCGCAGTGACTTCGCTGTCATCGTTGCTGGGTACCCGCAAGAGATGGGGACGTTCATCAACAGCAACCCGGGCCTGCACAGCCGATTCAACACCTTCTTGAAGTTCCCCGATTACACAACAGCAGAGTTGCTTGCCATCTTTCGGGGACTCTGCAACGACTTTAAAATTTCACTTGGGGACGACGCAGCCGAACGCGTCGAGAGTTTCATCAACTCCATCCCAAGAGGAAAAGGCTTCGCGAACGCACGGACAGTTCGGAACCTCTTCAACAACGTGATGCAACAGCAGGCGCTCCGTCTCGGCGCTAAAGATGCCTTCTCAACTAGGTCGCTGAGCACAATCAAGCCGATCGACGTCCCCGACCCGCTGTCCGGTGACCACGCAAATGACCCGAACGCGCCCGGCTACGTCTGAGACAGCTTTGACTCTTCGAGAGGTCTTTACGGGCGCATGCTTCCGGGTGTGAAGATTCGCTCCACCTCCTGGAAAAGCCCTTCCCAGGAGTATTCGTAACTGGTTGCGCCTAAACCCATGGCGGTGCGTTTGTTCACGTCGGCGTGCGAGCCAGATGCAAAGACAACCACCGGAGCTCGCACGTCACGAGTCCTTATTTCTTTCAGGAGTTCAACAGCAACTGCGTCACCGGTTGATCCCTCACCGTGTCCCCAACGGGTAACGATCAAGTCGAAATCGTTTTCAGCAGCTGCGTTGACGGCGTCAGCAGCTGAGTCGAACCGGTCGAGCTGTGCTGCGCCTTTTGCCGCCGACTCAAGGAACTGCATACCGCCATCGATCGAAATCTCGTCAGGATCAACCCAACCGATCCGCTTCTGAGCGAGGTAGCCGCCAAGAATTGCCTTTGGGTTCGTCCGGTCATGCAGTCCGACAAGAAACTCATCGAACTCTCCGTGGCCATTTTCTGCGGAGTAGGGGATGATCTCGATACCTTCGTGCGAGCGCGCGTACTCAATCTCGTCATCACCCACTCCGTGGAGCAGCGCGTAAGCAATTGGCGTGTCACCGCCCGTGTAGTCGAGCAGCGCAAGCACTTCTGATCGCAGCTCGTCAAGGTAAGCATCGGTGAACGAGAAACCGAGATACAACACGGTGGTTGTTGACATCACCGCTCGAAGAAAGGTCGTGTAGCCGGGTGAAGAATAGACGCGGCGCCGGTAGTCGGACCGCGTGAACACAACTCCATCAGCGGCCTCGACGTTGCCGTGTAACTGCACGACCTCTGGGCCGCGTTCGCTCTTCCAGAAGCGTTCATCCCACCAGCGGTGACCGGACGGGCGCAGGACCTGCTGGTAAGCGTCGCGCCCTATCGGCTTTCCAGGGAGGATCCCGTCAAAGTTTGTTGTAAGCACAGATCGGAAAGGGATCCCTTTCAGAAGATCCAGTCTCTGTTGCATCTCAACGAACGGTGGTGCAGGCATCACCGACTTCAGTGCTGCAGAAAAAGCTTCCGCACCAATGTCGTCTTTCAGAATCTGGGCTGCGGCCTCAAGATTTTTACTGGTCGGGTTGCCATCGGTCAGACGCACAACCTGTTCGTGAGTACCCGGACCTACCGAGCTGGCCAGCGACTGCAACAGAGGAACCCAACCCTGCACTGACGGAGCCGAGAATCCCGCTCCAATAAAAGCAACGCAGTTACCTCTTCGAATTTCGGCGACAAGTCGATCCGTTGAAGTCATACCGGGCGAAACGTTACTCGCCGGTGTCTAGCGAACGCATCGGGTCACATGTAGTTGCCGGATGCGGCGTTTGGTTGGTGGATTGGACTGTTACGCCTAAGTGCCCGATACCGCTGAAGGGCCAGCCACTTCGACACGTGTAACAGTGACCAAAACGCGAACGACAGATGACCACGGCCCGGAGGCTCGGATCAGGCGCGGATGTGAAGGTTCGGTGAGCGGTGGCGTGCCTTTGAGACGCAATGTGCTACGTGTTGCCTTCGACTATTTGACGCAGAAACGGAGCCTTTAAGCACGCTGGGCAACTTGGCCTGAGACCCACGACGCTCACAGCTTCAAAGCGTTTGAGGGGCGCTTCAACGTTCAGTTGAAGAACGGCAGCTATTTCCGAAATCGTCGAGCGACGAGAGCTTCGAGGTTGCGATCAGCTACCTCAACCCAATCGTGCGACAATCGGTAAACGTGGTCCTCATCAGATAGCCGCAGAGCGACCGTGAGCGACAGGTCGTCAGACATCAAACCCTCCCAGCCGTTCACCATGACCCGCTGGGCTCTGAACAGTTTTTCTTCGAGTTCGTCGAGGGATGCGTCTGTAGTGAAAGCAACCCACGAATTTCCCGATGGCAACGTAGATGAAGCTGACGGTCCGACCAGATCGACATCGTGGTGCGTGATCTGAAGGTTTTCGAGATTGTCTCTTGCTCGCACTTTTACTTGGTGAACCTCGAGCGTCTCAGGGTCTGGGTCTTCCCAGTCGCCTGACTCGATCTCGTCGTCCTCGTCGTCCCAGAAGAGCTCTTCGAAGAATTCGTCGTCCTCGTCAAACCCGATCGAGATCCCATTGCCTCGGCCGTCGTCAACCATCATTGAAAGCGGATGGATCCAGCCGTCACGTAGATCGTCGGTTGGGTTGTACGGCTCAATTTCGTCGCCAGCCACAACAAACTCGTGACCATCAAACTGGTAGATGCCCTCGGAATACTCGTTTGTCATAGGGCCGTAACCGCTGCCTGCAGAAGAGGCCGAGTCGACCATCGCCATCAACTGATCGAATAATGGGTTCGACTTCGACGGGACCCGAACGACCTCTCCGTCGATTGCGAACTGTTCCCACGTGCAGCGTTCCTGCTGCCGGTCAACGAGAAACATCGACCATTCGATATCTTCCCGCTCTTCTTGCGCAAACAGCTCGGTCTCGGCAAGATCGGCGACGGCGTCAACGGACTCCATATCGGGCGAGTACGTGTCGCCGTCGAACACAGCCACCGGAACAGTCCACCTATCCGATGCGGTACGCCGGCAGAGATACACCACACCGTCTTTGAAACAAAGAAGTTCGTATCGTTCGTCCAAATAGCCTTCGTGGATCCGTGATCCAAAAGCAAGCAGCCGGTCCTTTTCTTGGTACGTCTCGTGGGTCGGGTCAACAAGTTGAATGTCATCTCCACTTCGAGAAGTGACGAGCCAAGAACCTGCCTCGCTCCCAGGTCGTACTTCTATTTGTACCGGATCTGACATAGGAACGGTTTACCCCATCTTGTCCTCTGTCGTAGACCCAACACCTTGGGCTTCTCGTGAGACAGACGGATCGCAGCGGGTGTCACAGAAATGATGTGAACTCTGGCGGCGAAAACGTCGCCCTAAAGCCCGGGCGTCGCATCAAGGAATTCACAGCGAACCTCCGGTTCTTCTGATCGGTTTACTGAGGCGCAGCTCTATTACTGACGCAGTAATTCAGTGCTTCAAGGAGTTCGTCATCGATCGAAAAAGTGATCGCTAAGTTCTCGGTCCACTCGTCGCCTCCGGTCGGTTCTCGCCGGTACTCGTTCTCGTTGGACGCAACGAGTTGCGAAGCAATGTCTCCGAGGTCAAAGTCTGCTGCGATCTTCTGGGATTGCATCTCTCCCAGGATTTTGTCTGCGGGCGTGCCCGCCGGAAGAGTTTTTGTGTATGTCCCGTCACCCGGATCGTCCGCAGCTAGGACGTAACTCCCGTCGTCGCACTGGAAGACTTCGACTGCGGCGGGCGGATCGCCGCTGTAGTCGTTGTAAATCGAGAAACTGATCACAGCGTCATCAAACTCAACCATTAAATCAATCTAACTCGACTGGGTGCAGTGAGGATGGCGCGAAACAACAGAGGTCTTGCCTCTACGTGCATTCAGTTATGCGAAGAATCGGCCAGTCCGCTGAAGTCCGCCCAGCGCAGGTACGCGCCGGTTAGGTCAGCGCTGAAGAGGTCTGCGCTAGCGGCCGGAAAGATCGCTTCTGTGACTGCCCGAACGGAAGCCGAGTCTTCGGTCCGCTAGTTGCGCATTTCGCGAACGAAAATCCAAATCAGCCAGAACCCTGCGGTAACAACTGTCATCAACACATCGAAGCCAAAATTTAACAAGCCGTAGCGTCCTCTGCGGGCCATTGCCGCCTCCTTACTTTCGTAGCTGTTGCAAGACCCTAGGGCCTCCGAAGTGCATGCGGAATTCAAAGGTCGGACGACGTATCGAAACCCGCTTCATGAGCGCATTGCTCACTACGCAGGTAGCGCACATCAAGGAGGTTCGACCTTTCAACGCAGGATCAAGTCCAGTACGACTCTGCGTTCAATCCAGTCGCGCCCTCTGTCGTCAGATGTCCTCGACCTTGCGCATTGCCGACCAGACATCCATCAACGCATGTGCAAAATCGTGCCCCCGAGTCTGAGTAACCCTGCTCTTAAAATTTTCGTAAGACATAGAGACAATGTTTTGGTCAACCCATTGTGTGAACTGATCGCGCGAGCAGCTGATGCGGTGGGGGTAATCAGTACCTGCCCCGGTGACAATGTTTGTCTCGCGGAGGAGCGCCAGCGGCTCAATTGAATGACGGTCACGTGACCGCACAATGAGAATTTCAGGGTTGTCTCGGTGTGCCACAGCGCTCACGAATCCAGTTTCGGTGAACACCCACATCACAGCGCCTCTTGGATATTGATTTGCAGTTGCGTTCGACCTACAAGGAAGTGGCCCGTTCGAGGGACACCATTTTTGGGATGGCACGGTGCAGGGTTGTTCTCTGCAAGCCGAATTCGAGACATCACCCACCGGGTGTCGGTAGGGTTTGCGGCCAGCCACTTGCGGACGCTACGCCGGAGTTCCATGTGCTCGCTGCTAGCAATGCCGTGGCGGCGGGCGAACCACTCAACCGCTTGCTCGGCGTACAAGATGCCAGCGATTGGGCGAGCCTGACGGATCAAGTTGAGGGATTCCTCTGCGGGCCAACCCATTTCAAGGAGTGCAGCGAAAACGAGCGACGGCGCACGGTTGACCCCCATGTGGCAGTGCACGACGACCGTGTTGTTGCTGTCTGCACTGATGGCATCAACGATGGCGCTGATACCTGATGTGAACCACTCGTCGTCTTGCCTGCCGCCGTTGTCGTGGGTAGGGCAATGTAGGTACCGAATTTGGGGGTGACGTTTGTTGACGAGTGCAGCGTCGTTCCATTCCTCTCGGACGTCGACGATGTGGGTTACCCCCGCTGCGGACCAGTCGTCGAGCTGTTTTTCAGCAAGATCTCGGCGTGCATGAAGGTCGCCGGTGACGACCAGTTGGTCGGTCACAAAGCAAAGGGTCCGCCACCAGACGGACGGGTCAAGAGCAGTTTCAATGTTCATGATGTTTCCTCTCGTTTGGGTACGTCTGTAATGACGCCGGCGAGGGAACAATGTGACAAAACCCCATGTCAAAGCTGGTGTAACGGACACCCGAATACGTCTGTAAGGGCATGCCTGGGTGGGACCAACTCACGCTGGTAAGTGATGGCGTCGTCAGATGAGCGCGCGTACGGCGTCGTGGAGCTGTGCGATTTGCGTCACTTGCCGTTCGCCGTGAGCGTACGCCAACGCCATGTTGGAACGGGTTGCGTCGCCCAACTCATTCCAGAGCGCAGCACAGATCTTCCACTGAGCAGACGCTTCAGCCGTTCGCCCTGCAGCAGCAAGCCGAGTTGCACTTTGACCTTCGACTACTGCGTTGATCATCCGTTCAAACTGGTCACCCGAGCGGGTTCCAGGGTCTGAGGTCACTGCGATGTTGACGTCCTCGGCCGAGAGTTCTTTGGGGATCACAGCCTGCGCGTGCCAGCCGCCCGATCTGGAACCAAGCTTGATGATCGGTACTGCGGCAATCAATGAAAGATTCGGGTCGAAAACTTTGATCCAGTTGTCATTCGGGTTCTCCGTGAAGAAAACCTCAAGGCGGCCAGAACTAGAAAGCCACGCCGTCATCGAAGTAGACGACTGCGTCGACCCTGGACCAGTTGCTTCGCCAAAGGGTGGGCTGGTCTCAATCTGGTCAGCTAGCTGGCCCGGCTGATTTGAACCAGATGAGGAAGCAATGTCAGCAAGGTCCGCGGTTGCGTCGAATTGCGCTGCGACTTGACTCGGATAAGTCCGGCGGCCACCTCGCGATCGCTCGAAAATGCCGCGACCGTTATCTCTGAAGTTGTCTCCGAGAAGACCCACTATGTGTTTTGAGATGCGGGCCCCGAATCGCGGATGAACTCGTCCTCCGCCGCTCACAATGCCAACCAGTTGCCGATATTGGTCAGGGTTAAGGCGGGTCAGGACCTGCTCGCCCTGAAGGTCGTTCTCAATTGCTGCAACCGCATATCCGATGCTGCGGTCGAGCCGATCGGCGCTGACGAAGCCGTCGTCAATCCTGACTGCTTCGAACACCTCGAACCGGGCAATAGCTCTCACGAGCGGGTGTTCGTCAAAGTCGTCGCCGACGTCAATCGCGGTCAGGATCCTGCCAGCGGCAGTCGCGCCTTCACCGGAGTCAATTGATCTTGGTCGTCGACTCCAGTAAGGCCCAAGGCTTGTTCTTCGAAGGTCATTTCCCGCTGGGTCGGCGATGAGGTCGCGTATCGAGAGGCGTCCTTCAGCACTGATCAGCCCGTCAAGCTGGCCTCCTTCAACAGACAGCCCATTAAGCGGCAGGTCAAGCGAGCAAAGACGGCCCGGCTCTGCAAAGTCAACGTCGACGGAAATCCCATCGCCGATATTTGCAGTGCTAATTCCTGCTGGTCCTGGCTGGAAGGAAACCAAACTCAGAGCACCTGTGAGCTCAATTTCACTCATGCTGACGACAACTTGTGAGCCGCTGAACGGGTACTCAAAGTAGCTGAGGCCGCTCACAGCTCCACTCCTGACGTCCTCAGCAGATGCTCCGCACGCGACCGTAATTCGCTGATCTTTAGCAGCTCTCTGCTTCTTGTTCCTCGGCGGCGATCATCGCCCTTGAAGAGGTCCGGTTTGCGGCAAGAAAACCAGAGAGCTGGCCACCGCTCCCATTCATCAACGTGTGCGCCAGACGTTTGCTTTGGAACCCCGTCAAGGTTGACGTCTGGGTTGGTGGTGAGGGTGGTCCAAGTCAGAACTGCCGACAAATCCTTCATGCCGTCGGCGCACTCTTCAACGCACAAGCGGTAGCGGTTGAGGAGTTGTGCACGATCGTCAGCCCCAAGATCAGGTGCATCCCCGATGAGCATCGGATCGCTATCCAATTCCGAGTTCAGCGGCCCCTCCTCCCAGTACGCCTCGCCCCTGAGCCGCTCGATCTCGTCTTCAAAAAGAGGATCACCCAAATTTATGAGGTACCTCAGCTCCTCATGGGCGGCCCTGTCGCGGATGCGTCCACCGCTGATGGCGTCCCTCGTTCGTCGTTCAAGGTAAAAGAAATAAAACTGCCCCATCGTCCCTTGAGGCTTGGTTCCCCTGTCGATGGCGTGCAGAACACTCGAGTACGCCTGATTGCAAAGATCGGCAGGTCCCACGCCAGGAACGTTCTCTGCCCTTTTTTTCGCTGTATTCCAAACGACTTCCCGATAGCCAGGATTGACATTAGACCCGTCTTTGTCGCTGCGAAGAGCAACGCGCCGCGGAGGCAACGTTGGCCCATCGCTTCGAAATAAATACTCGTCTAACTCAGTTCGAAGCTCAGCACGAGATTTCGGCTCATGCGGCGACGAAGCAGCGTCCAGTCCAACCATGCGTTCAAGCCGCGAGACAGAGGACAGCAAACACCAAGAGGTCCAACCATAGCGCCCGGAGCAGACGGCAGTCCCCGCACAGTCGCACGAGAGGCGCTCCAGTAGAGCCTGCTGTTCTGCTGACACGTCGGTGCTCGAAGTTGAGTTCTTTCTTGACGGTCAGCTCAAAAGTCACTCTTCGTCGTCACGGAACTGGCTCAGTCGTTTGCGGCTCATCTCCCGGCTGGCTGTATAGGACTGTTTGGACATCTGGTCGTCCCAGGAGTGATTCAACATGGCGTTCAGTTCCTGACGAGCCTGGCCGAGGACAGCGTCCTGACCTGGAAGTTGCTCAAGTTTGTCAACTGCGCTCTGTGCACGCTTGATGCTTTCGGTGAAGTCACCGTCATTGGCAAGACGACGGGACTCGCAACGGTCCTTAGCTGCCGCGAGAAGAGTGACTTCAGCCTGCACACGGGGATCTGCACCGTTGTCAATCGTGCCGGCCTCAGCAGCAGTCACCGTGATGGGAATCGAAAGGTTGTGCGCTTCAAAGCCCTCGACTGTCGCAATCCAGCTGAGTCGCAACGTAGCCACCTCAACTGCTCCTGCAGCGCTGTGGGGACGGAGATGGAACCCGACGACAACGGAGCGGGTTTCATCTCCGAATGCGTCACCTAAGTCGACACGTATCGCACCATTGTCAAGTTCGGTGACCCGGAAGTCGTTGAGCACGCCAACAACAGCGACTGCGTCGGTCGGTTCAATGATGACCGCGACGTTTTGGGCAACCACGCTGGCAAGGCCGTCAAACTCGCGTTGGAACACACGGGCTGCAGGGTCGGCGCTCTCACACCAGTAGTCGTTACCGCCACCTGCGTTCGCAAGAACACCCAGGAGTTCTTCCTGGTAGTTAGTGCTGAACCCAATGAAAGACGTCGTGATGCCACTTTGCTGGCCGATGCTGACCATGGTGGCAAGCTCGTCTTCGCCAACAATTCCTTGATTAACGAACCCGTCAGTGAGTACAACAATTCGCCGTATCCGGTCGGAGCTTTGATCGCCGCGCAACATCTCGTGGCCCATCAACCAACCAGCGGACATGTTGGTGCTCGCACCTGTCTGCATCTGGAGGACTCGCTGCTGAGACTTGCCGCTGTCATGGCGCCCGAGAGGCAACACCATGGATGCGTCTGTGTCGAACGCAACGACACCAGCCCGGTCATTGGGTCCCATTTGTCGCAGAACGCCGGCCACTGCTTCGCGGACAGCAACGATGGGTTCACCATTCATTGATCCAGAACGATCAATAACAAAGACGACGTCAATCGGAGGCCGTTCCATTTCGGGTGCAGGAGGGGCGGTAAGTTCGACCAGCGTGTGGACATGGTCACCTTGCTTGACGGTGGTCACCGTCTTGTCGAAGCTGAGTTCAGGTTTCATAACAGTTCCTTTTCTCTTTTGACGCAGGCATCGCCGCCCGCTGGATCAATTGACTTTCCGATCCGGTGAATGTGACAAAACACCTCTTCAGAGGCCGTTTATGAGTTGTCCCGTCTGGGCGGCGGCTCTGAGCGTGTGGACGTGAAGGTCCGCGACCTCGCCCATGGTGCGCTCTGTACCCGAGTACCCGCCAGCGAGCACGAACGCGACCGGGATGCCGTGATGATGGCACCAGTCCATGACGATCTGTTCCCGCTCCACAATGACGTCAGTGGTCACGCCGCTGACGCCACCTGCGCCTTCGTGCGGGTCCATCCCGGCGTTATAGAGAACGAGGTCAATCCCATCAGGGTTTCGCACATTGCAGAGCTCCCGTGTGAGGTCCGTGATGTAACTGGGGCCATCAGTCATGACGAGGCGTGCGTTGCCGGTGTTTTCGTAGTAATCAAATGCAATGACGGACACGTCAAGCTGTTCGATGCCGGGCTGTCCGTCGATGATGTCGGCTGTCCCGCCGCCACAATGCGCATCAACGTCAAGGATTAGGACTCTGTGAGCGCCGGCACGGCGAGCTTGGACAGCTCCGAGAGCTAGGCCGTTGACGGTACAGAACCCACGTCCACGACCACGGGCTGCGTGATGCAATCCGCTTGACAGCGAGCCGCTGACGACCTTGTTGTGAAGCGCGTGAAGGACTGCGTCTCGGACACCGCCAGT
>Ga0115572_10004442_pt1 | contig 10906 bp, 8 predicted proteins | sample COGITO_mtgs_1206_FD_88681 | JGI IMG/M metagenome (GOLD analysis project Ga0115572, IMG submission 88681) | Pelagic marine microbial communities from North Sea - COGITO_mtgs_120607 | ecosystem: Environmental > Aquatic > Marine > Epipelagic | place: Germany:Helgoland, sampling site Kabeltonne... | reverse complement strand
TACCCATACAATAGCAAAAGCTTTAAAAACAGTTGGACTTATAAATATTCAGTTTGCTATTAAAGATGATACTGTTTATATCATTGAAGCTAATCCTAGAGCTTCAAGAACAGTACCATTTATATCAAAAGCATACAAAGAACCGTATGTTAATTATGCAACTAAGGTCATGCTGGGTAAGAAAAAGGTGAAAGACTTCGATTTTAAACCAGAAAAGAATGGATACGCAATTAAAATTCCTGTATTTTCTTTTGATAAATTCCCAAATGTAAACAAAGAATTAGGCCCTGAAATGAAATCAACTGGAGAAGCAATAAGATTTATCAAAGACTTGAAAGATCCCTTCTTTAGAAAGATATATTCTGAAAGAAACCTTTATCTAAGCAAGTAAATCGTTATTAAATAATAAGTTATATTTTATATAAATAACCTTGTTATATTTGAAAATACAAATCTATATTTATGAAATATAATTTAAAAGAAAACTATCCTCATTTAGTGGCAGTTTTATTTTTTCTAATTGTATCCATTACTTATTTATCTCCTGTTTTAAATAATCTTTCTTTAAAACAAGACGATATTAACAATTTTGTAGGTGTCTCTAAAGAAATAAGAGACCACAGAGAAAAATATAATGAAGAACCTCTGTGGACTAATTCAATGTTTGGAGGAATGCCAGCTAACCAGGTATCTGTAAGACATGATGGGAATTTATTGAGCTATGTACAAAAAATCATGTCTATTGGTCTTCCACATCCAATTAGTGTTCTCTTTTTATACTTTTTAGGTTTTTACATACTTTGTATTTGTTTGAGTATAAAACCCTGGTTGTCAATTGTAGGGTCTCTTATGTTTGGTCTAAGCTCATTCTTTTTTGTTAGTCTATCGGTAGGTCACAATTCAAAAATAATGGCAATGTCTTTTATGCCAATGATTGTAGGGGCATTTATATATTCCTACAGGAAAAAAGCTATTGTAGGTTCTATATTAATGGCTTTATTTCTTGGTCTTGAGTTGAAGTCTAATCATGTTCAGATTACCTATTACACCTTTATGATTTTAATTCCCTTAGGATTCAGTGAGCTAATTAGATTTTTTAATGCCAAAAGAATGCCTTCATTTTTTAAAACTACAGGATTGTTAGTTGTTGCTGGTTTATTTGCAGTGATGTGTAATTCTGGAAATTTATTTATGACTTATGACTATTTACCTGATTCTCAAAGAGGTCCTTCCGAACTAACTTCAAATACTCTTGAGGATAATGATAAAGCTAAAACAGGTGGTTTAGATATCAATTACATGACCAATTGGAGCTATGGAATAGGAGAAAGTTTAAATCTAATAATCCCTAATATCAAGGGAGGTAGCTCAGGCCCTTATTTATTGGATGAAAATTTAATGGAAAATAATAATGTCAGCACTAGACTTAAGAATTTTGTGAAAAATGCTTATCAAAAAGGATGGACTATAAGTTCTTATTGGGGTAATCAACCTTCTACCGCAGGTCCGGTTTATATTGGTGCTACTATCTTTGTTTTGTTTTTTCTTGGACTTTTCTTTTTAAATGATAGGATTAAGTGGCCACTGTTAATTATACTATTAATTTCAATCTTTTTATCCTGGGGCCACAATTGGATGTTTCTAACTAAACTATTTGCCGATTTTTTCCCAGGTTATTCAAAATTTAGATCGGTTACTATGATTTTAGTCATTGCTGAATTAATTCTCCCACTAATAGGGATTTTATGGTTATTTCAGTTTGTAGAAAAAAAGTCAGATTTTTTGAATAAAGAAGTGGATTTAAAATTTATAAAAATTAGAAATTTAAATTTATTTTATATCCTTTCCTCAGTTATAGTCATATTCTTTTTGAGTCTAGTAGTAGCACCTGACTTATTTCTAAATTTTGTATCACAAAATGAACAACAAATAATTAATCAATTGTCCGTGATGGATCCTCAAACTGGGTCTTATGTAAGTGAGTTAATTGATTTCAGAATAGGTATTCTTTCTCAAGATGCTCTACGTTCTTTAATTTTAGTTGCCATTGTTTTAGTTTTTCTATTCTTATTTATAAAGAATAAAATTTCTAAGCATGTTTTAATTATTTCTATAGCCTTAACAGTTTTTTTCGATATGTGGGGTATTAGCAAAAGATATTTGAATAATAACGACCATTCAGATCTTGAAACTCAGTTAACTAGACAAAGCGGATTAAAGTACTGGCAAGATTCTGAGCTTAGGCTTTATCCAAATTCTCCAAAACCTGCAGATTTAGCAATTAGAGATTATGAAATTACTTTAAATAGCGATTTAAGGATAGGTGTGCAAAACACAATGAGACAAGTTTTAAATGAATTTGAGGACAGTGACTATAGAAATAGAATTGCCAATATTCAATCTTTTAAAGAACTAAATCAAAATACCAATTACCGTGTTTTAGAAATGGGTAATCCCTTGAATAACGCAAGGACATCTCTCTTTCATAAATCTGTTGGAGGATATTCAGCAGTTAAGGTTAAGAGAGTTCAAGAGTTAATTGATTTTTATTTTCAAAAAGAGTATAATAACTTGAATAATTCCTTAAAGAACAATCAGTTTGATTTACTTAAATCCAATCACTTCTTTAATATGCTAAACACAAAGTATTATATTTTTAATCCTGAAGGCAATGCTATTGTAGATTTTATTAATCCAAATAAGGAAAAAACTCCGGGAGTTTTAAAAAATCCTTATACTTTAGGCAATGCTTGGACAGTTAAAGAAATAAAATGGGTATCTAATGCTGACGCAGAAATTTCTTATTTAATCGATTCCTCTTTTAACCCATCTAATGTTGCTGTAATTGATGAAAGGTTTAGAGATGTAATTGGAGATATTTCTATTTCAGGTGAGTCTAAAGTTAATCTCTTAAGTTATAGAGCAAATCAATTAGAATATGAAATAAACACGCAATCTGAGGAGTTAATCGTTTTTTCTGAAGTTTTTTATGACAAAGGGTGGAAAGCATTTATAGATGGAGAAGAAACTCCTCATGTAAGAATAAATTATATTTTAAGAGGGCTGAAAGTGAATCCTGGCAGTCACAAGATATTATTTAAGTACGATTTGCCAATTTTTAAGTATTCATCTATAATTTCTTTTTCCAGTTCAATTATTATTCTTCTATTATGTTTATTAATGTTGTTTTTTAAATTAAAGGAAAGACAATTCCCAGAAATATGAAAAAGGTATTGGTCATTACTTACTATTGGCCACCTAGTGGTGGAGCTGGAGTTCAAAGATGGTTGAAATTTGTAAAATATTTACCAAGTTTAGATTGGGAGCCAATAATTTATACTGTTGATAATGGTGAATACCCAGTTCTTGATGATTCATTAGTTAATGATTTGCCTTCAAATATTAAAGTTTTAAAGACAAAAGTATGGGAACCTTATAGCTTATACAGAAAATTTACTGGGAGAAAAAGAAACGAAAAAATAAATAGTAGTTTTTTATATGATAAAAAGCAAAATAAAATTTTAGAAAGTATAAGTGTTTGGATAAGAGGAAACTTATTTATCCCCGACGCTAGAAAGTTTTGGATAAAGCCATCTATTAAATTTTTAGATAATTACATTAAGAATAACTCTATTGATTTTATAATTTCATCTGGTCCACCTCATTCTACACATTTAATTGCACTAGGAGTCAAAAAAATCAATAAAATTCCTTGGCTTGCAGACTTTCGTGATCCTTGGACTAATATTGATTTTTATAAAGATTTAAAATTATCAAAGTGGGCGGATATAAAACATAAAAAGCTAGAGAAAAATGTTTTGTCTAAAGCTGATATTGTATTAACAATTGGCAATCAATTAAAAGATGAGCTTCAAGAATTAGGGGCGAAAAATGTGGAAGTTATTGAAAATGGGTTTGATGAAGAAGACTTTAAAAATAATGATTCAAATTCTTTAGATTCAAAATTTACAATAGCACATATTGGATCATTTTCCCCAAGTAGAAATCATCATATTTTATGGAAAGTTTTAAAAGAAATTATAAATGAAAATAATAATTTTGCAAATAAGTTACAACTTAAATTAATTGGAAAAGTAGATTATTCTGTTGATAATTCAATTAAGGAATTTAATCTTGAAGAATATGTTAAGAGGTTTAGTTATCTACCTCACAATAAAGTTATATCTCACCAAAAAACATCAAGAGTTCTATTGTTAATGGTAAATAATACACCAAATTCAAAAGGAATAATTACTGGTAAAATTTTTGAATATATGGCTTCCAATAGACCAATTTTAGTTATTGGCCCAGAAGATGGTGACCTAGCAAAAATTATTAGTGATACGAAAAGCGGTGTTGTTTGTGGTTACGATAATGAAGTAAAACTAAAAGAGGTTATTCTTGATTTATTTAATAATAAGTTAATTTTTAATCCATATTTTGAAAAATATTCTAGAAAAAATCTAACTAAAAATCTGTCAGTAATTTTAGATAATCATTTAAATAATGAAAAGCTATAATGATAAATTTTGACGATACTAAAGCTGTATTTGCCCATAAGTCAAACCGAGAGCTTAGAAAATCATACTATCTTTTTTCAATACTCCAACACTCTTTGTTAGTTAAAATTGGAAGTTTATTACTAAAAATTTCATTCTTTTTAAGAATACCGATTAAAAAAATCATAAAAATGACCATTTTTAATCAGTTTTGTGGTGGAGAAAATATCCAAGATTGTTCCAAAAAAATTAATGAACTTTCTCAATTTGGAATAGGAACTATTTTAGATTATTCAGTAGAGGGGAAAGAAAACGAGTCTGATTTTGAAAAAACAAAAGAAGAAATAATACAAACTATTTTTTTATCAGCAAAGAACAGTAAAATTCCATTTACTGTTTTTAAAATTACAGGATTAGGTAAATCATCTTTAATCGAAAAAGCAAGTCTAGATTTTCAAAGTCTTGATGATAACGAGCTTCTAGAACTAAACTTAGTTGCTATGAGAGTAGATGAGATTTGTAAAGCTGCAAGTGAAAATCAAGTTTCCGTTTTTGTAGATGCTGAAGACAGTTGGTATCAAGATTATATTGATCAAGTGGTAGAAAGTATGATTTTCAGGTACAATAATAAATTTTCCATTGTTTTTAATACTATTCAGCTTTACCGTAAAGACCGACTCCAATATATGAAAGGTTTAATTTCAAGATGTAATTTAAATGGTAAGCATTTAGGTCTAAAATTAGTTCGCGGTGCTTACATGGAAAAAGAAAGAGATCAAGCAACTAAAAAGAACTATCCAGACCCAATTCAAAAAGATAAAAGAGCAACCGATAATGATTTTACTAAGGCTGTAGAGTTTTGTATAGAAAATATTGAGACTGTAAGCCTTTGTTTAGGAACCCACAATGAAAAAAGTGTTTTACATTTAACTGATCTCATGAAAAAAAGTGCTTTTAATAAAAACGATTCTAGAATTTGGTTTGCTCAACTTCTTGGCATGAGTGACCATATAAGTTTTAATCTTTCAAAAGAAGGATACAATGTTGCTAAATATGTTCCCTATGGACCTATAAAAGAAGTTATTCCTTATCTTATAAGAAGAGCTGAGGAAAATACTTCAGTTTCTGGACAAACAGGAAGAGAACTTTCTTTAATAAAAATTGAAGTAGAAAATAGAAATCAGTCTAAATAATTCATTGGCACTTTAGTACCTTTTATAATTTTAGAGTAAACTTTAATAGAACCTACAAGAATCTCTGCTTCTACATAAATTGGAATTCTATTCGCGTCGTCACTCACAAAAACATCCATAGTTTCATTGGCTTTAAAAATAGTTCCTTCAATTAGTTTAATCTGAAAATGGATACAATTTATAGATTTTTTATTCTGATTAGTTACCTTATTTTTTCCTTTATAAATAATATTTATGTTTTCATAAACTTGTTTGTCTAAAACTATATTTAATGGAATAGTATCGTCTTTTTGGTATTTATTAAAGTTTATAGCTCTACAAAAATATACAGAACTCATAATATCAAAACTGCAATTTATTATATCTAAAGTATCTTTTGTAGATTGTTTATTTTTGAAATCTAAAATATAAGCTAGATTTCTATCATAGTCAAAATCATAATCGTAGTCTAGCTTAAAATCGCCTTCTCTGACTCTTCTTGTGAAGTGAACTGGAAGTGAAGTTTTTTTTGAAATAAAGGATGCATATTTATCTCTAACTTTAAAAAACCAGTCATAATTTTTCAAGGTCCTTCCTTTTCCCTCCAAATATAAACATGGTTGATTTTTATATATCGAATCTTCTACTTTGAACCTTACTTTTCCAGCAGAAACCCACGTTTTGCTCATTAAATATTCAATGTCATATATAACTTCTTCGCCAGCTTTGAAGGGTAGATTATTGTATATACAATTTGTTTGGGCCGATAAGTCAAAAACTAATAAAACAAATAAAAATTTAAATATATTAATCAGCTGTTTTATTAACAAAAGCAGTTATTTTAAGAATCGTATTTTCAGGGGAAGTGTTTGCAGAGACTGTAACAGTTTTAGTTTGCTTGCTACCAGCTTGACCTTTAGATGGCCTAAAAACAACTTCAATTTCACTACTTTCACCTGGAAGAATTGGTTCTTTTGGCCAGTTAGGGACAGTGCATCCACATGATCCTTTTGCATTTGAGATTTTAAGCGGTTCGCTTCCAGAATTTTTAAAGGTGAAAGAATATTTATTCTCAGAATTAACGACGACATTTCCAAATTCGTGAACGTCGGTTGCAAATTTAATATTTGTTTTAGGTAATTTAGAAGAACCATCCATTGTAGGAGTAAATGGATTTTCTCGCATTTTTTTTTCTATGTTATCTATCTTGCTTTTGGCTTCAGGGTCAGGAGATATGTATGTTTTATTTGGTGATTTAGTGAAAATATCCTCATTATTAGTTGTTGAGGTTATACTGTAAAGAGAAATAAAAAATGCAACTAAAGAAATTGCAATTGCTATATTAGACTTGTCTTTCATAAATTTTTTTTAGTTTGCTAAATTATAAAACCCTTTGTTATTTTTCAAAATTTCAAGTGATTTTTGCAATGGAGCATTTAATTCATTGATTATTTCATAAAATCTTTTGTAATCGAATAAGTCTTGAGCAATATTTGCTTTTAATCGAATCTCAATAGTGTTTCTAGAATCTTCAAATTCAGGTTTATTAAATTCTATACCTTCTTTTTTTGCAAAATTTATTAATTCAGTGGTTATACTTTTACTGTTAAAATCCTTTTTAAACTTTTCAAAGTTTGTATATTTTTTTTCTAAAGAAGATCTATTTTTGTTTACCCAATACAAAGCAAATTGATTAAATACCCCTTTTCTGATAAGTTTACTGAAATAATTACTTGTCCCCAATGTGTCAAGAGGGACAAAATAATCCGGTACAATCCCACCTCCACCATAAACTATTCTATTTTTTAAAAGAGTTGCGAATTCTTCACTCTTATTATTTTTTATGCTGTCTTTATTAAAAGACTCACCGGATTTATATCTACTGTATTTTTCTTTTCTGTAGGCCATAGATCCTTTGTTGTAAGGTTTTTGTATGCATCTTCCACTTGGAGTGTAATATTTAGACGTTGTGATTCTTACTTGGGTTCCATCTGTTAACTGAATTGGTTTTTGAACAAGTCCTTTGCCAAATGTTCTTCTTCCAACAATTAGTCCTCTATCCCAGTCTTGTATTGCACCACTAACAATTTCACTTGCACTTGCACTACTTTCATTAACAAGAATTATAACCTTCTCATTTTCCAATAACCCTCTTTTATTTCCAGCATATGTTTTTTCTGGAAACTTCCTTCCTTTGGTAGAAACAATTTTTCTATACCCTGGTAAAATTTCATCAGAAAGATCAACAGCTGTCTTTAGATATCCTCCTCCGTTGTTTTGTAAATCTAGAACAAGATTTTCCATTCCCTTACTTTTTAAGTCAAATACAGCAGTTTTAATTTCTTTTATACTTGTCGATGAAAAATTATTAAGTTTAATATATCCTGTATTATCATTAACCATATAGGAAGCATCTACACTATAAATTGGGATTTTATCTCTAATAATTTCAAAATCCAAAATCTCTTTATTTTTTCCCCTTACAATGCCTATTACAACTTTAGTTCCTTTTGGTCCAAGAAGTCTTTCTCTAACACCTTATTTTTAATTCCATTTCCAGCAACTAATTCATTTTTTATTTTAATGATTTTATCTCCTGCCATTAGACCTACTTTTTCAGATGGTCCCCCAGGTATTGCTTGAACAATTAGGATAGTATCTTTAAATATTTGAAATCTAATCCCAACACCAGTAAAAGATCCTTTTAATGGAGCATTCATATCGTGAATATCTTTTAATGATATATAAGTAGAGTGAGGATCTAATTGCTCTAGCATATATCTTATTGCATGTTCTGTAATTAGTGAATTATCAACAGAGTCAGGGTACATTAGATCGAAAAATTTAATTCCTTGAGAATATTTTTCGAGGTTGTTTTCAAAATTAGATTTATTGTTAGGAATGGGTATGATACTATAATTTGGTATTTTTTTTCTAATAACAACAATTTCTAGCGTATCTTTTTCTCTAACTACTTTAACCTCACATTGGGAATTTATTTCACCACATAATACCTCATTAAACTCAGAGTAATAGTAAATATCTTTTAACTTGTTTTTATTAATTTCTAGGATTTGATCATTTTTTTGGATGTTAGATAAATCTGCACCACTACCATTAAATACACTATCTACAAGAATTTTTCCTTTCTTGAATTTAATTGAAAAACCTAAAGAGGTTTTTTCAGATGGTGTAATTCCAAGCATTTTAAATACGGAATCAGTTTGGTAAAGTGCCATTGGTCTTAGGTAATTATACATTCCTAGAACTAAATCATTTTGTAATTTTTTTTCATCCACTTCTTCAACATACATTTGTTCGATTAAAAACAATAACCTTTGAATTTTAACATCAGTAGATCTAGATTCTAGATCCTGCCCAAGAATATTAAAAGTTATAAAGGTTAGTATGGATAATATAGTATGTTTAGCAGGCAATTTCTTTATGAATTATAATTTCTATTCTGTTAAATTAGCTTAATTCAAATAAAAAAAGGTAAATGTTAAAATTTATTTTTTGTATAGGTATAAAATTGATTTACTCTCAAAAAATGAATCTTCAAAATAATTAATAATTTTCTCGATTTTAAAATTATACTTTTTAGAGACTTTTTGTATTTCCTCTTTTAAATCTCCTCCTTTTAAATAAATAATTCCATTTTGTAATTCGTTTTTATTTGATTTTGCAATGTTTTGTTCTATCCAAGGACAAAATTTTTCAAGCTGGGTTACTGCTCTACTTACAATAAAGTCAAATTTCTGAGTAAAATTTTCAACTCTTTCAATTTTTGATTTAACATTTTTTATTTCTAATTCCTCTACAATTTGATCAACAACTTTTATTTTTTTCCCAATTGAATCTACCAATGTGAATGAAGTGTTTTTAAAATATATAGCTAATGGAATGCCAGGAAAACCTCCACCAGTTCCAACATCTAATATTTTTGTATTTTTTTTAAAATTAATAAATTTTGCTATAGACAATGAATGTAGTACATGTCTTGTATAAAAGTTCTCTGTATCTTTTCTACTGATAACATTAATTTTAGAATTCCAATCTAGGTAAAGATCTTTAAGAGTTTCAAATTGATGTATTTGATTTTGATCTAAGTTTGGAAAATAATATTGAATTATTTTTGCTGAATCAAATTGTTTCAAAACTGTGTTTCATTATGTTGTAAAGAAACTCTCTTGCTCTAAATAGTTGAGCTTTAACTGTTCCTAGTGGTAGATTTAATTCTATGGATATTTCCTCATAGCTCAGCTCTTTAAAATACCTCATTTCAACTAAGATTTGGTATCTGGGTTTTAATTTTTTCACATACTTTCTTATTAATTGAATTTTTTGCTCATTTACTGTGATTTCTTCAGGTGTCATTCCATCGCTTTTTATCTCAAACATATATTCATCACCATCATTATTTGATACACGATTATCAATAGACATTACATTTTTCTTTTTTTTTCTTAGAAAATCAATACAATTATTTGTTGCTATTTTAAATAGCCAAGTACTAAAAGCAAAATTTGGTGTGTATTGGTTTAACCTGTTGAATGCTTTTCCAAATGCTTCTAATGTTAAATCTTCTGCATCATCATTATTGTTCACCATTTTAAGCAACATATAGTATATAGGATCTTTATACTTTTCCATTAAATCAGAAAATGCTTGTTGATCCTTGCCCTTGGTCGCTCTTTGGACTAATTCATAATCTTTTTGAGCTTTTTCAGAAAGGTGTGACAACGATTTTTCTTTCTTCATTTAGAGTTTAATTGTTCTATTTATTTGAAAAACAGGTTGACAAAATAGTAAGATGATTTCATAAATTGGGTATGCCCAAATAAGATCTTTGCACATCATAATCTTGAAAGCTTTGTAATTTATTACTATAATTAATAAATACCTTAATGTAAAGAGAATTAGACCAGCCTTCATATAATTAGCTGAGAAGAACGAAAATATTAGTAAAAAGTAAAAAGCTATTGCACTTAAATATTGCAGACCTAATAAAAATTTGTGCTTTTTCTTGTATTTAAAATTTGTAGTATGGTGTCTTCTTTTTTGATAAACCCAGTTTCTAAATTCTTTCTTGGGTTTTGATATCGTCATTCTTTTAGAATTAAATATGACTTGGGTGTTGCTTATATTGGATGCTTGATTAACAAATAGATCATCATCTCCAGACTCTACATGGTAATGGGATTTAAATCCATCGTTTAAGTAATAAACATCCTG
>Ga0115572_10004437_pt1 | contig 10913 bp, 6 predicted proteins | sample COGITO_mtgs_1206_FD_88681 | JGI IMG/M metagenome (GOLD analysis project Ga0115572, IMG submission 88681) | Pelagic marine microbial communities from North Sea - COGITO_mtgs_120607 | ecosystem: Environmental > Aquatic > Marine > Epipelagic | place: Germany:Helgoland, sampling site Kabeltonne... | reverse complement strand
CGCCACCGTTTTCTGATTTTAAAGAGCTAGTTGATTTTCTTAAAACGAAAAAAATTCCTTATGCACGCGTTGCATCCGCCGTACTTGACGACGAGTCAATTTCTGTTCGAAGTAACGATGAACAAGGCGCATTTGAAATCACTGAACATTTAATTAGCTTAGGCCACAAATCAATCGCATTTATTAAAGGTCACCCAGATCACAGTGCCACAGAGCAACGGTTTAAAGGTTATTTAAGAGCCCTTGAAACACATGGTGTTGAATTTAATGAGCGTTTAGTTGAAGAGGGTAACTTTAGTTATCACTCTGGTGTTGATAGTGCGCGAAGCATTTTAGATTTAACACCTAGACCGACAGCCGTTTTTGCATCGAATGATTACATGGCTGCGGCTGTGTTAAAACTTGCCACCCAAAGACAATTAAAAGTACCTGATGATATTTCGATTGCAGGGTTTGATAACGCGCCTATTGCTCGGCATATTTGGCCAGGCTTAACAACCATTGCACAGCCTGTCGAAGATATGACAAAGCAAGCCGTGACTAAGCTAATAGAAAGCATTGCTCAACCAGAAGAAAAACCATATCAAGTAACCCTTGAAGCGCGTTTAATTACCCGCGAATCAACGGCACAAGTTAAATAAGTTTCACAGTTGCCTGAGTTTGAGTGACGCTTGCTCAGGCACTTTTTATTCTTAAGCTCTGCATCATACCTTTTTAAACTACGCTACCCACTCCTAAGCTGTATGTTATTTCAGCAAGCGATCAGTTTTTTGTGTGTTTTTGCTGTTCATTATTTGGTCATTTAAATAAATTAGACTAAATTTAAGTGATAAGGTTGACACCGGTGTCACAGTCGTGCGTTAATACAGTGACACCGGTGTCAGGTTGGTTGTGAGAGACGGCCTGATAACGTATACCTTTGAACGGGTAAATCAAAGATGCTCAGTGCAATTACATTCGTGGAGTGTGTGGTTGCCACTGAGCCTTTATCCTCTAACCATAGAGATGAGTCGAATTTTATGTTACATCCTCGTATTCAAGAAGTCACCGAACGCGTTATTGAACGCAGTAAACAAACTCGCCAAGCTTATTTAGAACGAATCAATCACGCAAAAAAACAAACAAGAACTCGTGCTGGTTTAGGCTGCGGTAACATTGCTCACGTTATGGCTGCATGCAGCAGTGATGACAAAGCGCGTTTAAAAGCTGATGAACAGCCAAATTTAGCGATTATTAATTCTTACAACGATATGTTGTCTGCGCATGTGCCGTATAAAGATTTTCCAGATTTAATTAAAGAGCTTGCCACTAAATATGACGCAACAGCACAAGTTGCTGGCGGTGTGCCTGCAATGTGTGATGGTGTAACGCAAGGCCGTGATGGCATGGAATTATCACTGTTTTCGCGTGATGTAATTGCAATGTCTACGGCAGTTTCTCTTTCGCACGACGTGTTTGACGGTGTTTTCTGTTTAGGCGTGTGTGACAAGATTGTCCCAGGATTACTAATTGGCGCATTGTCATTTGGTCATCTTCCAGTTGCATTTTTGCCAGCTGGTCCAATGCAATCTGGTATTCCAAATAAAGAAAAAGCCCGTGTTCGCCAAAAGTTTGCTCAAGGTTTAGTAAGCCGCGATGAGCTATTAGAAGCTGAAAGTGCGTCTTACCACAGCGCGGGTACATGTACTTTCTACGGAACGGCTAACTCGAATCAAATGTTGATGGAAATAATGGGCCTACATTTACCAGGTAGCTCGTTTATCAATCCGTATACAGAATTACGTGATGGCCTCACTGGTAATGCAGTAGAGACCATGCTTAAACAGTTAATTGAATCTAAAGATGCTAACTGTCTAGCTGATGTGGTTACTGAGAAAACAATTATCAATGGTCTTGTTGGTCTATTGTCGACAGGTGGCTCAACAAACCATGCAATTCACTTAGTGGCAATAGCTAAAGCGGCTGGCGTTCAATTAACATGGAAAGATATGTCAGATTTATCTGAGGTTGTTCCATTGTTAACACGTATTTACCCGAATGGTTCTGCTGATGTAAATCATTTCCAAGCTGCTGGTGGTATGGGCTTTTTGATGAAGCAACTTGTTGGTGCTGGGTTCCTACATAATGATGTTAAAACCATTGTTGGTGATGGCCTAGAGGCTTACACCTGTGAGCCACGTTTAGATACCGATAATAATGTAATCATGACAAACAGCTCAGGCCCAAGCAAAGTTAAATGGGTACCATGTCCTGAAAAGTCTCTTGATGAAGAGGTTTTACGTCCAATTGACAACCCGTTTAGTAAGCAGGGTGGTTTACAGCTTTTAACCGGCAACCTTGGTAAAGCTGTGATCAAAGTATCGGCTGTTGCAATTGAGCATCAAGTAGTTACCGCTCCGGCAAAAGTATTCAGCTCACAAGGCGCATTGCAAGAAGCGTATTCTCGTGGTGAGTTAAACCAAGATTTTATTGCCGTATTGAAAGAACAGGGCCCTAAAGCCAAAGGTATGCCAGAGCTTCATAAGCTAACGCCTGTAATGGCTACGCTTCAAGACCAAGGTTACAAGGTTGCAATCGTAACGGATGGCCGTATGTCTGGTGCGTCAGGCAAGGTGCCTGCAGCCATTCATTTAGCCCCAGAGGCTGTTGAAGGCGGTATTATTGCAAAAATACATGAAGGTGATTTAGTTACCCTTGATGCGCCTGCAGGTATCTTGAAGTTACATGTTGAAGAGGATGAGTTAGAAAAACGTGAACTTCAACTTAGCCCTGCAAGCCCAACATTCGGCACAGGCCGTGAGTTGTTTGAAGGATTCAGAAACATTGTAAGCAGCGCTGACCTAGGTGCTAGTGCGTTTGGAATAGAATAATAATTAGCCATACACAGGGTAATGAGGACATTCAATGAGCATAGAAAAAATATTAGCATCGGCACCGGTTGTGCCAGTTGTTGTAATTGAAAAGCTAGAAGATGCAGCCCCGCTTGCAAGAGCACTTTATAACGGTGGCTTAAAAGCGTTAGAAATTACATTGCGTACACCTATCGCGGCAGAAGCTGTAAAGCTTATGAAAGCAGAAGTACCAGAAGCGTACGTAGGTACAGGTACAGTGGTAGACAAAGCAAGCTTTGACGCCTCTGTTGCAGCAGGCGCTGACTTTATGGTTAGCCCAGGTGTAAACGACGAGCTGTTAGCCCTTGCAAAAGAAACTGATATTCCATTTTTGCCGGGCGCCGCAACGCCAAGCGAAGTGATGAAGTTAGCAAGTCACGGGTTTAAGTTTTTAAAGTTTTTCCCAGCTGAGGCTGCTGGTGGTACGGCAATGCTTAAATCAATTGGTGGGCCGTTACCACAGGTAACTTTTTGCCCAACTGGCGGCATTAGTTTAGCAACTGCGCCAAATTATTTAGCATTAAGCAACGTGATTTGTGTGGGTGGAACGTGGATGCTCGACAAAAAATTGATCGAAAATAAAGACTGGCAAGCCATTGAAACGCTTGCTCGCCAAGCAAGTGAAGTTAAATAATTAAAGGGGAATTTGAAATGATTAATGTAGCAATTAATGGCTATGGCCGTATCGGTCGCAACGTATTACGCGCACTTTATGAATCTGCACAAAATAACGAGATTAAAATTGTTGCAATTAACGACTTAGCACCTGCTAACGTTAACGCACATTTAACTCAATTTGACTCAGTGCATGGTCAATTTTCTCAAAAAGTAACACTTGCTGACAATACAATGTTGATTGGCGATGATGTTATTACCCTTACCCAAGAGCGCGATCCTGCTAACTTGCCTTGGAAAGAACTAAACGTAGATATCGTTTTAGAGTGTACTGGCTTCTTCACAAAACGTGATGACGCTGCTAAACATATTGCTGCTGGTGCGAAAAAAGTGATTGTATCTGCACCAGGTACTGATTTGGATGCAACGGTTGTTCACGGTGTAAACAGCGACGTAATTAACGCAGATAGCAACATCATTTCAAATGCATCTTGTACTACAAACTGTTTAGCGCCAATTGCAAAAGCAATTAACGATACAGTAGGTATTGAGCAAGGTAGCATGACGACTATCCATGCTTATACAAATGATCAAAATTTATCAGATGTATATCATCCTGATTTATACCGCGCACGTAGTGCAACGCAGTCTATGATCCCAACTAAAACGGGTGCAGCAAAAGCTGTAGGCTTAGTGTTACCAGAACTTGCAGGTAAACTTGATGGTATGTCAGTACGTGTACCAACAATTAACGTATCTTTAGTTGATTTTACGTTTATTACAAAACGCGAAACAACGGCCGCTGAAATCAACGAAGTGATGAAAGCCGCTGCGCAAGGTTCAATGCAAGGTATTTTAGAATACAACGAGCTTCCGCTTGTTTCTATCGACTTTAACCATAACCCAGCGTCATCAATTTTTGATTCAACGCAAACCAAAGCTGAAGGCAAATTAGTTAAGGTAATGGCTTGGTATGATAACGAGTGGGGTTTCTCAAACCGCATGTTAGACCAAGTAAAAGCATTGGGTCAATACCTGTAAATAATACGAAAAGTTTAGCTTTATCCAACAAAACCGCGATTATCGCGGTTTTTTTCGTTTCATAGATTGGCCACAGAACCCTCAATACTGTGCATCTCACGATTATCCCAATCCGCAATAATACTCAATCTTTTTAGGTATTAAACCTGACGCTAACGGCGTTTAAATATTTTATTTAGAACAACTAAATGACGATATTTTTGCCTTGTTTTCGACAAGGTTTTCTTGCCTCAAATAGATCTCTTAATTAAGCGAATTGCTATTAGATATTTTGGCTCAATGGGTTGATTGCTAATTCATCATTTTAACAATATTTTGTTTGCGTTTTGGGTTCAAATGATACATCTTAATGCTGCGAGTGATAATACGAATCGATTTAGATAAAACCTTAAAATAGCTGGGTTAAGTAAATCTATCACTTACATTAATAAATCAAATGAAAAGGATTTTATTGTGCAAATAAAGTTATTTTTAGCAAGCTTATCTGCTTTCGCTATCAGTGGCTGTGGTGGCTCTTCGAGCGAGAGTAATGAACCTGCAGCGCCCATAAGTGCAGAACAAACATACACACTTAAGGTAATGCCTAGTGACTCTGTTGCCGGGCTTGAATTGTCATGGATGAATAATACGGCAACCCTAGTGGCAGGTAATGAACTTGATTTTACCGCCAAAGGAACATCATTTGTGCAGCCTGTGGTATCGAATATTCCTGATACGATGAATTGTGATTCAACATTAAGTAATACCACGTCTCTTGATTATACTTTATCAATTAAATGCACTGCAGCTGCGGTGACTTTTGAATTAACAACACCGTACTTATACCCCATTATTATTCGTTATGCACAGAGCGAACTCATCGTCGATAAGAGTACTGTTTCAACGGATGCCAGTATGGCAGGTGAAGTTGAAATAATGCAACTAGGAGGGCCTCAAATATGCGATGTTGAAAAGTTGTCAAATGTTAAATATGAGATTGCTTGCCACCCTTACATTACGGTTTCTGAAAATGAAAAAGTTTATTTACATTTTGGTGGGCAAGATAAACAGCTTTTGTTTGATAACCCAAATAAAGAACGGCTTTTAGCGTCTGAAAACATGTGGTTTGAAGAAAAAGTATGGTTTATTACTCAAAGTGATGCATCGGGCTTTAGACTGCAGTCAGTTTCATTTGATAATGGTCAGCTTGGCGATAGAGTAGTTTATGATATTACGCCTTCAAGTATCGCGCGCTCGGGTGATACTTTGTTCGCTTTATCATCTTCCCCTATTGGTTTATATCGTTGGAAAAGTGGGGCGTGGCAAATGGTGTCTAACCTGCTTGAAGAAACCACCCTACAAAGTGGTTTTGTTACTAATAATAGCAACCTTTATCTTGCGGCTGAGGATAACGATGATCCAGCCTCTAAATCTTATATACAAATTATAAATGGCCAGGTGCGTGGCAAAAAAGCGATTAGTAATCAGATTAGCCAATTCAGCCATGCTCCATTATTTGATTATGATGATGTGACATTTAGTCTCGGCTTTGGCCGTGATGATCAATTGATCATAAATGTGATGGACTCACTCTCAAGTGCGCGTGATGATGCAATATTCTCACTGGTGAACGTGAAAAATGCGACGATCTGGCAAAATAAAAACAACCAATTTTTATTTACTAATAATGACAGTGGCGTTGAGCAGTTTGAGTTTTCTCGCAATGACGTTCAAAGCACGATTGCCTTTGATATAAATCCACTCACTCAACTTTTACCTGATTGGATAGGGGGAGATCTAGATACACTGCTCGCAGGAGATTTTGTTGATACCGAGTCTGCTGAACATGGAGTGCTTAAATATTTAAGGCATGGCGACGTTGAATTGTTTGAAGCTCAGTTACAAACACGCTTAAATACGACTTACCCTATACGTGTTTATAATGAAACCTGGCAAGAAGTGCCACGCTTTGCAAACAGTAACACAACAAAAATCACCCCCATTGTAAGTGAACAAGGGTTTATATTGGTTTACGTCGGTGCGATAGCGTCACCACAATCGCAAGGTCAATTGTGGGCTTTATCCGCTGGGCACGCTCTGTTAATAAAAGAGCAGGTGCTATGGGGGCAATACCTTAGCAAAAACTATCATTTTGAAGCTATATCACAGAGCCACCTGGTTGTTTTTAGTAAAGAAGAAAACGAAGCGTTCACGGTTGCCATTGATTAGCTCAAGGCACATATTGTAAATTTCACGATAAATTTGAATAGCATTAAACACGGTTTATACACTGTAAACCGTGTTTAAACTTATACCAACCCGCAATAATACTTAATCATTTTGCGGGGCTAAACGTGTCGCTACCTGCGTTATAAAATTCTCATTTAGAACAAATAAATAGCAAATTTTTTCCTAGCTATCAACACGTTTATCCATCCTCAAAATAGATCACTTAATTAAGCGAATTGGTATTAAAGGGATTCAATAAGGGTCTGGAGCGATGGTCTTAAAGAGAGGTTCTCTGTCATACACTGTTGAGCTAATATATTTAAATGTTCGGTCTCTTCATTTTTGTTACATACACTGAGTAAATCATCAATTAAGCAGCCAATTGCACGAACTTCTATGTATTGCATTTGTTGGCGCTGGTAGTCGGATAATGATGCTAGGTTTGTTGCTGCACCAAAATCACCAAATAAAACATTTGGCTCTTTATCTACCATAATATTATGAGCATAAATGTCACCATGGCTTACATTATTAGCATGTAAATGCGCGACGGTACTGGTCATTTGTTTAACGATAGACTTTATTGCAGTAATGCTAAATTGTGTGTGCTGTGCAAACGTATCGCGTGTGCAAGTATCCAATGTTGGGGGTAAACCTAAATTTTGAAATTCTGGGCCAATCAGCTCCATTACAAGGCCTAACTGTTCAGGGTTATCACTATACGCGAGCACTTTTATAAGGTTACTATGTTGCCCTGTTTGCAGGCAACAATTAACTTCATCAAGTGGATACCCATCACTGGTAATGGCGCCTTTAAATAATTTTACAGCTACGTTTTTCTGCTGCCATTTTGCGAGATGAATGATGCCAGAAGCACCTTCGCCAATTTGGTTAATCAGCTCAAATTCATCAATGTTGGCTTTATTTAATGGCGCATTGTGCAAACATTGTGATTTATTAAAATCGTTTCCTGCAAATGCCAGCCAAGTAAGCTTGGGCAATTCAAAAAGCCAGTCATCAACTTGAGTTAGGTTATTGGCAGACAAACGAACTAATTCAAGTGCTTGGCAGTTTTTCATACTTTGAGGCAGAGTCGTTAATTTATTGCCCGCTAGCGCCAATTTTCGCAACTGTGTTAGTTCACCAAATGACTCTGGTAATTGGGTTATTTCATTATCAGTTAAAATTAGCCAATGGGTTAAAACCGGTAAACTATTCTCAGTAAATTCGCTAATTTGGTTGCCTTTAAACGCTATCATAATTAGGGCAGGGCATTGTGCTAATACTGGCGGAATATGCTTAAACTGATTAAACGACAAAAAGACGCGTTTGAGCTTTGTTAGTTGTGCAAACTCATCGGGTAAATCGTTCAAATTGTTATTGGATAAGTCGAGCACTTCAAGGGTGTCTGCAAGCGTGAAGATCTCTTCAGGGAATGAGCTTAACTGCTCTACTAATTGCAAGCGTTTAGTCCCAATTAATTGGCCACTGCGAAGCTGTTCAAGGGTATTCAAAATGAAATTCCGTTTTGTGGAAGTAAAAATAAAAAGGCCAAACTAAGTTGGCCTATTTTTAGTCTTAATAAATGTAATTAAAACTGTGCGTTATGGTATACGTTTTGTACATCATCACAATCTTCAAGCATGGCTAAAAAGCGCTCCATGACTTCTACATCTTCACCTTCAATAGGGGCTTCAACTTGTGGTACAAACGCAATTAAGTCTTCGTCGAATTCACTAATACCCATTTCTTCAAGGGCAGTACGTGTATTGTTATATTCAGTGTGAGGGGCAAACACAGTTACTTTGCCGTCTTCTACTTCGACGTCTGTTACATCTACGTCAGCCATCATAAGCGCTTCAAGTACTGCTTCGTCATCATCGCCATCAAATACGAAAATCGCAAGGTGGTCGAATAAATGAGATACCGAGTTTTGTGCGCCAATTTTAGCGTTTGCTTTGGTAAAACATACACGTACATCGGCAAAGGTACGTTTGTTGTTATCAGTTAAGCAATCAACAATGATCATACAGTTGCCTGGGCCATAACCTTCATAGCGTGTTGCAGCGTAATCTTCACCGCCGCCACCTTTTGCTTTATCAATAGCACGTTCAATAACGTGAGCAGGTACTTGGTCTTTTTTGGCGCGGTCTATTAATCGGCGCAGTGCAAGGTTGCCGTCTGGATCAACACCCCCATTTTTAGCACAAATATATATTTCTTTACCGTACTTTGAGTAAACTTTTGTTTTAGCACCCGCAGTTTTAGCCATTGAATCTTTTTTGTTTTGGTAAGCTCTTCCCATCTGCGTTTCGCCTTAAATATGTTTTTAAAAGTATAAATTTAATAGTGCCGTATTCTATACCCAAGTCGCGTGGAAATACAGAATTCAGTAGGAATTAAAGTTGTGTTGAATAGGGTGTACAAAAAATATAACCCGCAAATGCGGGCTATATTTTCAATCAAAATGTATCTGATTATTACCAAATACGAACACGTTCTTCTTCAGGTAGATAAAGTTCATCACCTGGTTTTACATCAAATGCTTTGTACCATGCATCGTGGTTACGTGGTGCTTGCGCTCTAAAGCGACCTGGAGCATGTGTACCGCCACGAAGCTGGTTAAGCATGCTTTGCTCAGTACGTTTTTCTTTCCATACTTGTGCCCATGCTAGGAAGAAACGTTGATCGCCCGTTACACCATCAATAACAGGGGCTTCTTTACCATTTAAGCTTAACTTATATGCGTGATAAGCCATAGCCAGACCACCTACGTCACCAATGTTTTCACCTAGGCTATTACGGCCATTAACGAAGTTACCAGGAATAGGTTCGTATTTACTATATTGCGCTGCAAGTTGGTCAGCTTTTGCATCAAATGCTGCACGGTCGGCATCGGTCCACCAATTACGTTGTACACCGTTTGCGTCTGACTTTGAACCTTGGTCATCAAAGCCATGGCCCATTTCGTGCCCAATTACTGCGCCAATACCGCCATAGTTAACCGCAGGATCTGCATTTGGATCAAAAAATGGTGGTTGTAGAATTGCTGCTGGGAATACAATTTCGTTAAATGAGCTGTTGTAGTATGCGTTAACACGCTGTGGCGTCATACCCCAGCGGTTTCGATCAGTTTTTTCAAGCTCTTTTGCTACACTGTCAGCTCTGAAAAATTCACGGGTATTTTTTATGTTACCCATTAAGTCAGTTTTACTGATTGTTAAACCATCAAATGATTGCCAAACATCAGGGTAACCAATTTTGGGTACAAATGCCGCTAGTTTCGCGTGTGCATTTACTTTAGTTTCTTCGCCCATCCAATCTAGGTTATCAATACGCTCGCCAAGTGCTGTACGCAGGTTCTCTACCAATTCAGACATTTGCTGTTTAGATGACTCAGGGAAGTAACGTGCAACATATACTTTACCAATTGCAAAGCCTAACGAGTTAGTGCTCGACATTTGGCTAATAGCACGCTTCCAACGTGGACGAGGTTCTTGTTGGCCATTAAGTTCTTTACCGTAAAAAGCAAAGTTAGTATTGAATACTTCTTCTGATAACAATGACGCATTACCACTGACAGCATGGTACGTTAAATAGTCTTTCCATACTGCTAAGTCTTCTTGATTGATTAGCTCAATCATGGCTTTAATAGGCTCAGGTTGTGACACATTAAGTTGCGGTACTTTGTAACCTGTTTGGGCAAAATACAGGTCCCAGTTAAAACCAGGGTATGCAGAGTTTAGCTCTTCGCGTTTAATTTGATTTAGTGTAAGGTCGCGATTACGACGCTTTTCACGTGGCCAATGACCTTGTGCTATTTTTGTCTCAAGCGCGAGGATTGATTTTGCACGGTCAGCGCTGTTATCAACACCAGCTAATGCTAGCATTTCGCTGATATGTGCTACATACGCAGCGCGCGTTTTTTCAAAGCGCTCTGAATCTTCAAGATAATAAGAACGATCTGGTAAACCTAAGCCGCCCGCGCCTAAAGACATTTCATATTTATTTGGGTCAAGACGGTTAAACCACATGCCACCGCCAATTGGTGAATTAACACCAGATAACCATGATTGACCAAACAGTTTGGTTAAATCGTCAGTTGATGAAACCGCACTAATATCATTAAGTAGAGGCTTAATAGGGGTTAAGCCTAAT
>Ga0115572_10004434_pt1 | contig 10920 bp, 10 predicted proteins | sample COGITO_mtgs_1206_FD_88681 | JGI IMG/M metagenome (GOLD analysis project Ga0115572, IMG submission 88681) | Pelagic marine microbial communities from North Sea - COGITO_mtgs_120607 | ecosystem: Environmental > Aquatic > Marine > Epipelagic | place: Germany:Helgoland, sampling site Kabeltonne... | reverse complement strand
TTTGTTATGTAATTGTTCATGAAATCATCATTCATCAAAGGCTTCCTTTTTTTAAAAGGTTAAATTCTAAATACATAAAAGGCATTCGATTTGCACATAAAATACACCATAAAAACCAAGGGAAATACCATGGTGTATGTTTTGGTATGCTGATTGTTCCTTTAAAATACTTTAAATAATGCTATACCTCTATCTTTTAATATTTACTCTTTTCGTGCCCTTGTTACTTACATGGGATAAAAAAGTTAAATTCTACACACAACTTAAAAGTCTAGCATTCTCTATTTTTATCGTATCGTTTATATTTATTATTTGGGATGTTTTTTTTACTAAATATGGAGTTTGGGGCTTTAATAATTACTATTTGTTAGGGGTGTCGTTTTTTAAATTACCCATCGAAGAAATTTTGTTTTTTGTAGTGGTTCCTTATGCTTGTGTTTTTATACACGATACGTTAAATACATATTGGCCTATTCGAGATTCAAAAATTAATAAAAAAGTTTTCATTGTATTACTCGTTATTTTAAATGTTTGGTTAGTTACAATTTACAGTAAGGAGGCTTATTATACCACTTCGGTTACAATTTCACTATTTGTAACAATCATTTTATTATTGCCATTAAAGAGCAATGATTTAGCTGCATTATTTAGGTCTTATTTTATTGTATTAGTACCATTTTTGTTTGTAAATAGTGTTTTAACAGGTTTTTTTACTGAAACACCTATAGTTTGGTACAATGATGCCAATAATTTAGGTATTAGAATTGGAACAATACCATTGGAAGATTTTATATATAATTTCTCTTTAATCGTTCCTGTAATATTGGTTAGAGACATGTTTCTTAAGAAAAAAAGAATGTACCTCGATAATAATAAAGATTAGGACGGATTTAAATCTCAAATTAGGATGGAGAATCTTGAAGAAATTCCACGACAAGAGGTTTAGCAATTTGAATTTAAAAACGATTTATTATTTCATGTGTTTGTGGTTAGTGAAATATTCTTAGTCACAATCTCAGTCGCTAATATATTTTGCTTTTATTCTAATGTCATTTTCTTTAAATGAACCGGAACCAAAATTTTCAAAACAAATTGAAGTTAAACTGTTATTAGGCAGCATTTTTTTAGCTTCTCTAAAATCCTGATTGATTTTTGATAAATTTTCAAAAAATGCTATTTGAGTTTTATCAAAATCTAGTAACTCGGTTGTTGCTCCTTTCTGAACCTCTAATGAAATGATTAGCTTTTTATTTCCTTCGCTGTCTTCTTTTACAGCAAGATTATAAGAGTTAATAATTTCCGATAGCTCAGGTAATGAGTAAATAACTTCTTGAATGTCAGTAGGGCTTATATTAGATCCGAAAAAAGACACAGTCATATCAGCTCTTCCATAATGTAATAATAACGGTAAATCTGTTTGAGGTTTTGTTAATGCATCTTGGTTTATATTTAGCTCTTTTAATATTAAGTATAATTCTTTTATAGCTAATGTATGTCCTCTATCGTGTATGTTATACCTGATTTTTGGTGAGATATAATCGGGTCGACCGATTGTAACAATTAATTCTCCATCATCAGACGACTCAATTAAAAAGTCTGTTGGGTTATACTGGAAAATCATTGGAAGTGCACCTGTGTGTTTTAGGATTTTTGATCGTAATGATTGATTTGAGCGCAACAATCTTCTAAGGCTGATTGTAAAATCATTCTCTGCCGAGATATTTAGTTCTAAATCTGATGCTCCTAATGAGCTATAGGCTTTTTTAATTCCTTTTTTAAGTAGATAATCTCTCATTCCTTCGGACATTGATTCACCTCCAAAAATGAAGGTAATATTAAATTCCTCCCATTTTATTTCTGAATTATCTACCAAATATTTTAAAAAAGGGGGGTAGCCCATTATTACATAATGATGATCTTCACCAAATTGTTTTAGTGTATTTTCAATTTTTTCTTTTTCAGGCCCTAAAGATTTAATTTTTGAAAAAGTAACACAACTCATTGTTACATTTACCCCAGTTGCCCAAGGTCCCAATGCAAAAGCATTGATAACAAATATTGGACCTTTGCCTACTAAGGTTCTCATGCCAAACTCAATCATTTTGGTATTCCGTTTTCTTTCTTTTAATCCTCTAACCCAGTTTGTTGCTGTTCCACTACTACCTGAGGATTCATCAATAATTATATTTTTAGTTGGAATTTTTCCTCCTACACATCTTTTCTCCATGGAAAACTTTTTAATATAGTTTTCTTTATCAATTTCTGGAATTTCACTGATATTGGGTATCAAACCACTAAACGAAGGTTTCGAAAAATGGCGGGCTTTTAAAAATTCTCGGTAGGCTGGCACCCTTCTTTTGGCTTTTATAAATTCTGAATAGGCTCGGGCTCTACTGTTAAATGACCTAATTTTATTAATTCTAGGAATATATATAAGTTTTATGGTATAATTCGATAGCATTAGTGGTTTTCGAATTCGTTCAATTAACCAAGCGTAAAGCAATATTATTAAGTGTTTCATATTTTATTTAATTATTATTTCATCTGTGCTTAACCGATAACTTCGCGCTGGTGTTTTGCTGTATCCAGCTCTGAAGGACATCCAAATTACATTTCCGTTCTTAGGTGGAGGTAACATCATTTTCATTTTTTGGTAAGCTCCAATATTTGTTATTAAAGAACCAGTAGGTTGAATATAAGCACCTTCTTTTGTCAGCAGAAGCCAGTTTCTTGCAAAATATTTTCCAGATTCAAGCCAATCTGTTGTGTTTTCAAATTTGCCACTCATCCAACATATACTACAAGTGCCATCAAATGAGGATTTGTAGTTTCTATTCAACATTTTTTTTCGAATACCCTTAGTCCATTTCTCGTGATTTTGGAAAACTGATTTCAATAAACTTCCTGAAAAGCCCATGCATTTTGACCATAGCCCATCCTTTTTTGTTTCAGCATCTTTCTTATGGTATCTAAATAACTTATCGAGTTCTTCTCTATTAGGTTTAGATTCAAGATCTTCAAATAATGTCTTTTGATTTAATTCAACAATCATATCTATGAATTTTTTGTCGGATGAATGAAAAAACTCTTGATTGTATTTTTTTGAATGGTTTTTCAAAATCTCTACAGTACTTTGACTAAGAGCTTTTCCATCATATCCTATTCTTGAAGTTCTTCTCTTTTTAATTAATTCTATTCCCAGTGTCTCTTTTTCTTTACTGGGTGAAAGGGTGAGCTTCGCAAAAAGGGTTGGCTCTGTAGATTTTGTACTTATAGGAGCGTATATTTTAGTAGTATCTACTTTAAAACCAAAAGACAATGAAACAATTGAAAGGTGTTCAATAAAAATACCCATCGCAACTGTTGAAAATATTGAGTTTGGATCACCTACTGGTAAAAGCCTATTTGGATCGTAGAATAATTCTGCTTCAGTTTTTGAAATGACCTTTAATTGGTGTGGTTGTAAGTTATGAACGGTAGGGCACCAACGTGCTATTTCTACTAATTCTCTCCAGCTAGGAGTAGTGAGAGGCTCATTTTTAGTTAACGCCCAAATTTGTTTAAATGGGTTTAACAGTGCAATTGAAAATAATCCCAATGAAGTATTTTTAATAAATATGCGTCTGGAATTTTTAACCATTTCGTCTGTTTGTTATTTGTCTTTTGTTTTGACACGTTAGACGTAGTTTGACTTGTCGGAAGTGATAGACAATCTTCTGAAGATCATGAAGTTTGTTCTATGCACTAATAATTATTTACATTCCGTACGCAGTTTTTTTTTAAAAGATTCAAAGTGTAATAATTCAAGTTTAGAATTATTTGCACAATTAGTTAAAATATCTTCATTTTTGCCCACAATTTTAACGTACAAAAGTTGTAGGTCTTTATTAAGAGTGTAGCACTCTTTTTTTATCATTGTAAACTATATTTTATATGAATCCTTGTGTTTAATTTCGATTCAAAGTCAATATCTTCCAATCTATTTTCTTGTGCCCCTAGAATTGAGGTTAAAGCCAAATACTCTACGGTTTAACAATTTGAATAGTCGCAAGTTTGGTCATCATAGGTGTACCAAGCATTTATTGAATATTCACTAGGAATTGTCATAAATTGTCCAACTCTTGCAATATCCATTACATTTGCCAAACCTGACCCAATATTTTGTCCGAATACTTCAGGGTAGACGAAGGAATGTCCTGCATTATTAATAATGTGTAATACTTCTTCTAAAGTAGCATCAAACTCACCTGTTTTTCCATTAGATACATAATTGGGATGTGTTTCATCATTTCCCAAGTCCTGAACTTCCCGTCCATATGGTGGATCAATATTTAGATCGTTTTTGTTCTTCCACATTACCGTAAAAGTTTTGTTCTCAATCATTTTATTCAACAACAATTGGTCATTTACTATTCCCTCTTCATCGTTGTCAAGATATTGTGCCATAACATTTGTAGCGTGTAACCGCTTAGCATCTTCTAAGGCCAAAACAGCATAAATGTCTATGCCAAAAACCACCACTTTTCGATTAAAACTAGAAAACCCATTGTCTTAATGTGTTACTATTGTGAAATTTGGGTCGTTTCCTGCGTCAATTGTTTCCGAGGTCTTTGTATTACATCTTTATTACAAGATGTAATAATTAAAAGGCTAACCAATATGGTTTTGAATAATAATTTTTTTCACCTTCATTATTCCCTACAAAGCTTTAATTGTGGGAGTTGCTGATGAATAAAGGACCAAAAAGGATTGATGTTAATTATTAAACTAAATTAAGTGCCATTTTTAAAAAGAACAACACCTATGAACTCAGATGAGTTTTCAAGAACGTTAATTTTCAATGTGTTTTAGATTACATCAACTCAAAATTTCATTAGCGATCATTTCCTGCTAATACTTTATGTTTAAAACATTAATGTTTTCTCTTTGGTATACCGCAAAACCAAAATATCCTTTAAGTGGTACAGCTCCTTCCTTATAAGTTGCTGTAGCATATGTTTTACCATTAATAGAGTAACTCGCTGAATTTTTGTTAATTATACATCTCATAGTGTAAACCTTTCCGATCTCTGTTTCTATTTTTTCGCCCCTTTCAACCTTTGGAAAAGTATTAAAAAGGCCTGTTCTAAAAGTAAAATCATCCCTATGTGGAGATAAATACCAACTTAAGGCATCTGGGGGTATATTCTTATTTCCCCACTCAGATTTGTTATATGAATATACGGGTATGAATTCATCATCTACACTGTTAAATTTGAAATCATAGGAAATTTCTGCTGGTAGTGAAACTAGTTTTGGAAGCCAAACATATTTATTCGTTATTGTAAGGTTAGGATGCGTGGAAATTCTTTTACTTGCTGCACAACTTATTACAATTGATGCAATGCTTAGAATAACTAAAAAGGAACACTTTTTTTTCATAATTATTTCCAAGGTTTGGTAAAATCGTAAGTTTGTTTAGAGTATTGTAAAATACAAAAAAGTCCTGTGATGTGTTGTAATTATTATTTTATTCTACTTTATGAAGTAAGAAATAGTAATTAATTTTTGTGATTTTTTTTGCTGTTCAAATTAATAATTCTGTCTGTTTCTGTATCCATACAGTAAAGCTGTCTTCAGTTAAGAATTCCCAAAGTATTTTAGGTGATGTTAGGCGTATGTTTTTATTTATATTCGTTTTATGGAAGACAAAGGGACATTAACAAAATTTATCGATGCTATTGAGGTATTATCCAAAAGTAAATCTTTAAGAGAAGGGGACGTAGAAGAGTCTCTAAAGGAGATTTTAAAGTCAGCAACAGAGGCTTTGGGTTGCCAAAGGGCAAATGCTTGGGTATTTAACGAAGATTTGACAGCCCTGGATTCGTTAATGTCATTTGACAAAACTGCAATGTTGTATAATATAGATTTGTCATTAACAAGAAACGATTTACCTGAATATTTCAAAGGGTTAATGAAAAATGAAATTATAGTTTCTGACGATGCTGTTAACGAAGTCCTAAACCATGAATTAGTTCAGATATATTTAAATCCAAATCAAATCAAATCAATGATCGATATCCCTATCCGTTCCGAGGGAGAAATGATTGGAGTTGTTTGTTTTGAGCAAACCAATAATTATCGAAAATGGACCAATGAGGATATGAAATTTACGCAATCTTTGGCCCAACTAATTTCAATTGCTTTAGAGTCGAATAAAAAGAAAAAATATCGTTTGAAACTTGAAAGTCTGGTGCGTCAAAAAGATCTTCTTATTTCTGAGATTAATCATAGAGTTAAAAATAATATTTCAGTCATAATAGGACTAATGAATCTCCAAAAGAGTAAGTCTAAAGATGATTATCACGCAACATTATTCAATGAAATAAAAGATAAAGTTTATTCAATGTCCGCTGTTCAGGAGCAACTCCTTTTAAGTCAAGAGGTTGATAAAATTAATCTTGGTGATTTTTTAACAAGTTTATCAAATAATTTGAGGGGATCCTATGACAAAGAAGTTGCTGTATCAATCGAAAAAGAAGAGGTTTTTATTAATATCACGATCGGTATTCCATTAGGCCTTATTGCGAATGAAATAATAACCAATTCGTATAAATATGCTTTTGGAAGAGAAAATCTGGCTCCTCAATTAAATATTAAATGTTTTAAGAAAGGGAGCAATATTTATGTTTGTTTTGAGGACAATGGACCTGGATACGATTTTTCATCAGAAACCGTTGGGATGGGATTAGGAATCATCAAGGATTTGTGTGAACAAATTGATGTAAAAATAGAATTTCTTAATAGGAATGGTGCTAGCATAACTTTAATATTTGAAGGCTCGTAATCCTATGTGTACTAGAAATATTCTAATTTATTTTTAATACTCCTGCCGTTTTTTATTTCTTACTGTTGAAGCGCCAAAACATTTTTCTGCCTTTTTTTTGAGCGTGCATATGGGTTAATTCTTATTTGAAAAGCCGCTCGTTGTCAGTTGCAATACAGGTGCTTTTTATTTCATTAATATAAAATTCAAGTTGTAGCCTACAAAAGCTTAAATGTAGGAAGAAACCCGGTCGAAATTGGATAAACCTAATCCGTATAGGAATCAAAGAAGGAAAGGTTTCACTAGCGTAAGACATCCATTGTTTGATTGTAAAATGATTTTATCATCAAAACGGTTCGATTTTTACAAACCCAAATTTGCCATTATCCAATGCTACAATAACTCCTCCGTCAGAAGTTAGGTCAATAGCTTCTCCCGCCCAATCAATACCTTTTCCACCTCCATAGGTTTTTTGCCATTCGATATTCCCAATTGAATTAAATTTCACTAGGTAAATGTGCCAAGTGTTAGAGTTATCACCATCACTTCCACAGCGTCTTTTATATCTTCCATACTCATCTCCAGTCCCTGCAACAATAATGCAGCCTCCATCTGATGTGCTTTTAACTCCCCATGCCTCATCGTGAATAAACTTCGGTTTGAAACCTCTCGGGTTTCCAGCTTTAGTTTCCCAAATTTGACTTCCTGAGGAATTAATTTTTATTGTATAAGTATCCCAGTTTTCTGTTCCCGATAAAGTATGACCTGTTAAGAATACAGATCCATCAACTCCCAAGTCCATTCCGAAACAATGGTCAGCTGAAGATCCTCCATATTTTTTATTCCATATTATATTTCCAATACTATCCATTTTTACGAGACCGTAATCATTTGCGTTTTCAGTAAGTCCTGAGATGTATAGCTCATTATTGAAAGTTTCAATCCTATAGGCTTGTGAAACATACTGGTTAATATTTTTTCCATCTTTCTTTATTCCGTTAGAATCAAGAAAGCTAATATACCCCTCACCCCCAGTATAAAATGTATTAGTATGATCTTCTGCGTTCACATACCCTATAGCAACTATTCCAGTTGAAGTTAATATAAGGTCTTCATAAGCATCATTCCCTCCATTATTCGTAGTTTCTTTAAAAAGTAAAGAGCCGTCTAATTTACTGAGTTTAATTATTGTACTATTTTCATTTAGAGCACCGCATATCATATAGCTATAGGGTGTCTCAATAACCGAATTCCCCAAATTATTACCTTCATTACCAAATTCTTTTTTCCATATTAAACTTCCATTTTCGTCTGTTTTAACAACTAGGATTTTAGCTGAATTAGGAATAAATCCGGTTTCTCCTATTTGAAGAAACCCACCATCTGAACAGGATAAAATTTGATGCCCATGAGATTCCTCACCTGATCCATTGACCTCCGTACTCCATTCTATAGCGGGTGCATTGGGATAGTCATTCATGTTACAGTCAACATTTACTTTTTTGCAACCCAATAAAATAATTAAAATTGCTAATATTGGTATGTAGTATTTCTTTTCCAACATTGGTTATTCTAAATGTATTACAATGATAAGCTTCTTGTTAATCTCTCAGACATTTGTAGGTGAAATTAACAATAATATAACCAATAGGGAGCTAATTATTAGTGAAGCTAATATTCCATTTAATTTACGATTTTGTAGTAGTTTTTTTATTCGTTAAAAACTTCGTTTAGGTAAGCTGCATTTTAATACAGTTTATGTAGTATTCTTAAAATACTCTAACAAAACCAACGTATGGTAAAGCAGGTAATACCACCGAAATTTCAGGTATAACTATGGCTCCAATGTCAAAAGAACTTTTTTTAGAGAGTATTCTAATACCATGAATACCAAAATAAAAGTTGTTTGTAATCAAATAGTTTTCCGAGAGGAGTGCAATACTTTTGCTGATTCTATGAGTTCCTGACATCATAATGGCTGGATAATCCGATAATTTACCATCTAATAAACCATAGCCTATTCCAAGGGATAGGTTTGCCTCAGACTGTCCTAATGTAAAAACTCCATACCCTAATGTAGCTGTTCCTTCAGCAGCAAAACCTGCCATAATAAATCCTCCACCAACATGAATGTTTTCTGAAACATCAAATCCTACTTTAGGGGTAAGAAACCAAATTGGATTTCTAGATATCGTCGAAATGAACTCAAAGCCACCGCCAATTGATACGTTTTTTGTTACACCATAATTGAAAAAGTTTGTTGTAACCAAGATGTTTTGATAATACCCTTTCCCTTTTTTTATGGGGATTCCGGATGGGCCGAAAAAATATCTCGTATCATGGGGATTGGCGAATTCAAATTTCCCCTTATAATTATAGCTTTCAATCGTATTAACATTTTCGGCAATCAAATTAATTTCTCCATTAACCGTCTTTAAAACGATTTTTCCACGATCATCTTTTGATATGGTGCCTCTATATTCATCGCCATTTTTCATTTTAACGATAACAATCTGTTCTTTTTGTATTGAGTCTGTTTCAGTTTGAGAAAACACCTTGTTGAAAGAAAAAATTAACAAGGTAATTAGGATGATTTTAGATAGTAGATTCTTCATGAATATTCTTTTATAATTACCAACTATTAAAGTCACAGATATTTGTAAGTTAAGCTGAAAAAAGAAAAGAGCAAAAGAAAAGAGCAAAAGAAAAGCCTTAAAGCTTTTACAATTAACTTATTATTAGTAATTCTTTAAAAAAAAAATTAAAAGTTGTCACTGAAATTTAATTCCTTAAATATGTGTGTTTATTTAAAAAGATCATTTCAAGCCCATTTAGTCTATAAAATTTCAAACATCTAAAAAATGTCCCAACATTGGGTTTCTGTTTTCTTTATTCCAGGCCAATGATAAAACAGCACGTTGTGGCACATTTTTAAGCTCAATGAATTTAATATTCATATTATATCCCAATTTCAGTGAAGAAGGAACAATGGCAACACCAAAACTGTTTTCCACCAAACGGTAAATCGTTGTAGCATGAACAGAAGTATGGGATATCGTAGGAGAAAACCCACAATCCTCAAACATACTTATTACCTTTTCATGGTAGGATGGGCTGTAAGCCTTTTCGAAAAATATAAATTGTTCCGCTTTTAATTGATTCAGCGATGTGAAGTTTCGGGAATTAAGCGCATGGTTTTTAGGTAGAACCAAAGAAAATGTTTCATCAAAAACAGGCCGTAAAGAGAGGGCTTTGGGAACCTCGTTTAATCTTACAAAACCAATATCGATTTTATTCCCCAACAAATCATTTATTTGTCTGTTGTTATCCATTTCCTGTAAACTAAAATGAATACTTGGATATTTTTTTCGGAATCGAATCAACAACTTAGGAATAATCGTTTGCATAGCAGATCCAACATATCCTAAATGAATTTCGCCTTCATTTCCTGTGGCGATGTGCTGCGCATGACGAAGAATACGTTCATTGTCATTTAATAATAAAGTAATTTCTTCCTTCAGGTATTTTCCAGCAGCAGTAAGCACTACATTTCTATTGTTTCGCTCAAACAATTTAAATCCTAAAGCTTCCTCCATTTCCTTAATTTGTTTACTCAAACCTGGTTGAGAAATAAACAGCTTGTCTGCCGCCTTTTTAAAATGAAGTTCTTCAGCAACAGCCAAAAAATATTTGTAATGTCTCAATCCTATTTGATAACTCATAGTTATCAATAGTACGATAAAATAGTCTTGTTAGTTATTGATAATTATTAGAAATTAAAGTTTATGTCGCGCCAACCTATTTTTAAATTCGGAGAAGATGTTCTTACCGTCCAAAAAGTGATGGGAATTGTGGACGGAACATTATCTACAACAATTAGCAAAAAAGCACGCTTAAGAATTATCGAATGCCGAAAAAAAGTAGATGTTATGGCCCAAGGCAACAAAGCCATTTATGGAATAAATACAGGATTTGGTCCATTGTGCGATACCCAAATAACCCCCAAAGAAACCAATCAGCTACAAGTTAATTTACTCATCACGCACGCCGTAGGAGTAGGAGAGCCCATCGCAAATAAAATAGCCAAAGCCATGATGGTTTGTAAAGTACATTCC
>Ga0115572_10004428_pt1 | contig 10928 bp, 4 predicted proteins | sample COGITO_mtgs_1206_FD_88681 | JGI IMG/M metagenome (GOLD analysis project Ga0115572, IMG submission 88681) | Pelagic marine microbial communities from North Sea - COGITO_mtgs_120607 | ecosystem: Environmental > Aquatic > Marine > Epipelagic | place: Germany:Helgoland, sampling site Kabeltonne... | reverse complement strand
TACATACCCCCTCTGCGTGACGGCCGAGAGAACGAACTCCCGGTCGTCCTTCAGCGCATTCGACACGAATTCGAGTGCGCGTGCATCTGCCGCTATTGCAGCGAGTGCAGCGTCTCTATCGCGCTTTAGTGCCGGCGATGCGAATTCGAACGCGTGTGCGTTCTGCTGGACAGCCGCCAGCACAACGCGTTGGTCGGCTTTCATGGCGGTCGACGCGAACCGCAGCGCTCTCCCATCCTGTGTGACAGCCGCGAACGCGACGTCGCAGTCGTCCCTCAGTTCCGATGGGGCGTATCGGAGTGCATTTCCATGCTGCGCAACGGCGACGCAAACCACCGAGCGGTCTCCCTTCATTTCGACGCCGGCGAATTTGAGGGCGCTGCCATCTTGTGAAACCGCGGCGAGAACCACGCCCTTGTCCGATCGGAGTGGCTCTGCTGCAAACCGCAGCGAACGGCCGCGATTTGCGACCGCCGTGAGCGCCACGTCTCGGTCGGCCTTCAAAGATGGGGCGGCGTACTCGAGTGCGTCGCCGTCTTGCAAAATCGAGGCGACGACCACGTCGCGGTCGTTTCGCAACGCGGGTGTGGCAACCGATAAAGCAGTCCAGTTTTTTCCGACGGCGCGGAGCGTGGCAGCCTTGTCCGATCGGTGTTCGATCGGAAAGTCGACATCGAGGTTCATCCGTTGGAGCATGGCGATTGTGTGTGTGTCAGCCGTGACGTTGACACCGATTGATGACCGCGTGTTTAGAATCGTAATCTTGGAGCCGCCACAACCAACCATCATTTCTCTCGGAATTGTCGTGTGTGGGTATTCTGAGTCGGCGCGCTCGAACACGCGTCTCTTTGGAAAGCTGCGCTAACTGTGCGCGGGTGGTTGGACCAGTCAATTTCGGGCCACTGGACAACTGGCGCACGCACACGCACACCGACACACGCAGGCGCCGCCGCCTCAGAATACAGGATGAGCGCACAGCCGCCGCCACCCAAGCGCATACGATGGGGGGCGTTCGGTCGCGGTGAAGAGTCGACAGCACCACCCCACCTCGTAGAGCGAGAAGAAGACGCGGGCGAGGGTTCTGTTAGCAAACCCCCTCGCCCGCCGACGGCGCTGCGCATTCAACTGTTGCCGACTCCGTTGGTATCACGGCCGTCCAAGCTCACTCGGTATGGACTCCCACTCAAGTCTACTGGGAAGGAGGACGTTGTCTCGACGTACGTTTTCAAATATGGATCGAGTGAGTCGAACAACGAGGCCCGGGTGTGCTTCGCGAGAACAACCGAGGCCGACGGTTCGCTTTCGGAGACAGTCGCATTCTTGGGGTTTGTGAATTACACGTCCCTCACGACGACGTCGAGAAATGTGGAATTGGCGGGGTCCATCGTTAAAATCGCAAACCCTGTCTACGAAGTCAATGAACATGGTGCATTGCCGTTTCCGACTCTCAATGCGGCACCGTCGGACAAGAAGACCAACGCCGCGATATTAGCATCCCCAACCATCGACGCATCGTCGACGCGAACGGATGTAGATACGATCGATATCTGCAAACCAGCCCTGCGTGGAAACTACGATGCGTTTTTCAGTGCACTCGGCTTTGAGCAGGCAAAATTCAAAAAGGGGCTGGTTCACAATGGCGCGACGGACAGGTATGTCCTGTTGGCAGACACGCGCGATGTGGATATCGGAGTCGAGGTCGTTTCTGTTGTAGCACCACAGCCCGACAAATTGAACTTGACCCTTCGTGGTATGAGCGATCGAGCAAAGTCGGTCACGGTGATGCTCTGGAAATCGGACGCCGTTCGCTTCTTTGGGACCTCCTCACCTTCCGTGGACGCATTGCGGATGCACCGGCGGCTCCTGTTTGTGCAAGCAAAGCTCTTCCGAAATGTAAAACAACTGGCACTTGTCGCCGTATCCACACTCACGCACACGCCACTGTACACGTCTGCGATTATGCAGTCCGCCTTCGTCCATGGCTTCACGAAATCGCTCTTGGACGAAGAGACACGCGAAGCTGCAAAACAGCAAGAATCGAAGGTCTTGTCGGAAGGTTGGCCAATTCCACTTTACCGGTGCAGCCGGCCAAGTGAAGAGCTCATCGTCCCTGCCAGTGCATTGGTTTCGTTGATGCGCGACGCTGCGGGGCGGAACGGAGAGGAGTATTTGCAGGAGCTCGACAGGGTGCTCGACGAAACGAGTATAGTAGCTGCGTTGGAGCACATTGACCAAAACGTCGAAGCCGGTGGGCTTGTCGAATACAGCGACGAGCTAATGAGGGGGTGGGACGCCCTTGGCTACGTCGGGCAGCAACTCAAACTCCCCGTGGTCGTTCTCCTAGAAGTTCTTCGCAGCATGGGCCCCGAGGACTTGGCGACACTGGGTGTCTATGTGCGCACCACAACCGCGCATCTCGACTACGAGATAGATAACTGTGAAAGCGACGATAGTTGCGATTGAGCACACACACACACGCATAGTCGGAAACATGGGTCGGTGACAAAAGTTATAAAGTAGCGCTAAGGTAATGCGTAGTGTGACAAGACGGACCACAAAACACGGGACTCGTTGCTGTGGGCGCCACTGCAGAAGACAGTGTTCCAAATGGCCTGGCACGAACGCCCAATTTTTATCGAAAATGCACTGTTCACTCGGTCCAGTGATCGGACAGACCCAGTGACGCGTGTGACACTCGAGGGGTACACGAGGCGTGGCAACGCGGTTGTCGTGCATGACACGCTGCGCGAATGGCTTTCGGTCGAGGTTCGCACGTCTGATATGGGAGTCGGTGAGTACCTCGACGCGAATGTGCCTGGTTGGAAGGTTGCACAGAAACGGTTGTACTGGGGTGAGTACGACGAAGAAACCATTCTCACAGTCACTATCAAATCGCTTCACGTGTACAAGGCGCTCATATCCTTTCTTTCGGCCGAGTGTGTAATCGAACCACGGGAAGACCCATTGGAGCAGGCCCTCCGAAAGCGTGGCATTCGTATCGGCGAGTGGAACATTGTCAACACGGACTGGATGGACCTCGAAAGTGTGGTACCGTGTGCAGAGTTTCATCCAACGACCGCGTCTGTGCAGCAACGGCTTGATACGCTCGTCGACCGCTGCAGACGCAACCGCCGATACAAGACACGCTTCGGCGATATCCCAGACGACGCGTATCGCAACATCATAGCCACGATCGCCGCCTCGTGCGTCGATGCAGACAAGTGTGTGTTGTCGGATACTGTCGGGTGGAGGACTGTCAAAAGCCTGCTCTTTACATGCCAATCTCTGCGCGAGGCGACCCTTGACGTGCTCGAGAACATCCTCCCGTTGAGCGGGACACAATTCGACGTGTTCCTGCGCATAGTGTTTGGGAGAAGCTCGGTGTGCTGCCTCGGGTCCGCCGGGACTGGCAAGAGCCACACCTGCAGGGTCGCGATGCGTGTTATGCGATCGTTGGGTACAAACGTCGTGGCGACCGCTCCGACGCGCCGCACCGCGGCTGCGTTGTCTGGATCCACCATCGCCAAGTTCCTGGGCACCAGACCACGCGACCTCGACGAGGTTTACTCGCACGACGACATCTTCGTGGCCTACACCCACACATTGGACCGCGTGCGTCAATTCAACCCATGCATGCCCAGTGGTGTCCACGAGCTTCTCTGTCATATCCGCACGTACAAGGTGGCAGAAGACCCAGGGCCGGAAGCTGGGGACGACGACGACACACAGACCGACGAAGAGGAGGAGGACCGGCGGCCGTGGATCCCGATATTCTTCTACAATCGCGCAGAGGAGATTTCGGAATATGATGTCGTGGTCGTCGACGAAGTGTTCATGCTCAACCCTTTCCGATGCGAACAGTTTCGGAGTGTCGTGAGGCAGTACTGTGAGTCGTTTGGGCGCGCGGAGCCTCGATACGTATTCCTCGGGGACCCATGGCAGACAGAAGCCTTCAGTACAGACGAATTGGCAATCAACCTCTGGGAGTCCAAGAACTTCTTCTTTCAGACCCCGTGGTTCGAGTCGCTTTTCCGCGATTCCAATGGGTCACTCACAAACATCTTTGAGCTGACGGACGTGAAACGGAGCAGCGACCCCGTCTTTCATCGCTTGCTTTTCAATCTCCGAAATAACAAGGCGCTGTCCGTCGAGGACGTGCGGGCGTGGCACAAGCACACTGCTGGATCCGGATCGTGGTGCAGGATCGGCCCCAATTTGCCAAAGGGAGCCGACGGGGCGGTCGTGCCTGTCGCATTGCTTGGTAGGCGCCCACAGTCGCTGCCGAAGCACGACCACGACCCACCTACGTCGCCGTGCATCAAAAACTTTGAAAAGTGTGTTGCTATGTCATCGGCCATCACGTGGACGAATTACGTATCGCACGACACGCCGAAGCTGGGCGCCGTCCCTACAAAACTGCCACGTGTCGTAAGCGTCGCACTCAACGTGATGGTCACGGTGCCGGAGCCCGCATCCGACAATGGCAGCAATACCCGTGTCACACGGACGCATGGGCGCGTCGTGCGCATCGAGCCGTCCGTCATCTACGTCAAGCCGCTCACGGGCGTAGTCATCCCCGTGTTGCGATCGGTAGACGAGAACGAGGACGGACGACGGGTGCAATTCGACGTCAAAATGGCAAGTGGTCTCACTGTACATAGCACACAGGGAATGACGTTCAGCGACCCATTCGCCGTCTACGTGGAAAAGTCGGCGTTGTGGACGAGGAACATGGTATACACTGCACTTTCTCGCAGCACTCACATGTCATTGATTACGCTCTGCGGACGAATGAGCGACATCAGCTGCCGTGTGGACAAGGCGCTTATCGCATTCCAAGCCGAGCTGACGGCACGCATGAAGCGGGTTCCGGACGTCGCCGCCTGAGGGCGGGAAAACGGTACATTTTTTACTCGTGTGCACCCCTGGTGTGTGTTTTCTGAGGGTTCGTGGGCTCGTTTGCAAATGATCGATTTTAGGAACATGGGACGCCCCGAGCGTTACACACATGCATACACATACACATAAAAACGACACCAGACACAGATTCGTACAAATACTAGATTGTTTCAATCGTCCACGACGGTCTCCGCCGTCTCCTGTGTAGACCCATGCGAATGCACCATTAGTTGCCTTCCATGGACTTGAGTTTGGCTTCTACAATGAGCAATGCCCGTCTGAATGCCCGGTATCCGTTCGTATTCATCAGACACCCAGAACCCTTTGCGGATGTCGTGCCCCATGTGGGTGCATCCAGCCGAAGTGACTTCTCGACGATCGTGTTCGGCTCTATCTCGACGAACGTGCCGACCTCTTCGACGACGCGTGCGATGACAGTGGCGACTGCCAGACTTAGCCGGGACGTGTCTGCGGGTCGCTTCTCGCCGTCCGCGGCGATACCCTTTTTGAATCGAAGACGTTCTACAATCTCCGAACACACGATCTTCATGCATCGGTCGTCTGGGCCAAGGTTGTAGCTTGTGTCCGCGCGCCGGAGACCGACGTCTTCTCTCAGCAACTCGACGATTGTCACGGCATCGGAGACACTCTTCGGTTTCCACTCCTTTGACGGTGTAGATTTCACCGAGCAGGCGTTCGTCCCCTTGCGAAACAGTTTGCGATGGGCGCGTGCCAATTCGTCGTCCGACCCCTCTTCTAACAGGCGCTTCAACGCGGTGCGTGCCTCGTCGGATGCAGCCGATGTTTCATGTGTGGATGTGTGTAGCACCAGTTGAGTCTGCATCTCTATTCTGGAGCGGCGGCTGCAAGGCAGCGTCGTTAGCGATATCCGTTTTTTAAGTGGCGTGTGTGTACCGACAACAAAAACGGTCGACGACCGCCGTGTATGCCGCCTCAGAACACGACCACACGACTTATACCACTAGCGGTCTCGTGACAGTGCGCATGTTCGCGCTAACGTGACGCGCACCCCATAGTTGAATTCTTCCGCTAACCTGTATCCCCCAGCCCCACCACCAACCAACAAGTGAAATTGTGTGTGCGTGATAAGCTGCGCCAACCAAGAACATCGCTGCACCACCCCACTGGACAGGATACGGTCGTCTGACAACGTGCGCTCAGTGCGCTAACGAGTGCGTGGATTGGCGTGACGCAACACACACACCATTATGGACGATGGGGAAATCGATGAACTTTTGCATTTGGAAGAAGAAATGACACGGGGTGACGTGGGCCCAGGACCACCAGGACCATCGGTAGCTGGGATTTGCATGGTACCGGGGCTCGAGGACGGTGAGGACGAGAGACCACCACCAAAACAGCCCAGACAACAATTACTGAGTGAGATGAGAATACCCGAGCGCATCGGACCACGCCCCGTATCGAGGCATATTATGGGACGCGCCGACAACGGCGACGACAGTGATGACGACGCGGCGTCCGAAGCAAGCGAACACGTGGACGTGGACCACGTGGCCGCGACAAGCGACGAACAACGTGCGATTGCGACATTGAACCGGCTGAAGATCGCTGGCAAGTGCATCCGAGCCGAACAAGGGACACAGCCATGGATCCGGGGACGTAATTGTGCCGATTCTGTAGTCCACTTTGCTCGACTGGAAGAGTCCAAGTTGCGAGAGTTTGGTGACAACACCCGAGTGAAAACCACCGCCGGTGTCGACCTGCCGTACGACTTTCTTAAACACGGTGTCACACTCCTCGAGTTTGGAAAAAGCGCTGGGAAGACGTGGCGGGTGATACAGCGATTCAAGAAAATGCCCATACGGCGGGGAGTGTTCCTCACACCGCGTCGCAACCTGGCCCAGAAACTGGCAGCGGATCTGGAAAATAGTGACATAGCGGCAAGGAACTACCTCGAAATTGAAGGCGAGATTTCGATGATAGAGTGGATAGACTTCGACGTCATAATAATCTCGGTGGAACAGCTCCACAAACTGAAGGACACCGAGGGCGCATACGAGCGATTCCGAGGCGGGTTGTTGTTCTGTGACGAGGGGGTCACCATGACAGCAAGCCTGGGTGGCGAGACGGTGCGCTGGCCGATGGAGACCCTCACTTCACTTTCGGAGCTTGGCAGACGATGCCTGTACATTGTGGTCGCGGACGCCGACATCAGCATCGACGGGCGGGTGGAGGCGCTCATAAGGGGGTGCTGGTTCACGCGCGATGTCCTCCATCTCCAGAGCACCGTCCCTGCGTCGAAGCGCACGCTCTGCGTAGGGTTCAACAGTAACACCGAGGATAGCAAGAACTTTCAGTTGTGGCTCGAGCTGTCATTGCACCGGTCGAGAGAGGCTGGTGAGAGTGGATCGCCGAACCGGACATTTTACGGCGGAGCTACGCCGAAACAGTGCATCAAGGTCGGGAAGCTCGCGTGTAAGGTCGGTGTCACCAATCTACCGTACCATGGCAAAATGTGTGAAGCGACTCGAAAGCTGCACTTCCGCGACGCCGACACTCACATGTCGCCATACAACGCCACTATCCTCTCGACCGTGGGCGCGATCGGCACCGACTGGAAATTCAAGACGTCGCACGCGTTTTTTGAGACGAACAAGGGCTCGTCTATGATGGGTGTGGCGCCTGTGCGAATGACAAACCAGCTAATGGGGCGACCCGCGCGAGACGAAGACAAGCCACTCGACGGCCTCACGCTTGCCGACGGCACGCGTCTCGAGAACGTGATGTTCGTCCTAGTCGGTTCAAATGGGCAGTCGGAGTCCGAACGCGTAGAATGCACAATGGACGGGAACGGGACGGCGGCGGTGGATCGCGTCACGCGCAAGTTCCATGCTGCTCGTGACGATACACGCGTTCGTATCGAGGCCGCGCGGGCGGCCGATAATGCAAACTACAGAGAGTTTGCAGAACGCAACGCGGTCGTAATCAGCGATGGCATGGTCGAGACCATGCGATTGCACACGACATCGGCACCCAGTGCGCCCATCGGTATCTGTGACTGTCTCGAAGAGATCATGGCATGGAACGACGTCGAGCGCCGCGACAACTACGAATCGCATGTCGTCAAGAACATCGAGCTCTGGAGGCTGCCGACGTCCAACTACGACCTTGTCCCTATGCCGCAGTTTGGAGAGGCCGAGCGCGTCGAACTAGAAGCGTTCCGCGCAAAGATTGGTCAGATTACACCGATTGCAATCGACGAGGATCGACGTGTCAGTGAATTGAAGGGGAAAGATATGTACAAGTGGGTAAAGGCAGAGGTTGCTCGACGCGGGGAGGAAGAGAAGTTTTGGTTCGACTGCTACGGTCTTCGGCCTCGTTCGACCGAAAAGGGTGTGACACCTCGTCAGCCAACTGGCGACGGGCGAGACATAGCAATGAAACACGTGTGGGGAGTGCTGCAACATCTGAAGCAGTTTCCTGAAGATAAGATATACTTGGACATGGCGAAGGACGAGGGCAAATTCAACATCCTCGCTCGGGCTATCATGCGTTTCCAACCCGAGGAGTCCTACAGAGACGCGGACGTGCGCGCGCAACAACACGGCGTGCAGGGCGACGTCGTAACGGCACGTACGCTCAAGGCGGGGACGAAGATAGACGGACTGCGCAAGTTTGCAAACGCTGTCTCGCTTGGCGTGTGTGACCTGCTGGAGCCACGTCTCTTCTCGGTCGAGAACGATGGCTCGCCGTCGAATGTGCATTCTGTATGGGTCGCCGCACACAATCGAATTCAGCAAGGGGCTGCGACACAGTCGGACCAGGCCATGGCGACGAACGCGCGTGTTGCGGCGAGGGAGTTGGGATGCACCAGGATTTCGATAAACGGCACGACCCCAACGAGCATACTTGTGGCCGTCCGATCCGTTTTGGAGCAGCAGTGTGCCATGTCGCCTGCGCGGGATGCAAAACGTGGTCTCGTGGTTCGCAAGCTAGGCGCGCGTAACGAACGAGAGAGGGAGGTGTTGATACGACTACCCGTAACGGAGCTGGCGCCTGGAGCTGCCGAGTGGATGCTCCTGTGGCACGACCGTCTTCGTCGACACGTCCCGGCCGCCGAGTACAGACAGCGCCATGACGAGTCTGTACGAGCGGAGCGTGAGTACGCCCTGCAACGCCGCCTTGCACGAGAGGGTGCAGCGTTTGATGACATGGTCGGCGCGCACACAGACACCGCCACCCAGCCCACCGACGGACAGCCACTGCCGTCCACACAGCAACCCACACGCGTGCCATACGACATGAATGTGATGTATGAGTCGTACGAAGCCGTTGTCATCGATCAATGTCTGTCGGACTGGAGTGGGGACGAGAAGCGGCGCCGTGCCGCGACGAATGCCATCAACATTGAGCTCGCATCCGCCGAGTTGTCGGACGTGGAAACGTCGCGCCTTCGCACCTGGGCAACCGCGTTGCGTAGGTTGGAGGTTCGTCACTGGTTCGTCGCACAGTTGAATGGGTGCCTGGGTGGACGACCGTGGATCGCCGAGGGACAGACTGACCGGGTGCCGGGTGAGCGACGGGTGCAGCAAGTAAAGTACACGCGCATGGCCGGTGGAGAGCAGGTCGGACGCCGTCACGTCAAGGGTGGCTGGTACACCGACAACGTTGGTGAGTCACGGTGCATTGCAATCGCGGGCATGCCCATGGACCTCTATGCAACACTTACTGGGTCGTTTTACACACGCATTGAGGGAGTCAACAGCGTGCTACATTGCTACCTCAACCTTGCGCGACGAGCATGTCTTTCCGAGAAGGACACTGCGTGTCTGCAGTCGATCCTTGCGTCGACGACGATGGCGACAGACCAGACGAGTTGGTTTTTCAAGGTGGCCACCTTCTACGTCAAGTACCTTCAACCGGTCCCGTCTGATGTCGCCGCCGCGACAACCCAGCTGGTTGCACGCATCGAGTCGTGGCCCGAAAAGCTCGCAAATGGGACTAGATTCGAAAGTCTCTTGCAATCGGCCAATCTCCCGGCTGTCATGGAAACGCAATACATTGCGCCCTTTCTTAAAGAGCACCGATTGCTGAAAACGAGGTTGCTTCACGCGGACGCCAACAGGGAGTACGTGGAGCGTCACACGGCGCGGATCCAACGGGAAAACAAGCGAGGTGTGACACTTGACAAGACGGAAGTCGAAGATCTCGTCGTGGAACTGCTGTTGTCGGGGGAAGAGGACAAGGTCCTTGAAAAGGTCGTCGACGTCATCAGACGGGAGACGCGCGCCGTTATGGGAAAGGACGCGTTTCGTGCACAGCCAGTAGAGGCACGCGATGGTGGGGCGATTCTAAAGGGTGGGTTGATGTTGGCAATCAACGCGTCCGTAGCAACGGACGTCGACGACAAGGGGCGTATGCAAGTGCTGAACAAGATCGAGTCGGAGCTCGAGCACATCGGACTGGAATACAAGCTAGAACTAGTCCCCAATCTGGGCGTGAGGGGGGCCATTGATTCGGTAGTCGAAGCGCGGCGCGCGCTTGCGGAGGCGACGGTTGCGCATGAGAGTGTGCGCGCGGCGGTGGCAGATGCGTGAACGAATGACGCGTTTGCGTACACACGCACACAAAAACGAGGGTGTGCTTGTCGGCGGAGGGGTCGGTGGAGGGCTATGTGTATGACGGGCAATCGCCGCCCCCACCCGTCATGCGGATTAGTAACTTACATTACATGTACCCTGTACCCCCCAATCAGGCAGTAGTCTGCGTTCCAAATAAGGTAAGGCGTGTCCACGGAACGAGGGGCTGGGTGTAGAGGAAGAGGGTGGACACGAGATAGCGGGGAGATTGCGAGGGGAGATAGAGATGAGATTGCGAACAAAAAATGGGAGTGTGTGGCGCTACCGCTTACCCCCCTTTTTATATCTCACTGCAACCTCTCCTCTCTCTCTCCCCCCCGCAATCTCCCCCCTCTATCTCGTGTCCGCGCTCCCCCTCTACGCCGCCACCCTCTCTTCCTCTGACACACCTTCCATATTTGGCAACTT
>Ga0115572_10004425_pt1 | contig 10931 bp, 18 predicted proteins | sample COGITO_mtgs_1206_FD_88681 | JGI IMG/M metagenome (GOLD analysis project Ga0115572, IMG submission 88681) | Pelagic marine microbial communities from North Sea - COGITO_mtgs_120607 | ecosystem: Environmental > Aquatic > Marine > Epipelagic | place: Germany:Helgoland, sampling site Kabeltonne... | reverse complement strand
CGATTAATTAAGAGAGTCTATTATATCATAATATTGGCTTATTGTAAATTGTTTTGTTTAGATATACAAGGATGGCATACTATCTCGACTTACGCCACCTCGGCCTTTTCTTTTTCAATCAAGGCTCGTTCGGCTCGTGCCGCCGCATTTCTTGTCTTGTACGTTGGTTGATCTTCAAATTTACGAGGGTCGCACACAATGCGCCATTTTTTGTCATCATAATTATTACTAACACAACCCATACCTCCGTTTGGATAACGGAGGTTCGTGATGTACCATCCACCGTGTCGCCACTTGCTAAACGTCGGATTCCAATTATCTGTTTGCTCTTGAGTATTCATAAGTCACCCCGTTATTAATATGACTGAATTGTATCAGATTAAATTAATATTGTCAACCCTTCTTGATCCGTGCCACTACGATAAACGCCGCTGTAAAGGCGGTGTATAATATAAGTAGCTATTCACTGCACTAAAGGGCCTGTATTTTTAACGTCCAATCAACGCCGCGCACGTTCCCGTTCTCTTTAGCCTCAAGTAACTCATCGTCGCCGTACTCATAGACGTTAAATGAGCCTGACTTTAATTGCGCTTTTACCACATCGAGCGTGACCGCCTTGCCATCCTTAAGCGTGTAGTTTTCACATTCACGCACAACGGCCTTTAAACCGGACAACTTTTTGACTGAATAACCTTCATCTATGGATACATATAGCGCCATTATTCATCGTCCATATCATCGTAAGGCTCACTAAACATAAAGTCGTGCTCATATTTAGTCAACTCACCAACCATTTCTTTATCTTCTGAGGTATTCTGCGTTGTCATCGGACTTTCCTTTTTAAACATTAACGTAACTGAATTTTAGCGTAGCTTGATAAATCTTTATCGTCTTCGTAAAAGAACTGTAAGTCTAATCTTCTGCCTTTAAAATGGGGCATTTGTTCGTTTGATGTAAAGCGAGAATGATACTGCTCTGTTACCTTCAGCGCCGTCTTCCCTTTTACCTCTGGAATGATGATGGCAATGTCTATATCACTTTCATCTCCCGCCGTTCCTTTTGCTACACTACCTACAACAAATGCTGATTTGATTTTATAGTTTCGCTTAACCCACATATTGTTTCTCATTAAGCTTCCCACTTTGGCTACTGGCGGGAGTTCAATTTCTTTTAAGTGTTTATCGACTGTGTACATTTCTCAACATCCTCCTTAATCGGCTAACTTATTTACTGCAACAAGCTTACCGTAAGCATTTAAATCATTGAAAGTATCAAACAATCTTTCTTGATCTGCACTCTCGTCCTTTTTCGCTTTCTTGTTCGCGCTTACCGCTTCTTGAATATGAAAGTCAGACAGGTTACGGATCACCTCAAGGGCCGTGTAACAATCTTCCTTAGCCAACAACATCATCGCTCTATCTGACGACGAAAGCGACTCTAAAGAATGATCGCCAAAATACTCAATCTTTTGCACTTGCTCATCAGTCAGAAGCCAGATCGGCACACTTAACTCACCTTTTGAAAAAACAGGGTTGCTAGTTGGATCTTCATTATCACCAACATAACAGGTTGACTTATTTACCTTTCGAACCAAGCCAACTTTCGTTTTCATCATTAACTCAGGTGCTATCTTGCCTAGCGAAGTACTATTGATACCACTAACTGTGAACATCATAAATCTACCCTTTAAATCATTATCTTAATTCATACCTTTATTATATCACAATAAAACAGTAAGTCAATAAAACAATGGTAGTAATTAAGTTTTATCGATTTTACGCAGAGGAAAGAAGGACGCTGATAGCACTACGGTTTATTACTGACCATAATTCACATACAGTTGTTGACAAGCTAGTTTTTTATGATATAATATTGACATCCTATAAACACATTCGCTGTGAAAGACAAGCAATGTGAGGCGGTTGGTCGCCGATGGTGCTGCGCAATAATGCGGTCAAGACCAGTTATACAACTTGCTACTCATTCTATCAATCATAGAAAACACAGTACAAGATAACGTGTAACCAGCACACACAACCTAATATCTTGTACGAGGAGCGTTACTATGATTAAGCTACAACAATTATTAACAGCACAAGGCTTTGACTCTGCAATGACGGAGTACCACCGCCTACTATCCAACAAATACAACTTTCCTGCCCTGACAGGAAATAAACCTATGCACCGTATGGCGGAATTACTAGGCTTTAAAAGCGCAGAGCCTTTTTTATACGAGTTAGCCGTACAAGGTGAACACCATTTAAGCACCACCGTTAATCTCTCGCGAAACAAACGTAATCAGCTGGTGGACGTTTACATTGAGCCTGAAGACTATACCCTTCGCGTGCAATTTAGAGATCAACCTGCGTTTGTCATTGTGTCTGTTGAGTATGATACGCTTGCGCCCGCCATCGTTGAGATGACCCAACCGGATAACGCTACCGTCTACTTTGGACAATTAGCCGTTAAGCTGACTCTAGAAGCCGATGGTATTGGTGCAGTAGTATTTGAAACCAAAGGTGACTTGTATCGCCCACACATTCGCTTTATTCGCGACGAAGATGATATGCTCGATGAGCAGTTCGAGTTGTTTGAAGATCAAGGCGAGTGCGAACCAAACCCTTCAGAGAAAGAAACGCTCGCGGATATGTTTGAAACATTCATGGCATCAGAAAATCAGAAAACCCTTACATTGCCAAATAAGGCCGTTATTTACAAAGAAGACATCTATGCTGTCTATACCGCCCCTAATAAAACTCGGTTGTTTTTTGAAAGTAGCGACTCGCTAGTCGACTATTTTGTTCATAACAATCCTGAAGCGCCTGATATGTACAGTCGTAATGTGGGCTATCGTGAAGGCGATCAAGTTGTTATTTACAATCCTGCTAACACATCTTCATTTATTGATGAAAACGAAGTAGCGGATCTAGTCTATGAAGTTCCCGTCCATAAGACTACAGCTACAGCTATCTTGTCCACAATGAGCGATCATGTCGAAATCGACATGGATAACATGGACGATTTAATGACTGAGGTTCGTGACTTTATCAGTGACGAAATAAATGCCGACATGGAACTTATGGACAAAGACAATAAAAAAGAACTAGTCCTTAGATCTAAACAATTGCTTAATAACCACTCAACCGTCGCAATAACACCAAAGAATATTCAACATGCCATTGAAAATGCGCTTCACTATGCCAGCAATAATTGCAATATCACACTCTTAAGAAAGATATTCAAATTAACAGGCTCGAAAAACGAAATCACTTTCACTTGCGTAACTGAAAAATAGCACTAAGCACTAAAGCAAAAAAGCCTCGAAAGAGGCTTTTTTGACTCTAAACTTGTCTTAGCACCCACTCTTTTATTTTGCGTAAGTCATGGCAATTTTATCAAAGAAAACCCCTCTATAACCTACCTAAATCTTACATATTATATTGACAAATAAATTGTTTTTTGTTAATATATATTGATATTAAAGAGCATGAAGATATTTAGAGTAGGACGCACATAGATCTATACTAAGTTCACAATGCCAACCGTTCAATCTTAAGAGGTATTAACTAAATGCATCAAGAAACACTCATCAATGTTGGCATTACACCAACCGATACGTGCCGATGGCAAGCCATCAACAATCCTTCTGAACTTAACATTACAACACCAGATGGCCGTGAAATGCGCGTAATACAACAAAAAAACTCGGTTCAAGTCTTTGTCAAAAACAACGAGCAAAAAGAACAGCAGGCTTTAGAGATTTGCATGACATCCAAAAACAGTAAACTTAATAACTTACTGTTTGACCGCACCGAGCCGTCAAAAGCCTATTTAAAAGTTGATACCGGGATCGAGATCCACATGGACAACACACAAGAAGGACTCATTATGGATTTATGGGATTTTCGTGATGAAAATAACCCAGAGTGCGTCGATACATGGGCAATACACGATAATGATTAGCGTATAAAGGAAAGTAAAGAATCGATACAAGGCGTGCCTTTACTTTTATTACCAAGGAGAACGAATGAAACCTCAATATAACTACCATCAACTTGATAGGCTAGCGGAACTGGCTTTTCTTCATATAAACAAAGAAGATGTTACTATTGCTGTTGAGTCGACACACGGCCTTTCAATCAAAGACTTTGTGACCGTCGTGGAGTGTCTTGAGCGTGACATTAAAGGCGAGAACCCTGTAAATAAGGTAACCGACATCATTGCCGACAAACAGCCCATCTGTCCACCTCATAGCTTTGCGATTGATGTATTGAGCGAAGATGATTATAAGTACTTGCTAGCAAAAGTACTTATAAAGACTCGCTAACTGCACGCCATTAATTAAATATTTTCATTGACATTATGTTACTTATTTGATATTATATCCGTATCAACACAACAATGGTATTTATTATGAAAACACGCTTAACAATGATCATTTTTGCTTTTTCTTGCGCTCTTTTGATAATCTCAAAACCTGAGTTCATGCAGTTCACGGTGGCGCACTACATGGTATCGTCTATAATGGGCGGTCTTGGTATAATCTTATTGTTCGAACGCAATGAGCAAGTCAATAGATTTGTCCAACAATTTAACAATGACATTTTGCTTGCGCCGAACCCACAAGCCTATATCGAAAGCCTAAGACAGCCTATATCAACACAAATAAAGCAATTTTTTGTAGGTGAAGTGAACCACCATGGCATCGCCATTCAAATTGCGAAAAGTCGAAACCTAATCGCGTAGCGACACAAAGGCACGACAAGGATCGTGCCTTATTTTACTTTTATGTTGACATCTGCTCTCGCTATGATATAATAATTATCAAAAAAAAAGGGATCAAATATGCGCCTAAGAATATTAATTGCACTTCTTATACTCAGCTACACAAGCTTTATACTCAATGAGTTTGAATCTTACAAGCTTTGGTCTGCACTGTATTTATCCATGCTTCCTACGATTGGACTTTGCGTCGCGCTCATGTTTGACAGGCGAGCACGTATACTGCATTTTCTCAAAGAGTATCGCAACAACCCAAAAACTGAGCCAATGAGCCTAAGCGCACTGAAACAGAATAGACCGTCCAAGCTACGCCAATGGTTAGCAGGCGATATTGATAAATACGCGATTGCAGTTAAAATGCAAAAAGATCCCAGCTCGTGGCCTTTTTAGGTTTACATTTGGGCGAAAATTTTACATAATAACTAGTGCATTTGCTCTATTTTTGAGCGCACCATTAACGCAACACGCCAAGCGTGTTTATTTTTATTTTTTAAGAGGTTTTCCATATGAGTGACTCTAGTACCGAGTGCCGAGAGGCAGCTAAGTTCGGTAAACGTATTTTCTTTATTGCAACAATTGCTGCCGTTTTTTTAATATTTGCAGGCTTGAACGACACTAACAACCAACCAACTGAGACCAGCCATGTTGCTGAAAAATAACTACTTACTTGTTATTCTGTGTTGACATCTGAGGCTCTATCTGATATAATTTTTTTATTGATTCAAGATGAGCTTCAAAGATGACAGAGCAAACAATATTCCGTATTTTCGCTAATACAAAAACCTTGGTCACTAAAGCTGTCGCTAACTCGAACCTAAGTAAGGTTGAGATGTCAGAATGTATTGCTGACTTACTGTATCCCTGCTCTGACTCTCAATTTGCTACCCTATAAAGCGGAAGAAGCTGGTAGTAATTATGTGGAAATTCCCACAAAGCAAGTTAAACCTAGTCAAACCTGCCTAGAAAGGTTGCTTAACGCACTTTTCTGAAACACCTTCAAAATGCGAAGCATTTTGAAGGTGTTGTTCATTAAAGTCCATCAACATTGTTATTGATGAAGACGAAGAGTCTGAGGAGTACTGTAGTGAATGTAGCGGACACGGGATGGACGCCAACGACGAAGATGAGTATTGCACTAGTTGTGACGGCTCAGGTAACGAGACTATGCACAACAACCACTATCAGCACCTAACGGACGAGTGCAAGAGCGAGTTTCTTACCTTAACGAACAAATTCTTTGAACTCCACGATGCGATTGACAATCACATCGTGGAGAGCCAACTTAACTAATTATTTATATTATTGACTTAAGTGTTATTTTGTGATATTATACTTAGGTCAACTAAACAAAGGCGCTACAGCTTATGATTAAAACAATTATTTCTAATATCTCAGTCGTACTACTGGTATTGCTATTATTTACAGTTCGCTGGACTACCGCCGAACAAGGTCAGGGTGTCGTCTTTGTCGAGCGTCCGTTTTTCTTCGGCAGTGGCGGAGTCGAAAAAGAAATCCATGGGACAGGCACATACTTCCATTTTTCCTCAACCAAAGGCACGATCATCAACTTAACGCCTGTCAAAAAGAGCATTAACTACCAAGATTTGGCAACGGGTGACAAGATCCCTGTTGACTTCTCAGTAACCATCACACTACAGCTTGATAACAAAGAGGGTTATTTGGTCGTAGATAAATTCATTTCATTAGATAGATGGCATGCCAACAACTTTGCCGAACCTTTTGGCGAGATAGTCAGGCAAGGCGCTCGTAGCTTAAAAGGCACAGACTTGATGTACAACGAATCCGTTATTAGGCAATTTGCAGACGAGATTAAAAATAAGGCAAACAAGCTAATTGCCGCAGACGAGCACGCCAAGGTTATCTTAAAGTCCGTAGTTGTCGGTCGAGCCAATCCGCCAGAATCATTGGCCAAGCAAATAGAAGAAACAGCACGCCAAAAAGAGCGTAAAAAGACTGAGCTAGAGCGTAAAATCGCAGAAGATACCAGAGCAGATGCTGAGAAATCAAGAGCTTTCGCAGACAAAGCATATCGAGATGAAATGCAAATGAGCATCTCAGAGTATCTTTTATCAAGAGAACTGGACAATGCCCAAGAGCAGATCCAAGTCATGAGAAAAGCCATTGATGAAAAGCACGCCAACATAGAGTTTATCATCAACAGCGGTGGGCAACCACTACAGCCCGTAAGAAACGTAGGCAAGGACTAACCAATCCCCAATAAAAAAAGACCCGTCAAGGGTCTTTTTTTACCACCCGCCTTATTATAATACTTTATTTATTGACATATCCATCTTCTTAATGTTACAATATGACCTTTATAAAACAACAACATTACGTTCCAGTTCTATTTTCGGAGTATTTTATGCAACGTCGTAAGCGCACAATAAAAACAATAACATTAACGCAAGAAGACTGTCTTAATTCTGTTGGGCGATATACAACAACAATTTGGTGGAAGAAACTAAAACCTCTTCATTATGAGGCGGCACATATGAACCCAAGCTGGTATGAGGCTTGCGTTAAACAAATAAACCGCAACCTCAATGAATGGAAAAATAATCAATCTTTCAGCTCCGAAAGCAAGCAAAAACTATTGCGACTAAGTGCGTAGTGTGATATAATATTTAATCTATTGTATTGACATATATCGTGTCCTTTTATCATTTAAGTAGGTATTTATAACATGGCTTATACAACTTTTAACCAAAACCAAACTAACGCTTTAATTGAGCCAATGTTTTTAGGTGAGCACGTTAATGTTGCTCGTTACGACGAGCAGAAATTCAACGTCTTTGAGCGACTAATCGAAAAGCAACTTTCGTTCTTCTGGCGTCCCGAGGAAGTAGACTTATCTCGCGACAGTATTGACTTTAAAGGTCTATCTGAAGCACAAAAGCACATCTTCATCTCGAACCTAAAATATCAGTCATTATTAGATTCAGTTCAAGGTCGTAGCCCTAACGTTGCCTTACTTCCTCTAGTTTCTATCCCAGAATTAGAAACGTGGATAGAAACATGGAGCTTCTCTGAGACTATCCATAGCAGAAGCTATACGCATATCTTACGCAACCTATACAATGATCCCCGTGCCGTATTTGAAGATATCACTCGCAACCCTGAAATAGTAAAGCGGGCGAAAGATGTATCTAAATACTACGATCACCTAATCAAATTAACACAAGCATTCCACTTACACGGTGCTGGTACACACATGATCGGAAACAAGAAACTTCTTGTAAACAAAACCGTAATAAAAGAAGCACTTTACCTGTGCATCTGCTCAGTAAATGCTCTAGAGGCCATCCGATTTTATGTTTCCTTTGCCTGCACCTTTGCATTCTCAGAAGCAAAGCTAATGGAAGGTAACGGAAAAATCATGCGACTAATTGCTCGCGATGAAGCCTTACACAAGGTTGGTACAAATGCCATCTTAAACTTTTGGCGTACAGGCATGGATGATCCAGAGATGGTTGAAATCGCTGAACGACTAAAACCTCAAGCTACCAAGATATTCATTGACGCTGTCGAACAAGAGAAAGAATGGGCTGACTACCTTTTCTCTAAAGGCTCAATGCTTGGTTTAAATAAAGAAATTTTATCCAGCTATATTGAATACATTGCCGACATGAACTTGACCGCCATTGGCCTTGAGTCCCCTTATAAGGTGAGTGGTAACCCTCTACCTTGGATGGATCAGTATTTATTGTCTGACAACGTACAGGTTGCACCACAAGAAAGTGAGAAATCAGATTATTTAGTGGGCGCAATAGACGCTGCCGTGAATGCTGATGAATTTAACGACTTCAGCGACCTGTAAAAGCCGACACAAATAAAGACAAACCCCTACTATCTCTCCATGTGATTTAGGGGTTTTTATTTACATTATTTATTGACATTGGCGTCTATTTCTGATATTATAGCCTCATACTAAAGAAACAATAAAGAGAGAAAGCATGACAGATATAAAACGTGGTAGCTCAGTAAAATTAGTAAACCTAACCATACCGACGCTTGCGGGACTGACATACCCCGCACCTCTTAAGCTAACAATCAGCAACGCGCTAGTAACGAGAAAAGGTGATAAGCATCTGTCAGCAGAATTCAATCAAATAGGTAATGATCCGAGATCAGGCGAAAAAACAACGCTCTTAGTCTCTGAAATCTTCGAAGTCAATGACATTAACCGTATGCATATTGACCAAGAAAACCTTGCTTTATCGCTATACGACTGCACCACTGTCGTTGTATCCGCCTTGTTCACAATGGACGTTAGTGACGAGGAAATACGAACAATAGCCGCTACTGTCGTACAACGCGCCACTTCAGTAATGAGAGATAACGTCAATGAAATAGCCACACTGCTTCAAAAAATCACCGACGAAAGCCTCAACCCAAATGCTTTATTCAAATAAGTAGGCATTACCCTATAACAGTGCGCGATCTTTCTATAAAGTCGCGCACTTCAAGCTAACAAAAAGGTTTAACTATGAATACAAAATGGCAACAGCGGTTTATGGAAATGGCATTCCTTTGCGCGTCATGGTCTAAAGATCCATCCTCCAAAGTCGGAGCTGTTATCACGCAAGGCAATCGAATAGTATCACAAGGGTTTAATGGCTACCCACATGGTGTAACCGACAATCCTGACAATCCACGAGAGCTAAAGTACCAGCTTACTATCCACGCAGAAGCCAACGCTTTACTTCACAGCAAGCGAGATTTAACGGGTTGCTCGATTTTTGCCACTCATTACCCTTGCCCAAACTGTACCGCCATGATCATTCAATCAGGGATTACTCACATTTACGTCCCTGAGCAAAACGACGACTTCTTGTCTCGATGGTCTGACCAAATTGCGGTCAGTAATACGATGATCGACGAAGTTGGCATTGTTGTGACCGAAGTGGCTGGGTTTGCCGAGTCAAACCAGAAAACAAGTTGCTCGTGTAAGGCTAACAAAAAATAAATCATTTATTTAACACACGTCTATTGACAATACATCGATATGTGTTATTATATACACACTGAGTTAAACAACTCATACAACAAAACCTATTTAAAACAACACCTCAAAGGGGTATTTATTATGCGTAAATTACTATTATCTTTATCAGTTTTTGCTACTTCATTAATTGCATCACCAGCTATCGCTGACGCGTCAACAATTTCAGCAGAAGACCAGCGTAAGATCATGCGAGTAGGTGTGTCAAGCACTGCGATTGCTCGACTGTGCTACGTTAAAGCCGAAGATGCCCCTGTCGCATACAACTCAGAATCTTCACGCTATGGCGTATCACGACATCAGCGAGCAAAGCTAGAAGCATTACCAGTCTGTAATGGGACAAAATTAGGTGACGTACAAAGCAACTGGCGCTTACGAAAAGTCTCATAGCCAATGACACAAGCTTAAAAAACAAAAAAAGACACTTTTAGTGTCTTTTTTTTGCACCCAAACACCCCGTCACTCCAAATCTTTGAATTACTCTCATTGCGTGTTGACAAATATTTTTATTTGTGATACTATATATACTCATTAAGGCAAAGGGGATTTTATTATGACCATAACAACGAACTTCTTACGTAAACTATCTCCTTACTTTGAGTCAAAAAAAAGCAAGCAAAACACCGCAACTGTCACTGTTATTTTAGCTGATGAAGATGAAGAGCTTACCCTACCATTTGCAGGCAATGAACTTCCTCAATGCAACATGGGCAAAACCATTCAAATTAAAAGCTCTGAAATCGTCCGGCAAGTAGGCGATGCAAACCGCATCGAAGCGGGCCTAAAACTATTAGACATTGCTCAAAACGTCATTAGCATAAAGCGGATTGCAAGCAATACAAAACAAATTGCATTTCACGTAAAATTAACCACTTCAGTGTTTATTCGATAGGAACAAGCCATGAAATACATTTACGACTTATCTGGCGGCAATATCTTTCTTTCAAAATCAGAAGAAAGTGAAAACATACACGTTCTTATTACATCAAAAGAAGACGTGTTTATCGGATCGTCGTTACTTGTACCTGTCGATAATGACACGTATGTTGTCGATGGCGTAGTTGCAAGACCTCGATACGGATACACTCTACACAGAGCCTTACTGAGCGTTTCGACGCAGCTCGGT
>Ga0115572_10004422_pt1 | contig 10933 bp, 6 predicted proteins | sample COGITO_mtgs_1206_FD_88681 | JGI IMG/M metagenome (GOLD analysis project Ga0115572, IMG submission 88681) | Pelagic marine microbial communities from North Sea - COGITO_mtgs_120607 | ecosystem: Environmental > Aquatic > Marine > Epipelagic | place: Germany:Helgoland, sampling site Kabeltonne... | reverse complement strand
GCAGAAGAGCTCGTTGATGATAAGGGCATTCAAGACTTAGAAAACACTCAAATAGGGGTGTATAAGTTAACAAAAAAATTAGGCCAAGGCGGTATGGGGGTTGTTTATCTCGGGGAAAGAAATGATAAGCAGCTAAAACAGCAAGTAGCTATTAAACTTATTTTCCCGTCTATGGCTGCCATCACGCAAGGAAATTTACTGCTTAAAGAAGCCCAGTATCTTGCAAATGTGGTGCACAATAATATTGCTAGGGTATATACCGTTGATGTCACTAAAGACGCTATTCCTTACATGGTGATGGAGTATATTGATGGAATACCGATAGATGTGTTTTGCAATAATGGAACCTTAACATTAACGGAACGACTAACATTATTTAAAAAAGTGTGTTCAGCTATTTATGAAGCTCATAAAAATCTTGTTATTCATGCCGATTTAAAGCCTTCAAATATTTTGGTTGATAAATATGGTGAGCCTAAAGTGTTGGATTTCGGCATAGCACAAACGTATGGCAATATGGATACTGACCAAAAAACACATTCAGCGGCCAGTATTGACTATGCAAGCCCTGAGCAACTTGAAGGTAAAAAACTTTCTGTTAGCAGTGATATATATTCGGCTGGGAAAGTATTAAAGCGTTTAATAAAAGGGGCACCAAAAAGTAATCATATTGTAAAACGCTGGGTTGATGAATGTATTAAAAAATGTACTGAGCATGACGCTAAAAGTCGTGTTGAAGGCTTTGAACAGCTTATTGTTGGGATCAATAAAATATTAAGCTTTAACAGACCGAGTTGGTGTGAGCCTAAATTGTTTGAAAGTGTTGTTACGTACACGCGCAGAAATTACATATTCACAAGCTCTGTGGTTTTATTGAGTTTAGTGGTGGCTATTTTTACTTACTCGCTCGCATTAAAAAACCAAAAATTATCAGAACAAAATGAGATGAATAAACATGTCATTAGCTTCCTTTCCAGTTTATTTAATAAAAATACACAGCAAAGTGACGAATTTTCCGTGTTTGATTTATTGTCAAAAAACCAAAATGCTAAAAATGCGTACTCACAGCAAGTAAATACGCATAATGCGCAGTCACCCTTTGCCTTTTTACTTTTTGGTAATCATAGTGCTGAAATTAATGAAGAAATTAAAGTACAGGTTATTAATACACAGAAATTACCCCCGGATAGTAAAATTGCTATAGAGGGAGAAGGGGAGATCTCTGTCGAAGGGGCGTACAGGCATAGATTTAATAAAATAGGAGTTTATCCAGTAAAAATTAACATTGAATCAGGGAGTGTAAATCATAATTTAACCCTTCATTTTATTATTCGAGATGGCAAAAATATACCATTTAGGTTTGTTGATGTTGCCAAGAGTGAGCAAGGTTATGATGATATCCATTATCTGGCATTAAAAGGGGTATTAATTGGGCGCCCTGGGGTTCAATCATCACAAAGGTTGTTTGAGCCGGATCAATATGTAAAAAAAGCTGAAGCATTAAAAATTATAATGCTGGCAGCTTACTCTAGAAATATCATTTCATTAACACCGCCTGATAAAGTGTATACCAATTTAATTTTGGTTAACGAGCGCGGTGGGATTGAAGATTATTCGTGGGCTTCTGTATTTTTAAGTAAAATAGAAGAACTGAACTTGCTAGGTTCAGTTGATGAAATTAATCCAAAAGAGTTAACAAAACGAATATGGTTATCTGAATTTATTGTAAAGTTATTACAGCTATTTGATCCCACTAAGTTAAATGACTTTCCAACAGCGTTTACGGATTTGGGTAACTTTAATAATGAAAAAGATATAAACATTGCGACTATAATTAAATTCTACCAATTACTGGACACTAAGGGAGGAGCATTCTTCCCAGAAACGCCAATGACCAGACGTGAGGTTGCAGGGGTTGCGGCAAAGATATTAAGGCTGCCGTTAATTAATAGTCCGCTCTCTACTAACGCTTCAACGCTAACTACTGATAATTTACAAGTAATGAAAGAAGCGTTGATATCTCAAAGAAAGGCAGATGAACGCAATGAGGATTGCTGCAAATAATGTTTCTAGTAAAAATATAAAGTGCAGCAATGTAAGTGTTATTCATGATTTTTAGATGATGAGCAGGTATAAATGCGAATACTATTAATTTTACTGGTTGAATATTATTGATCGATCTTCAGTCTCAAAAACGCTTTTGCAGCATCAAGCTCACGGTATACGGTTGCCAATGATATTTTAAATTGTTGAGCGAGTTCATTGGTATCAATCCCTAAAAAGTAATGCATTGAAAATATTTGTGCTTTTTGCGGATGGTTTTTTTCTAATTGATTTAATGCGCTATCTAAGGCTAAAAAATCTTCTTGGTGCTTTAACAAGTCAATATCTTGTCTTGGTTCATTGTCGTTGGGTGTTCGCTTTTTTGACTGAAATTTACGAATTTCATCACGTAGCATATTACGGATAAACACACTCAAATAAGCATTAAACTGGGTTTCATGTACGATTGTTTTTTGTGGGGGTATAAGCTCAAGCAACGATTGGTGTAATAACGAACCTGTATGCGGTAAATGTTGAATTACATACGTGGAGTCAATCTCGTCACGGTAACTTTGTAAATGCTCATGACACACTTTTTTTAAGTGGTAATAAAGCCGTGCTTTTAGTTCGTCGCTACTTTTTGAACAGCCTTCTTGCCAGCCATTAATTAGCTCTTCTAAGGGTGTACCCATCCTTACCTCCAAAATTGCACCTCCAATACGGTACAGCTATAAGTTTTTGATAACAAGTGTTAATCATATGTTTTTTGCTTTACATGAATATTTTGAGATCTCACGTTATAGGCACGTTTTTAAAGAAGGTAGAATAATAAAATGTGCATGCTGTATTTTATATTTTTCATCCGTTAGATGAGCTTGTTGAGTATAAGTTTAGTATTTTTGCTCTATGTTATTAGTGGCTTTTATTTTATTTGTTTATAATTACAGTTGTTTACGATATAAAGAAGGGCATTAAACGCAATCAGGGATTGAATAATGGATGATGTGTTAGTTCTAATCGTCATACTGTCGTTAGTAGTGGTTTTCGGTGCAATTGCAGGGTTAATTGCTTTAACAAAAGTGAGCGCGTTACAGCATGATGTTACGGCTCTGAAAAAACAGTTGCATGAGATAATCAATAAATCGACCAATCAGCCTGCGCAAATAGTTAAAAACTATCTCGCTGAACAGCAAATTGATGGCTCGAAAGAAGCTGAAAATCAACCCGAATCGCCTCTGCATCAGCAAAGGGGTTCTATTGATACCACTCAGTCAAAGCACCCAGCTGCAACTCATTCACCCACCAAAGAACGTGCTCCATCGCTTGTTGTTACTTTTATTAATAAATTTAAGGCGCAATTTCAAGACAACTGGATGACGTGGATTGGCGGTATTGCGTTAGCATTTGGTGGTATATTTTTAGCAAAATATAGCTTAGATGCTGGCTTATTATCTCCTAGCCTCAGGCTTACCCTTGGCGGGTTGTTTGGCATTTCGCTGATTACGGTTGCAGAGTATTTACACCGTAAAGGCATTGTTTTTGAAGAATTCAATAATTATATTCCAGCAGCTTTAGCGGGTGGTGGTTTTATTAGCTGCTTTGCATTGACGCTGCTCGCTTATTCAAGCTACAGCATGTTAAGTCCTACCACTGCCTTTGTGTTGTTGGCGGTTATTGCGCTGACTGCAAGTTCAATGGCACTGCGTTTAGGGCCACTACTCGCTGTATTAGGTATAGTAGGGGCTTACAGCGTGCCTTTGTGGGTTAACACCGGAAGCGGTAATTTAGTCGCACTATTGACCTATATTGGTTTCGTCACTCTTTCAGCTGTGCTGGTAGCGCAAAAAGTAAAACGTAATTGGTTATGGTATTTACTCTGGGCGGGTCACATTGGCTGGTATTGGGTGGCATTAAGTGTTGTTAAGTCAACCGAGTATTGGCTTGTTGGTAGTTTTGCGCTGCTATCGATTATTGGTTTAATCGCGATGATGCGTTTAGGTATTACTTTGCGTTTGCTGGAATACCGCCCACATAGTTTAAAGCGTTTATTAAGATTACAGCCGGATCACCCATTATTGTTAGCGATTGTAGTGCCGTTATTAATCACAATAGTAATCTCTATTGCGAGTGTGCAATGGCAAATTGTGATGGTGAGTTTAATCGTCATGTTGCTATTTTTGGTGCTACAAAATAGCCGTTGGGACCTATGGCAAGGTTTAGCACTGCTAATTGCTGTGTTACTGGTTGTCAGTCAGCAAACGTATAATATTGATACTAATAACGACCACTTATTTATATTTAAAAATATGTATGGGCTTGGTTTATTACTCGGTATAGGTTTTTGTTGTTACGGGCTGTATTTTGGCGCACGTTATTATAAACGGTTAAGTTTTCACTTAGTTGCCGCATTTAGTATGTTTACTTTGGTCGCGACGCTTTACACCGTAACCCCTGAGCATGAGCTCGCCGTAGCGTATTCTTTGTGGACAGTACTATTACTATTTGGCAGTGGTGTATTGATCAAGCGTGCGCAAAATGCCCATACCCAATGGCAGCAGTTTAGTTATTGGATTGGTGCAAATGCCAATGTCACCTTGTGTTTAACCATGTTATTAGCTGATAGCGGCCTCACGCTTGCGCTTGCAATTCAAGTGTTAGTTATAAGTTTTCTTGTTAAACGCCATAAAGTACCTATGCCACATTGGCCTATTAAAGCCTTAGTGGCTGGCGTTTTAGCCCGTTTAACATTTGCACCGTGGATATACGATACAGATTTAACCTTTTTAACGATGCATTGGAGTGTGGTTGTTTACCCTTTGAGTGTAGGTTTATTTTGGTTTGCAGCAAAGCAATGGCAGAAAACGCAAATGAAAATCTGGCTCGAAGGTGCTTCATTACATTGTCTGGCTTTATTCATAACGACAGAAACAAGCTACCAATTAGTTGGGCACTATCCTCAATTTGGTTCCCTGAGCTTTTATGAGCAAGTTTTATTAAGCTGTAATTGGCTCGCATTAAGCTGTGTTTATTTGTATCGCGCGCAAAGTGCTGGGCAGCTAGGCAAGCTTTACAGGGTTGCAGGGTTAATCTTGTCGGCATTAGCTGGTTTATTGTTAGCAAGCACAATGTTTGATAACAACCCATTACTAACATCATTATATATAGGTGAAACTCCGGTGTTTAACTGGGTGTTGATGATGTGGTTGGTGCCAAGTGCTTTAGCGCTGTGGTTAGCTAACCTAGTAAAGCCAGTTAATACCCAACTTAGTAAAATAATATTGGTAGTAGCGGGCGTTTTAGCTGCATTAGCAATAAATGCACTCATCCGTCAGTATTGGCAAGGCGCATATATTCACCTAGATAGAAAAACCAGTGATGCGGAGCTCTATAGTTATTCGATTATTTGGCTTTTGCTCGGCGCGCTGGTGGTTATTTCAGGGCATTTAAAACAACAACTGCTGTTACAAAAAGTTGGGTTAGGTATTCTTGGCGCAGTAATCGTTAAAGTGTTTTTGATTGATATGGCAAGCCTGACTGGTTTACTAAAAGCGATATCGTTTATTGGCTTAGGTTTATCGCTGGTAGGCTTGAGTTGGCTATTCCAAAAGCTTAGGAGTAAGACTAAACACACAGATGTGCTTGGGTAAATTACTAGGCTGTATTAAACTAGTAAAAAAATAATCGAGGCTGTTATGTTAATTTTAACACCATTTGGTAAAGCACTTTCGTCATTAGAGCTGGCGCTGCAGCAACCTAAAAATGAGTTTATTCGAGATAGTGTAATTCAGCGATTTGAATATAGCTATGAGCTTGCTTGGAAGATGCTTCGTCGTTACTTGGTTGAAGATATGGGCGCTGAAACACTTGCGCCACTAAGTCGTAAAGATTTATTTAGGTTAGCCGCAGATAAGCAACTAATAAATGATCCTCTTCCTTGGTTTGAATATCATGTTGCGCGAAACACAACCTCTCATACCTATGATGAAGCAGTTGCTGAGAATGTGTATCAAGCCGCAAAAGCTTTTTTTATTGATGCCAGTCATTTGCTAGCAGAGCTTGAGCGAAGAAATGCAAATTGAACCTCAACATTTAAAAATCATAGAAGATTGTTTAAAAAAGCAAAATTTAAGTGATATAGGAATAGATGTATATGTATTTGGCTCTCGAGCTAAAAGTACAGCTAGAACTTATTCTGATCTAGATTTAGCCTTAAAAGCTAAAAATAAAGTAATTGAACACACCGTTATTTTTAACCTTAAAAGTGCTTTTAGTGAATCAAATTTACCCTACCTAGTTGATGTAATAGATCTCAACGCTATAAAAACTGATTTTTATAATGCGATTAGTGATGATCTTATCCCTCTTAAATATTCATAGATAAAGTGCAAGGCGTTTAATTAAACGCCTTAGGTTAATTTGAAAAAAGAGAAGTCTTACGATAAGTATTCATTCACGTACTGTGATTAAGTAGCGCTTTTAATTTACCGGGCTTTATCGGTTTGGATAAGTAATGAATATTAGCGGCTTTAGTCGCTTGTTTTAGTTCATCATCACGCACCGCGGTAATCAAAATAGCGGGTACCGGGCTTTGCCAAATTTCACGCAGGGTTTTAATAAGCGTAATGCCATCGCAGTCATGGCCGAGTTGGTAATCCATTAAAATAACATCAGGTGCTTTATGCGCCTTTGCATACTCCATCACCGTTTCAACTTGGTCAAACAATTGGTGATCAGCTTGCCATTTTTGCAATAAACTCGCCATGGCATTGAGGTTTTCAGGGTCATCATCCACAGCAATAACATTCATCGCCGCGCGGTTTTCAAACAAGCTATTAGTGGCCGTTTTTTGCTGTACAAATTGGTTGTCGCCGTAAGGAACTTCAATACTAAAGCGGCTGCCTTTATTAACCGTTGAATGCACTTCTAATCGCAGGCTCAGTAAATCTACCATACGTTTTACAACGCCTAAACCTAGCCCTACACCTTTGTTGTCACCGGCTTCTATGCGGTAAAAATCGTTAAATATCTTCGCTTGTTCACTATCACTAATACCGGGACCTGTATCCCAAACTTCAATACGTAGATGGTGCTTACGTTTACGGCATGCAACGAGTACTTTGCCACTTTCGGTATATTTGACCGCATTAGATACCAAATTTTGAATTATTCGGCGTAAGTAAGTAATGTCGCTGTGCACAATCTGTCCTTGCGAGCGAACATGTAATTTAAGGCCTTTTTCACTAGATAAAATAGCGTATTCATTACGCAGTGGCGCTAAAATATCGTCAATATTAAAATGGCGTGGTGACGGGGTCATAGCACCTTGTTCCAGCTTAGCAATTTCAAGAAGGGCTGACATAAGGTGCACGGTTGAATCGAGACTCGCGCCGAGCTTTTCAAAGTTATTGATATTATTGTCAGCTAACGATTTTTCATCAATGGCTGCTAAATATAACCGCGCGGCATTGAGTGGCTGTAAAATATCATGGCTGGCGAGCGCTAAAAAGCGCGTCTTACTATCATTTGCTTGCTCAGCTTCTCGTTTGGCTAAAGTGAGTGCTTGCTCTGTTTGAACGCGGCTGACGATTTGTGCTTCGAGATCTTTGTTGATTGTACGTATTTCTTGTGTACGGGCTTCAATGCGGTTTTCAAGGTCCATGTTGACCTCTTCGAGCGCATTTTGTGTGGCAATGTGCGTGGTGATGTCTGAAAAGCTAGTAACAAACCCGCCATCAGGCAGTGGGTTGCCTGTCATTTCGTATACTTGGCCATTGCGACGATGACGGATGAAGTGATGAGACGTGCCATTTTTTAAATGTTGTACGCGTTTTTCTACTTGTCGGTCTATTTCACCAGGGCCGCACTCTCCGCGCTCTGCATTGTAACGGATAATATCTTCAATTGGTTGGCCTACTTCTAAAAAGTCAGCTGGGTAATCAAACATTTCAGCGTATCGTTTATTCCACGCAACAAGGTTTAGTTCTTTATCAACAACAGAAATTCCATGACTTAAATTCTCAAGTGATGTGAACAATAAGTTTTGGTTAAATTGCAGGGCTTGTGTGGTTTCGTCAAAAAAGTTAACCACTTCTTCAAAGGCCATGCGTTTACCAGAGGCCACAGTATGAACAAGTGCTTGAGCAGAGGACGCACCAAGCACACCTGTAAGTGCACGTTCACAATATGCAATAAACTCAGAAGAAGGGTGAGCGTTGTTATCACCAAGTGGATTTGTGAGCGAGAATTGAGCCATAACTTGCTGACTGCGTTGTACACCTAAGAAAGTTTGCAGCAGCACTTTAAAATCATAAACAGTGGCTTGAACGTTTTTATTTAAACGCCTAGCAAGTACAGCTTGCTCTTTTGGATTAACAAATGCAGCTGCTTGAATTTTATCAATTAAACGCTCGTCGGCACCTAGTGAAAAGCTAATATAACAACCTATATTCGCAAAAAGAGCAATGAGTGTGCCACGGGTAATGAGTGTTTGCTGAAGCTCTGTGTTAAGGGTGTTTCCGGCATCTAAAATCGGCAGCATTAAAAACAATACCCAACAACTAAAGCCAGCTAATAATCCGGCGTAAACACCATAAGCATGGCCTTTTCGCCAATATAAACCACCTACAATGGCTGGTAGAAGTTGTGTAACAAGTGAGAAGGCCACCAACCCCATACTTGCCAATGCTTTTCCATGGCCAAACCATTGCTGATAAAAATATGACAAAATTAAAATACCAGCAATAGTAAAGCGTCTAACTAGTAAAATCTGCGATTTATAACTGGTGGTGATTAGGTTACGTTTAAACTTACGACGCAACATTAATGGAAGCACCACATCATTTGAGATCATCGTGCTGAGAGTCAGAGTTGCTACGACGATCATCGCAGTGGCTGCGGAAATACCACCAATAAACACAAATGTGGTAAGAGGAATGTTTTCATGCATTAACGGTAGCGCGAGTACAAAGCTGTCAGGTGAAAACCCGTTGCCGATGTTAGGATGAATGGCTGCGGTTGCTATCGGTAAAATCATCGCTGCGGTCAGTAGTAAATAAAGCGGGAATGCCCAACGCGCTGTGAATAAATGTCGTTTGTCTTGGTTATCGACTACGGTGACATGAAATTGTCTTGGTAAACATATAATTGCCGCTGCGGCCATTAATGATTGACCAATAAAGTTAAAGCCAAAGAAGTTAAAATTATTCCAATGTGACCAGAGAGACTCACTGATTAATACTTCGCGCTCTTCGGGTAAATTTAATAAGGTGTATACCGCTAAACCAGCAACTGCGACCAGTGCGAGTAATTTTATTAACGATTCAAAGGCAACTGCTAGCATTAGGCCTGAGCGGTACTCTGTGACATCTACTTTACGAGTGCCAAAAAATATGGCGAACATGGTCATTACAAGTGTTGCAGACAAAGCGACCATAGAGCCTGATATTTTGTTGTCGCTTTGTAGTAGCAAAAAGCTACTACTGAGTGCTTTTAACTGTAATGCGATGTAAGGAATGGTTGCAAGTAAAGCAATTACGGTGACCATGATCGCGGTAGTTTGACGTTTGCCATAACGTGCAGAGATAAAATCAGCAATGGTGGTGATGTTTTGCTTTTTACTGACTAGCACCAGCTTACGTAAAAAACCTTGGCCAAATATAAATAATAACGCAGGCCCTAATAAAATAGGTAAGTAACTCCAACTGCTGGTTGCAGCAGTCCCAACAGAGCCGTAATACGTCCACGAAGTACAATAAATCCCCAGTGAAAACGAGTATACAAACGGGTGGTGGCTAATTCGTTTTGATAATGGGGTGGTTTTATCTCCCCAGTTAGCTAACCAAAATAATACGCCTATGTAGGCTAAAGCGACAAATATCAGTGCGGCAGTCATGTCTTAATACAATTTTTATTATGTTGCTTCATACCATACCAGAAGTTGTCAGTAATTTGCGTCGTCAATTTATAAAGGTTATTTAACAGTATTTACAACCCTTTGAAAAATAATAAAATAGTTAAAATCTGTATTTTTATTAGACTAATGTCGAAGATCATCATAAAAGCGTATTTATATTACTCAGTAGTGTGTTAAAAATCGTTAAGTTGCTGATTTTAATGCTTTTTAACTTTAGTTTAACAGTTGGTGTTTTGCAGTTTACGTAAACGTTAACTTGATGTTACGACTATGGTCTCAAATCAATCTTGTTAAGGCATTGCTAAGTTTAATAATGAAAATAAAAACACATCACTTTTTTCAGTGTTGAAGAGGAAAATAAAATGGCTTTTAAAGATGAAGAACAAGCAAAAGCTTACTGGGCGGAAAACATTTCGCTGCTATTTAAATTATTAGCAGTTTGGTTTGTTGTGTCGTTTGGTTTTGGCATTTTACTGGTAGATGTACTTAATGAAGTACGTTTTTTTGGGTTTAAACTCGGCTTCTGGTTCTCCCAGCAAGGCGCTATTTACACCTTTGTGGCTTTGATTTTTGTTTACGTTTTCAAAATGAACACGTTAGATAAAAAATACGGCGTAGACGAATAGGAGCTTAAGTAATGGATGTTCAAACACTCACATTTTTGATTGTTGGTTTAAGCTTTGCGCTTTATATCGGCATTGCAATTTGGGCGCGTGCTGGCTCAACAAATGAATTTTATGTAGCTGGTGGCGGTGTACCGCCGCTTGCAAATGGTATGGCAACCGCTGCTGACTGGATGAGTGCGGCGTCATTTATCTCAATGGCGGGTATTATCTCGTTTGCAGGTTATGACGGTGGCGTATACCTAATGGGCTGGACGGGTGGTTATGTACTGCTTGCTATGTGCCTTGCACCTTATCTACGTAAATTTGGTAAATTTACGGTACCTGACTTTATTGGCGATCGTTACTACTCTCG
>Ga0115572_10004421_pt1 | contig 10933 bp, 4 predicted proteins | sample COGITO_mtgs_1206_FD_88681 | JGI IMG/M metagenome (GOLD analysis project Ga0115572, IMG submission 88681) | Pelagic marine microbial communities from North Sea - COGITO_mtgs_120607 | ecosystem: Environmental > Aquatic > Marine > Epipelagic | place: Germany:Helgoland, sampling site Kabeltonne... | reverse complement strand
ACGGCGAGGATGCAGCCATCGCGATGCTCGCCAACGCGGCGTCTAACATCGTCGCCCCCGGCCCCGCCATGCCCCCGGCCCCCCCCGTCGCCGCCGCGCCCGCGCCGGCCTCCTCCGTCCCCGTCCCCGTCGACGCGAAAAAGGCGGAGAAGCTCAAACTCAAAGCTGAGGCTGAGGCGCAGATGAAGAAACTCCAGGCACAGATGAAGGCACTCGAGGAGGAGGATACCGAGACGGAAGCCGACGAGCTCGCCAAGCGCGTGGCCGCCGCGGCCGCCACCGTCGTGCCGCCACCGCCCGTCCCAGCCGCGCCGCCCGCGCCCGGCGCGGTCGCCAAGCCCGTGTTCAGCCCAGTCGGCGCGTCCACGCCCGAGACGGCGGGCGCCTCGGACACCTCCAAGGCGAGGGCGCTCAGCGCCGCCAAGGCTGCCGCCGAGGCTGAGCTCAAGGCGGCCGAGGCTGAGATGCGCGCCGCGCAGGCTGCGCTCAAGGCGGCTGCCGCCAAGCGCGAGGCTGACGCCAAGAAGTCCGCCACGGTGCTCGGCGACGAGCTCCGCATGGGCCACGTCCCCGCCGAAGTCGCCAAGAGCACCTACGGCGTCAAGGCCAAGGCTGCCGATCTGGAGGCCAAGGCTAAGGCCAAGAAGGATGCCCAAAAGAAGGTGGACGCCCTGTTCATCGAACCCGGCGTCGAGAACCCCACCATGATCAAGGCTGAGGCTAAGCGTCTCATCGAGATGGAGCTCGCCAAGGAGGAGGAGATTCTCAATGCCAAAAAGTCCGTCGCGGAGCCGGCCGAGCCCCTCAAGGCCTCCACCGCTCTCAAGGCTCCCACCCCTCCCCCTGCCCCCGTCGCCAAGAAGCCCATCGCGGCCACCTCCGCCGACATCAAGAGCGACATCCCCGAGCTCGTCGACGACGTCGCGGGCGAGGTTGCCGACATCGAGGACTTCCAGCCCGAGTTTGTCGCCGGCACCGCCGTGGACGAGCGCCTCGCCAAGATTGAAACTCTCCACGCCGCGCAGCTCAAGGCTGTCAAGAAGGAACACGAGGAGGAGCTGCTCAAGGCTAAGCTCTCCGTCGAGACCGACGGCGCGTCCTCCTCCGCGGAGAAGCAGCTGAGGGCCAAGCTCGGCGAGCTCGTCCGCGCCCTCGAGGTTAGCAACAAGCAGTGCAGGGGCCTCAAGGAGAAGCTCGCGTCCACCGCGACGGAACTCGCGACGGAGAAGAAAATCTCCGGCAAGGCTGGCGAAGTGCTCGCGGCGCACAAGACGAACGAGATGATGATCAGGACGCTCAAGAAGGAGCTCTCCGTCGCGTTGGAGGTTCAGGCGACGGCTGAGAAGCGCGCGCAGGCGGCTGAGAAGGAGGCGGCGGCGACCAAGGTTGACTCGGACGTCACCACGGGCAAGAGCGAGTCCCTCGAGGAGCGCGTGAAGGAGCTCGAGGCTGAGCTCGCCGAGGCGCAGGAGGTCATCGCGGAGCTCAAGGCTTCATGGGAGGCTGATCGCAAGGTCATCGCCGTCCTCTCCAAGATGAAGGATGCGCCCGACGCGCAGGCTAAAATCGCCGCCGCCGCCGCCGAGGAGTCCTCATCCTCCAGCGTGTTCAGCAAGTGGGGCGCGTCCCTTACCCGGGCGCTCGTGGGCGACCTCGCCGCCGACCGCGACGTGGCGGCGGAGACTCTCAGAGCCTCCGCCATCAAGTGGTCGCCCAAGTACGACGCCATCGAGGCTGAGAAGGCCGCCGCGGCGAAGAGGGAGGCGAAACCTTACGCCAGGCAAGGGGGCAGCGCCACCATCGCGATGCTCCGCGCCAGGAAGGAGACCGCGGAGCGTGCCGTCGATGAGAACGCACGGGCCAGGCAGGCGAACTGGCTCGAAGCCGCCGAGCAGGCGACGGAGGCTGCGGCGGCGTTTGACGAGGAGGTTGAGGTTGAGGAGGAGGTCGTCGAGGAGCCCGAGCCCGAGCCCGTCGCCGCCGTCAAGCCGGTTGCGCCCGCCGTCAAGCCGGTTGCGCCCGCCGCCGTCAAGTCCAACGCCGTGCCCAAGGCGAAGAAGATCCCCCTCCCGGGCGATAAGCTTCCCCCCGCCGCCGCCCCCGTGCCCAAGGCTGCCGCCAACGTCCCTCCACCCGGCGCCAACGCCGTGGTGAAGACGGCTGAGGACGCCGTCGACATCCAAAAGCCGCCCACCGCCACCGGCAAGGCGGCCGCGCCCGTCGCCATGCCCAAGGCTGCCGCGCCCAAGGCTGCCATCATGCCCAAGTTCATCCCCGCCTCCAAGGCTGGTGACGACAAGAAGGACAACGGCGGCTGGAGCAGCGCGCACCTTCCCCCGACTCGCTAAACCGAGTTGGTTGGCTTTGATGAATTTATTTCAAAAACTTGACGCATAACAGTTGCCGACTCCTTTGACGGATGGACGCGAGGAAGATGACCGCGGACGGGAGGAAAAGTGGCGACGCGGAGGAAGATAGCCCGCGACGCTCGCGCTCATGTAATTCGAATGTTTATTTTCCCTTCAACTTCGATGAAAGGCGCCTATGGTTCTACGTTCTATGTTCACCGCCGAAAGAGCCGTTGGCGACGACGATCAACAGAAGATGCTTTGAAGAGCCTCCTGCCTCGCCCTCGCCATCCCCATGGCGTGCATGTCCACCCCGCACGCCTTCGCGATCGCCGCCTCCCGCTTCGCCCGTCCCTCCGCCGACTGATCCAGGCCGTGGTCCCACGCGCCGTGCGCAGCCTTGCCGCCGCTCTGCGGCATGGCTGTGGGCTTGGGCACCGCCATCACCGGCCTGGGCGGTCCACCGCCGCCGGTGCCCGGGGTGTGCCCGAACATGCCCCCGAACCCGCCGGCGCCCCCCGCGGCGGACGGCGTGTCTCCCACGTCCGAGCCGTCCATCGACATCCGTCGAGGGGCCCACTCGCCGTTCCCCGTCGCCTCCGCGATCCGCCTGTCCTCCTCCTCGTTTCGTTTGTTGAGCCTCGCGATCTCAGCCGCGTTCTCCTTCCTGTAGGCGTCGACCCTGGCCTCCGTCGCCTTGACGTCGACGTTCTCGCACAGGTTGAAGATGGTGTCCTCCACCTGCTCGAGGTAATCGTTGAACTCGCGCAGCTCGTTGAAGTCCATCTGGCGCTTGTTGTATCTGAGGGGATCGAAGGGTTCCAGGGCGGATCAGCGGGTGGTCCGGGTCGTGGGCCATAGGGCGGGGGATGCGGTATCGAGGATATATACGGGATGACCACTCACATGGACTTGATCCGCGCGCGGACCTGGACCTCACGGCCCAGCGTGAGCGCGGACATGGCGACCCTCGGGCACTCGCTCCGACCCGGCGAGGGTAAAAGTGTATATATTTTCGGTCCTGACGAAAAGTTGGCAAAAGTGTGGCCACAACGCGGGGCGCCGCACATCGACGCGACATGAGGAACGATGAAATCGACAACAGTAGGACGATCACGGTGCTGTATGGCGGCCCCATCGCCAAAGAGGTGCGCGATTCGCGAGTCTATCCCAACACCTCGATCCCAGGGCTTGAAGCTGGGCACACGTCACGTCATCCGCCCCGAAGGGTGCCCACCACTAACATCGCCCGTCCCCCCACAGGTGGCTGATGTCGTCGCTTATCGCATGAAGGATCAAAGCGTGTTCCAACACGTGAAGGTCGGCGATATTGCCAAGTACCAGGAGTACGGCATCGAGACCGTGGATCATTGCGAGATGTTAGACGCGGGTACGAAAGGGGTGCTACCACACACCAGATCCTCAGATATAAAAACCGTCGATGAAGTGTTCCTATTGGTGATGGAGACTGGCGAGATGGAGGAAGCGGTTGGGGGAGGGATCACCTTCCTGAGGGACGCGATGGCGTGCGTGAAGACCACTCGGGATAACCGATCACAGGGTGATTACGAACATGATATGTTCATCGTGAGGGACGACAAAATGAGCATGGTGGCGTACGCTGTGCTGGCCGTGGGTGACACCGACGCAATGCCCGAGCGAGCCATGTACAGGAGTAAGCAGAACACCGCGGGGGACTGTAACCAGGCGGGCCAGCTCGCGGATAAGGTCATGAAGCAGCTGGGCGGTGAGCGGGTGTGTCCCAGGGGGGAGATCGACGTCGCGAGGGACCAGGTGGAGCGAGACGTGGCCGCGTTCATAGACAAAAAACTCCTGCCCGCGTTGGTCCCGTAGGGTGGTCAGTGATTCGTTCACTTCTAACTATGTCTAAGGGTGTTCACTCACACCTCCGGATTATTCACCGTCTCCTTCACCGTCGACGCGGTCTCCGCGTCCCTCCGCGCCTTCCTCGCCTCCGCCGCCACCTCCGACTCCGTCTCCAGCAGCTCCACGATTGTCCTGACCAAGTCGCCCGATCTTTTCGCCATGTTCAGCTCGGGCGTCGCGATCTTCTGCATCAACAAACCGTCCAGCTCCTTCCGAAGCGCCTTGAACAGCACCGCCACCCTGGGCGCCGCCCTGAACTTGATCCACCCGTCGCACGTCGCCTGTGACCGGCCGTGGTCCACGGCCACCTTACCCCCGAACAGCAGCAGCGGGTACGGCCCGATCATCGTGGCGTCCCTTATGTAAACCTTAGCCGTCTTGACCTTCTCGTGGAACAGCAGGAACCTGTGCTCGAACCTGGTCAACCCGAACACCACGGACGTCGGGTGCAGCGACACGTCACCGTCGCCCTTGGTGCGAACCTTCGCCTTGTGTTGCGCGCCGGACCCACCCGGCTTGCTCCCGCCCCCGGACACGCTCTCGACGAGCGCCACGTTCGGGAAGAGCCCGGCGCAGATAACCGCTCGGACGAGGGGTTCGTTGCCGGCGTTGACGCTCGCCTCCGCCAACGCCCGCGTCGCCGCGGCGGTCCTCGCACCCTTACCGCGCTTCGGCGGCGGCTTGGGCGCTGGAACGAACGGCGCGGCTGTCGCGTCGAGGGTACTCTTCTCTTCGGCGTTCTTTTCGTCCAATTCGTCGTCGTCTTTTTTACCGCCGAGCAAGCCGGTGCCCGACCGAAGGAATCCGATCTGGTCCAGCAGCTCCACGTACTGCTGCCGCATCTCGCTGATCTGCCGCAGCGTCTGCTGGGACAGGAACGTCTTGGCCAGAAAGTCTCGCTCGAAACCCCGGCCCCGCGCCTTGGCCCGGATCCAGCCGGCGTACGCTCGGACCAAAGTTAAATGGTCCGAGGTGGCGCCGGCACCCGCGAGCTTACGTTTCGCCTCGTCAGCCTCATCCCGCTTGTCCATCGGGGACACGAACGGCGACCTGAACCCGACACCCGCGGCGATGGTCAGCACCGGGTCGAGGCACGAGAACATCGCGCCGTAGAGCATCATCTTACCGAGCCTCGCGTCCACGGGGAGCTCGGCGAGGTGGTGGCCCAGCGGCGTCAGCTCATCCGTCGCGTCGATGGCGTCGAGCTCCGTGAGTGACCTGAGCGCGGAGGCGATCGCATTCTCGGGCGGGGGCTCGATGGCCTGTCCTAAGAACTCCCGCACGTCTCCCAGTCGCAGGATCTTAATCTGGAGACACAAAGCGTCCAGGGGCGTTCGCAAAATCTCAGGCGTGGTGAAGTCCGCCAGTTTTGCTTCTTGAGCGCTGGAGTACAGGTGGAAACAGTACCCCTCGCGGACTCGACCGGCGCGGCCCCGTCGCTGCCTGCTGCTCGCGCGGCTGCACCACGCGGTGACCAGGCTCGACATGCGACTCGCCGGGTCGTACTGGGTCTCACGGACGCGGCCGCCGTCGATGACGAAGACGACGTCGTCGATGGTTATCGAAGTCTCGGCGATGTTCGTGGCCATGACAACCTTGCGAACGCCGGGTGGCGGTCTGCTGAAGGTCAGGCGCTGCTCCTCGGAGGACAGCGTGGAGTGTAGCGGGATGAGTATGAACCGCTTCTCCGCGTCGTCGAGCGACGACGCGAGGCGCTCGTGCAGGCCGCGAATCTCAGCCATGCCCGGGAGGAATATCAAAATCGCGCCATCCTCGTACTCGTCCGCGATGAGCTGCACCAGCATCTCGATGAGCTCCATGTTGATCTTCTCCTCGTCCACGGTCTGCAGGCACCTCAGCGTGTTGTCGCCGTACCCCGGATACAAAGCCCTGGTCTCCTCGGTGATCTCGCCCATCTCAGCCGTCGAAGCCAAGGAGTCGTAGACGGCGGCCATCGCCTTGCTCTTTCGAGCGCCGCCCCCGGACAGCGGGTTGAACGTCCTACCCCCGCCCCGTCCACCCCCCTTCGGCTTACCGTCCGCGCCCAACGCGAACTCACTGTCGGGCTCGCACACGTACCCGGTCGCCTCGATGGCGTCCTCCAGTCGGTACTCCGCCACCGGGAAGGTTCGGCCGGGGATCTCCACGCAACCGCACTCGCCGGGAACGACTTGCTCAAAGTACCCTTTGAACAGCTCGGCGTTGACCGTCGCGGACATCGCGACGAGCCTGAAGTCTTCGCGCCGCGCCGCGAGCCTGCGCAAGATGACGAGGAGAAAGTCGCTGAGCAAATCGCGCTCGTGCACCTCGTCGACGATGACGTGGGAGACCCCTCGAAGGTCCGGGTCGGACTGCAGCCGCCTGAGGAGGATGCCGGTGGTGCAGAAGAGGAGCCTGGTGTTGGCGCTCTGCCGAGATTCAAGCCTGATGCTGTACCCCACGGTATCGCCTATGCGCTCGCATCGCTCCTGCGCCACGCGCTCGGCGACGGCGATCGCGCTCAGCCTGCGCGGCTGCGTGATGATAACCGAGCACTCGCCGCCGCGATTCGCGTCGACGGCGTTTTCAAACACAAACTGCGGCACCTGCGTGGTCTTACCGCAGCCCGTCGCGCCGCTCACCACGGACGCCCGTCCGTTCTCGATGCAGTCGAGCACCTCGCGTCGCATGCGATGTGCGGGTAGGTCCCGTCGTTTGGCTCGCATGTCGCGCCAGCCTTTGTCCTCAGCCTTGCGCTTCTCCGCCGCGGCGAGTCGGGCGCTCGCGATTTTCTTATTCGCGGCTTCCAGCGCCTCGTCGGCTTCGTCCCGTAGCTTGTGGCTTAACAAGCCTCCGAGACCCGCGAGCCGGTCCGCGGCGGCGGCGGCGACTTCGTCGTCGTCCGCCACGGCTGCCCCGGCGTCTTCGCCGTCGACGCGCTCGTCGTCGCCAAAGCCGAGGTTCTTGACGTGTTTGGTGAGCCACGAGAGCCCGGGTTTCGCCTTGGCGTCCTTGCCATCCGCGTCGCCCTTACCGGCGTAGAGCTTCTCGCGAGCCGCCGCGCGCCGACCCTTCGCCGTCTGCAGCTCCGCCTCTTTCCTAGCCGCCTCGGCCTCGACGGCTTTCCGTTTCTCCTCGGCGGCGATCGCCGCGGCTTCGGCGCTTTTGGTGACGGCGGTGTTTGGCATGATGACTCGGCGGGAGGCAAATGCGGCGGTGGCGGCGTCCACGTCAGCCTTGGCGGCCGCCACCCTCCGCTCGTGCGCCTCCTCCCACCGCTTGAGCTGCGCGTCCAGCGAATTGGCTTCGGGCTTTTCGGATGCCGTCTCATCCTCGTTCGACGGTTCGGGCTCGTCCTCGTCCATCGGCTCCGGCGTCGGCTCGGGTTCCGTCGAAAGGACCTTTTCCTCCTCCCTTGACACCGACCCAGCCTTCTCCTCCGCGCCAGCCTTCTCCTCGCTCATGAGCAGGCGAAAGTACGCCATCCGCCGCCGCCTGTCCTCCTCCTCCTTGTCCTCCTCCTCCTGCCTCGCCTCGATGCGCGCGAACGTCCGCTCGAGCCGCGAATACCCCGACAGTCTAACCTCCGGGTCCACCCGCGCCGCTTCCTCCGCCTCCGCCCGAGCCTCCTCCTCAGCCGCGGCGGCCGCCGCCCTCTCCGCCGCCTCCGCGTCCATCGTCCCGTGCTCGTCCAGGACGGCGGGCATGTGCTCCTGCACCCACGCCACCAGGGTGTACACGACAGCCTCGCCGGTCATGGACGCAGCCTGCGCGGCGAGTTGCGCGGCGACGACGCGACGAATCGGGGGCGGTAAGTTGGGCTGTTTGATGGACAGCAGCGGGGGCTCGAACGGGTACACGGATCCCGGCGGGAAGTGCACCTCGAGCACGCACGGCTTCCACCGGTCGTCCGGCGGTGGCACGTCCGCGGTCCACATGCGCCGCTGCTCGCGTTCGAGCGCCATCTTACCGTCGGCGTCCGGGAAGTCTCCGGTGAGGTCCCGGAAACTATCCTCGAGAATCGCGGTGAGCGCCATCGCCTCCTCTCCTCTCTCCCCCATCGCCTCCTCGGCGTCTATCGACCCGAGATCCAGGTCACCCACGCTCGGCGGTTGCAGGCTCCGGAGCAACGCGTACGTGGCGTCCTCCTCGATCCACCCGCACGTCTCGAGCGACTCGCGCGCCTCCGCCCGGCTGAATCCAATCGCCGCCAGCCGACCGAGCATGGCCCGTTGCAGCAGCGCGACGTACGGGTCGTCCGCCCGCACCAGGCCGACGCCGTCGTCGTCGTCGCCAGCTCGCGCAGCCTCCGCGGCAGCCTCCGCGCGCGCTCGAAGCGCCAGTTCCCTGGGATCGGGCGCGAGATCCCCGCCCTGCAGTTTCAGAAACGACTCGGGCATCTCCTCCCGAGGAACGCGGAGGCAGAGCCAGTCCATCGCGCTCCCAAGCCTCGCGTCCATCGCCCTCTTCCGATGCGCCTGCGTGTTCTCACCGCTCTCCACAAAGTCAAATTCGTCCTCCGGGCAGTGACTCAGCGCCTCGGTCGCCCACTCCTCGGTGAACCCCTTGCCGACTATCCGCTCCGCGAGACGTTTAGTCCGTCCCGCTCGCTCCCGCTCCGTTCGTTCCCTCGCCGCGCGTCTCGCACCCGTCCGTCGCGCCTCCTCCGACACGGTCACCGCGTGTGCCTCCTGCGCCGCGAGTTGATCGAGGACGCTGTCGGAGGAGGCGAGCAGCGCGGCCCTGCCCACGAGCGCGGCGTGGTTAGCGTCGACGCGCATCCCCGCCGGCGCCGCGGTGACTCGCTCGGGCGCGGCGAGGCTGGCTCGTTGCACCGCCCGTAGCCGCTCAGCCTCGGCGGCTGCGCGCGGGTCCGCCGCGGGTGCGTCAGCGGGGCGGAGTTCGCGGAGGAGGTCGGCGACGGAGTCCTGGGCGTCGTCGGTCATGTGAAGGAGCTCGGCGGGTTCCTGCGCGGATCTGGAAAAGTTGCCACCCGCGTTCGCGGCGCCGGGCACGATGCCGAGGCCGTCGACGCCGTAGCCGCCGCCGGTGAACCCGCGCCATCCCACGAGGCTGTTGCCACCATCCTTCGATCCGCCGCCGTCGAACCCTTCGCCCGCGTCCACGGGCTTGGCGCGCTTCGGGGGTAGGCGGGGCGGCTCGCCCTCCACGCCAATGTGAGTGTTGAGCACTCGAAGCCTTCCTCCCGGCGCGGGGGCTGAGGGAACCCGAGGCGCGCCCTTCTTGACCGTCGCGCCGCCCCGGCCGCGGCCGCGGCCCCCGCGACCGCCCCCTTCCCGGGCTGCCTTCTCGGCGCGAGCCTTCTCGCCGCCGCCCTTGTTCATGGGAAGTGTTCACGGGAGGGTTGCAGCGCCGAAAGTCTTGGCGACGAAGTGCAGAAACAGAACAAGATTTACATTTACAATCGGCTACGTCGCTCTCTCATCGGATGTTGGCCATCAACGCTCGCTCCTCCTCGCACTCACCCGGGTCGGGCGCCAGGTCGCACTCGTTCTCCCCCAACAGCCCCGTCGATCCCGTCTGCCCCGGCAGGATCTTCCCGGTGAACCCCGACGCCTTCAGCCCTTGCCAGTGCAGCGGCCCGGCGTCGAGCTGGTTCTTACCCATCGTCAACACGAAACTCACCTCGCTGGTTCCACCCGGTACGGAATCGACGTACGCGATCCTGTTGTTCTCCGCCACGTCCGTCACCGCGCTGCCCGCGTCGTCGTACACGCGGCCGTACACGTCCGCGTTGTTCAGGGCTTTTGAAGACGGGTTGACCGCCTTGGCGGTGAACTTGACGCACGCGACGCCAGCCTTGAGATTGATGGACCCGCCCACCGAGCTCATCGTGCCTTTCTCGCACGCCACCTCCTCGTACCGCACGTTCTCGAATGGGACGGAAACGGGGCCGACCGCTAGCGCGGCGGTCGGGTTCACGACGGCGAGCACGAGGGACGCGAGGGACGCGAGGGAAGCCTTCGCGATCGCCGTGGACACTTGTTCGTTCTGGATAGCGCTCGAGACGGGCGTCATGGATCGACGCCTCCATCCGGGCGAAGAGACGCGCGGGGAGGGCGTCGCGATGACTCGCGTGGCGTGCATCGTGACGAGCATGGCCGGTTTGATATCTCTCGTCCACCGCCCTCGGTGCGTCGGATAGTGTGGAAGGCCCGATGCCGCTGACGTGGAGCCCGAGGGCCAAATTATTATGGGCCTAGGTTACGTCGAGGACCGAAGGCCCGTCCTCTCGCCACACACCGGGGCGCGCGACCACCGAGCGCATCGCCCATCCTTCGTTCATCGTCAGCTCGTCCTCAACGACGCGTCCAATCGCCGCGTGAACACCACCGCCGCACCACCGCCGCACACCGACCGGCGTCGCCCCAAAGCCAAAAACCTCCGCCGACACTTTTCGCATTTACTCGGAGCGACCGAACAGCGTCGATGGGCCAGAAGCAGAAGATCCGCGAGGCCAAGAAGGCCTCCGGCGACCTCAAGGTCGACAAGACCACGCGGGCCGGATACGATCGCAACAACGTCGCCGAGGTAATCAAGCGAATGAAGCAGATGGCCAAGGAGGACACCGACAGGTTCGATAAGATGAACCTCGCCGAGACCCTCGAGCGGCTGGAGGCGAGCGAGAAGGTGGCGTCCACGATCGGCGCGGCGTACGACGTGGAGATGGAACGTAAGCGCGCGCTACTCAAGTGCTT
>Ga0115572_10004417_pt1 | contig 10939 bp, 12 predicted proteins | sample COGITO_mtgs_1206_FD_88681 | JGI IMG/M metagenome (GOLD analysis project Ga0115572, IMG submission 88681) | Pelagic marine microbial communities from North Sea - COGITO_mtgs_120607 | ecosystem: Environmental > Aquatic > Marine > Epipelagic | place: Germany:Helgoland, sampling site Kabeltonne... | reverse complement strand
ATCATCGAACAAACTGAAAAATCAAAAAAAGTATCTCTTGATAAAATAAATTATTATTTGCAAAGACATATTGATTTAGATGGAGATGAGCATGGACCATTAGCACACGAAATGATTATCGAATTATGTAAAGAAGATAGTTTGAAGTGGCAGGAAGTTACTGACGTTAGTGTAAAGGCATTAGAAGAAAGAATTAGACTTTGGGATTTCATAAATGCATCCATCAAATCTAAATACCATTCTGTAAATAAAATTAAAAATTCAATATTTGCTAATGCCTAATTCAATTGAATGAAACTTGGGATTGTAATATATTCTGACCATCCTGAAACAGTATGGAATGCTTTTAGATTAGCTAATTTCTCATTAAATAATAAAGATCAAGTTAAAGTTTTTTTAATGGCCAAGGGAGTTGAAGCAGAATCTCTAAGTAATGAGCATTTTAATATTCTAGATCAGATGAATAAATTTTTAAATGATAACGGAACATTACTAGCTTGTGGAACTTGTATAGAAATAAGAAAAAAAGACAGCACTGAGCTGTGTCCAATGTCTTCCATGGGAGATCTTTACGATATAATTAATGAATCTGATAAATTAATTAGCTTTTAGATTTACTTATTAGAAGCAAGCCTAGAAAAGACAATCCAGCATTATAAATTATCAATTCTGCTCCAAATTTGTAGGTTCCAAAAAACGGAATCTTTTCTTGACTATGTAAGTACCATACCATAGCAACAATTACAGGGACTGCAACAGATATTATTGGAACTAATTTATCTATGAGTTCTCTATTAGTAATAATTCCAAAAAAGAACAATCCTATTAGTGGTCCGTAAGTAAATCCAGCTAATTTAATCAGCATCCAAATTGCAGAATCATTTGAATAATTTCTCAAAATTAGAATTATTACAACTAATAGAAAAGACATTAATAAATGTGAATTTCGTCTGATTTTGTTCTGGGATTCAATAGGTTTATCTTTGATATTCATGAAATCAACTGAAAACGACGTAGTAAGAGAAGTCAGTGCTGAGTCGGCACTAGAATAAGCAGCAGCTATAAGGCCTAAAAGAAATAATATCGGAACTACAATTCCTAAAGAACCACTATTTGCTATTTCAGCAAATAACAAATCTGTTCTTGGATTTTCTACTTTAAGAACTTCAGATCCAAACCCTGTTTTTTCAAAATACATAAATAAAAGAGCACCAAGAACTAGAAAAATTAAATTAACTAATACTAAAACACCTCCAAAACTAACCATGTTTAATTGTGCAGATTTTAAATTTTTGCAACTTAAATTTTTTTGCATCATATCTTGATCCAAACCTGTCATTCCTATAGTAATAAATATTCCGCCCAAAAAATGCTTCCAGAAATAATTGCCTTGTTTCCAGTTTTCAAAATAAAATATTTTAGAATATTCACTATTAGCTATTTCATTAACAAAACCACCTTTTTGAGAAAAGTTTAAAGCATCCCCAATCAACCATACGGTAATTATAACGGATGCTAACATGAAAAATGTCTGAATGGTATCTGTCCAAATAATAGTTTTTATTCCGCCTTTATTGGTATAAATCCAAATTAATAAAACAGATGTTATTACTGTGATTTCAAATGGTATTCCAATGTCATCAAACAAAATTAGTTGTAGGACACTGGAGACTAAAAGAAGACGAATGGAGGCCCCAGTTAATCTTGAAAGTAAAAAAAAACCTGCACCAGTTTTATAACTCCAAAAACCAAATCTTTTCTCTAAATAAGAATATATGGAGGTTAGTTCCATTTTATAATAAATAGGAAGCAAAACATAAGCTACTATTAGATAGCCAATAAAATAACCAAAAACCATTTGCATATAACTAAACTGGTCTGTAGGGCTTAGTCCAGATTCTGCAGAATATTTAGCAACAGAACCAGGGATAGAAATAAAAGTTATCCCTGACAAAGAGGCACCAATCATGCCAAAAGCAACAATGTACCATGGAGATTTTCTATCTCCAGTAAAAAAAGAATCGTTAGAGGCAGATTTAGAAGTAAAATAAGAAATCAATACCAATAATAGGAAGTATAAAATAAGTACGATGAATACTATAGTAGTGGTCATAATTATTAATCTTGTACTAATTTAGGAATTGTAAATCGACCTATTATCAATAGTATAAATAAACTATTCAATTCTAAGAGTTAATAAAAATGAGAATTAGTGCATAGTTTGGAGTAGCATTTTTAAATTAGCAATATGGATTTTAAATCTAAATTATTAAACGATGCTGTTGAACAAATGTCTAGTCTTCCTGGAATTGGAAAAAGATCTGCATTAAGACTGGTACTTCATCTTTTAGATCAGAGTGAAAAAGAAGTAAAAGATTTCACCCAAGCTTTTCTAAGCTTAAAAGAGCATCTTAATTTCTGTAATAAATGTTACCATATTACGGAACAAAAAATGTGTGAGATATGTAGAAATCCATATAGATCAGAGGAACTAATTTGTGTTGTTCAGGACATTAGAGATCTTCTTGCAATTGAAAGCACTCAACAATTTTATGGCAAATACCACGTTCTTGGGGGAGTAATTTCTCCCATGGATGGAATAGGTCCAAATGATTTAAAAATTAATGAATTAAAAGAAAGAATTGTAAAGGAGAATACAAAAGAAATTATACTAGCCCTTCCTGCAACTATGGAAGGAGACACTACTAATTTTTATTTGTACAGAAAACTTCAAGAAACAAATGTAAATATCACCTTAATTTCAAGAGGAATTGGAGTAGGTAATCAATTAGAATACATTGATGAACTAACTCTTGGCAAGTCATTATTAGACAGATCTGTTTACAAAACAAATATTACAAACTAATTGATTTGGAGCTATCGGTAATCATAGTAAATTATAATGTAAAGTACTTTCTTGAACAATGCTTAATTTCTGTTAAAAAAGCTTTAACAGGAATTGAGGGAGAAATAATAGTAGTTGACAACAACTCTGTAGATGGCTCATTAAAGCTAATAAATAATAAGTTTAGTGAAGTTGTATTAATAGCAAATACAAAAAATACTGGATTTTCTGTTGCAAATAATCAAGGAATAAAAATTGCAAAGGGAAGTAATATTTTATTGTTAAATCCGGATACGGTTGTTCAAGAAGACTCTTTAAGAAAATGTTTGGAGTTTTTTGACAAAAATGAGGATGCAGGTGCTTTGGGTGTTAAAATGTATGATGGAAATGGAAGGTTTCTTCCAGAATCTAAAAGAGGCTTACCAACTCCTAGCGTAGCATTTTGTAAGATTTTTGGATTGTCTTCTTTATTTCCAAATTCTAAAACTTTTGGCAAATACCACCTTGGATATCTTTCACAAGACGAAAATCACAAAGTAGATGTTCTCTCAGGTGCCTTTATGATGATTAGAAAGAAAGTACTGGAAGAGGTTGGCTTACTGGATGAAACATTTTTCATGTATGGAGAGGACATAGATATGTCTTACAGAATTAAAAAAGCAGGATATGAAAATTACTATTTTTCCAAGACTAATATAATTCATTATAAGGGGGAGAGCACCAAAAAAAGTTCTGTAAATTATGTATTTGTCTTTTACAAAGCGATGGTGATTTTTGCAGAAAAACATTTCTCAAAACAACACGTTAAAACATTTTCTAAGCTAATAAATATTGCCATTTATTTTAGGGCTATAATTGCTCTTATTCAAAGAGTTTTAAAAAGGTGGATTTTACCAATTATGGATTTTATTTTTTTTAATGGTTTTATTTTTGGGATTTCCTCCCTCTATCAAGACTATTCAGGAATATCTTTTCCAAAGGAAACAATAAAATTCATAATTCCCGTTTATGCATTAATATGGACAATTTGTAACAGTTTGTTTGGGAACCAAAGACCTCCGATTAAATATTCAAATCTTATTAAAGGAAACTTAACTGGTCTAATTATAATATTGTCACTCTACGCATTATTGCCAAAAAGTATTCAATTTTCAAGAGCAATTATTTTGGGTTCCTCCTTAACTTGTTTATTAATTAGTTTGTTTACTAGAACTACATTTAAATTGTTAAAAGTTGGACTATTTAAGGGTTTTACGGATTTTCACAAAAATATAGCATTAGTTGGATCACTTGAAGAAATTCAAAGAACTGAAAAACTTATGCTCATTAACAGTGACAGTTCCAGAAATATTTTCAAAATTTATTCTGATATAAAATCTCATAATCGAGAAAATTATGATGGAAATATCACTCAACTTAACGAATTCATAAATATTAATAAAATAACAGAAGTTGTTTTCTGTGCCAAAGATATTAGCGCACAAAATATTATATATTCAATGGCGGTGGTCAATTCTAAAAAGAATATAGATTTTAAAATAATTCCAGAGAAAACTCAGTTTATTATAGGAAGTCAATCTATTTACACTAATGAAACATATTTCACTACAGAACTTAACCATATAAATAGCATAGAAAATATACGTAAAAAAAGAAATTTTGACATCTACACAGCTTTTGTTTTAGTTGTTTTCTCACCAATTTTTGGAATATTATTTAAAAACTATTTAAAAGCTTTAAAAAATATAAAAGGGGTTTTAACAGGTAAAAAGACGTGGATAGGATACGAAAATTCCTCTTTAAATAATAAACTTCCAAAAATTAAAACAGGTGTTTTTTCAATAGTGGATATTGAAAAGAATATGCAAAAAGAAGTAATTGATAAAATTAATATTATTTATGCCAAAGATTATAACTTGGTACTGGATAGCAAGATATTTTTAAAAAATATTTTTAAATTATAATAGAATTATAATCTTATTTATTAATATCCTAAATAAAGTTATTTTTGCACTTTAAACTTAAAGAAAGACTTAAAAAAGAATGGCAGAATTTAAAGTAGAATTACCTAAAATGGGAGAAAGCGTTGCGGAAGCAACTATTACTACATGGTTAAAAGAAGTAGGAGATGTAATTGAAGAGGATGAACCAATTGTTGAAATTGCTACGGACAAAGTTGATTCTGAAGTCCCTGCCCCATGTTCTGGTATTTTAAAAAAAGTTTTATTTAATGAAGGAGATGTTGTTGAAGTAGGTTCAGTCTTTGCAATTATTGATTCTGAAGTGAGTTCCGAAAACCAAAATAGCACTGCCTTAGAGCCAACCATTTCAAATGAAGAAACTGAAAATAAAGTTGAACAAGAGATATTAGAACCAATAACAAATTCCACTAAAATTGAAATTCAAAACAACTTCAATAATTCAAGTAAATTTTATTCTCCACTGGTTAAAAGTATTGCATCCAAAGAAGGAATTTCTCTTGATGAATTAGAGAGAATTAATGGTACAGGTTCTAATCAAAGAGTTACTAAAAAAGATATTTTAAATTATGTTAGCTCAGGTAAAAAAACAAATACACCCGAAGTTATTGCTAATTCTAAACAGCCAATAATTGATACTCCAAAAGCTGTACAGAATATCAGTGGCCAAGATGAAATTATTGAAATGGATAGAATGAGGAAGCTTATAGCTGACCATATGGTTAATTCTGTAAATACTGCTCCTCATGTAACATCTTTTGTTGAGGCTGACGTTACAAATCTTGTGCTTTGGAGAAATAAAACAAAAAAAGAATTTTTAGAAAAAGAAGGTGAAAAGCTAACTTTTACCCCCATATTCATTGAGGCAATTGCCAAAGCATTGAGAGATTATCCATTGGTTAATTCTTCAATTGATGGGGACAATATTGTCATTAAAAATAATATTAATATAGGAATGGCAACTGCATTACCGTCTGGAAATTTGATAGTTCCAGTAATAAAAAATGCAGATCAACTAAATCTTGTTGGTTTGGCTAAGACTGTGAATGACTTGGCCAAAAGAGCAAAATTAAGTCAATTAAAACCAGAGGAAATTTCAGGAGGAACTTACACAGTTTCTAATGTTGGCACATTTGGAAACGTAATGGGAACACCAATAATTAATCAACCTCAAAGTGGGATTTTAGCACTTGGAGCAATTAAGAAAAAGCCAGCTGTTATTGAATCAGAATTAGGAGATTTAATTGGAATTAGACATATGATGTTTTTATCACACTCCTATGATCACAGAAATATTGATGGAGCTTTAGGAGGACAATTTGTTAGAAAAGTTGCAGACTACCTAGAGAATTTCGATATCAACCGAAACCTATAATATACAAAAGCTTCAAAAAATAATTCACACTTACAATGGAGATCAAATTAGACAAACCACTTATAGTATTAGATATTGAAGCTACTGGAGATCAAATAAATAAAGATAGAATTGTAGAAATTGGAATGATTAAAACCAATCCAGATGGTAGCGAAGAAGTTTATGAAAGAAGAATTAATCCTCAGATTCCTATTCCATTAAATATTTCAGAGATTCATAGCATTTATGATTTGGATGTTAAAGACAGTCCATCATTTAAGGAACTAGCTAATGATATTAAAACATTTATTGGTGATTCAGATCTATGTGGATTTAATTCTAACAAGTTTGATATTCCAATTTTAGAGGAGGAATTTATCAGAGCAGGATTGAAAAGTGACTTTGATTCTAAAAAATTGGTGGATGTTCAAAATATATTTCACAAAATGGAAAAACGAACTCTTGGTGCAGCACATGTCTTTTATTGCGGAAAAGAGATGAAAAATGCACATTCAGCAATTCATGATGCAAGAGCTACTCTAGAAGTCCTTAAATCTCAAACAAAAAAATATACTGAATTAGAAAATAACATAGATTTTTTAAGCGATTTTTCAAAAGCTAATAAATCCTCTATGGATTATGCTGGAAGAATAGTTATAAATGATAATAAGCAGGCAATTATCAATTTTGGAAAACACAAAGGAAAAGAAGTTGAATTCGTATTTAAAAAAGAGCCTGGTTATTATTCATGGATATTAAAAGGCGATTTTTCTCAAAATACCAAATCTTGTTTTACTAGGCTTTGGAAGGAATTTAAATCTAGAACATGAAAATAATTTGTATTGGTCGAAATTATCTAGAACATGCAAAAGAAATGGGGAAAAACATAACAAAAGACCCTATTTTTTTTTTAAAACCTGACACCTCTCTTATATCTAAAAAACAACCTTTTTTTTTACCAAACTTCAGTGAAAATGTTCATTACGAAGTAGAATTAGTTTATAAAATAAAAAAAGTTGGTAAAAGTATTGATCCTGTTTTTTCTAAGGACTATTACGAAAAAGTTAGCCTTGGTATTGATTTTACAGCAAGGGATCTTCAAGCAAGATGCAAATTAAATGGACATCCTTGGGAAATAGCTAAATCTTTTGACCAATCAGCTTTAGTTAGCGAACATTTTTTCGATGTTAACTCAATTAAAGATTTAAATTTTTCATTACTGAAAAACGGGGAAACAGTTCAAAAAGGTAATGCCAATGAAATGGTGTTTAATATTGATCAAATAATTAGCTATGTTTCTAAATTTATTACTTTAAAAATTGGAGATTTAATTTTCACAGGGACACCTTCAGGTGTTGGTTCAGTAAAAATTGGGGATAAATTGGAAGGTTTTATAAATGATGCAAGAGTTTTTTCTCTTAATATTAAATAATTCAATATTCAATAAGCTCTTGAATGTATTCATTACCTTGGGTAATATCATTTAGATTTCCATTATTTATTTGAAGTACTATCTCTTCTTTAAACACTAGTCCAAGGCCTAATGAATAAATTTCTTGAGAATTTTCGTATTCCAACAAATTAGATTTATAGTTTTGGTTAATAGATACACAACTGTCAAAAGTTAAATTATAAAGGTTAAAGCCCGTATGAATACTATGGACTGAATATTCTTTGTATCCCAAATTATTAAATGCATTTCCATTCCAAAAAGAATTTGGTTCAATTGGAAATATTAATTTTGTATAACTTATATTTTCTTCCGTTTGTTGTAGATGATTTTTTGATTTTTTTATTACCCAAACATCTTTTATATCATAGATCTGTGTGGAATCCGTTTTCCAATATCTTTCTTTTCTATAGGCAGTGTCTCCTTCTAAATCTATAAAAGATTCTGTGATGATTTCTTTTAGGTAATATGAAGATGTATCTTTTCCAAAAGAATTATGGATGATATTAGTAACTAAAAACTTTTTTTCTTTCTGAATTTCAACTGGGAAATAATCCTGATAAGATTTGACTTCTCTGTATTCAATAGGATCGCATGATAGGTTGATAATTAACATTAAAAAAAATATTTTATTCTTCATTTTTCTTCTCAATTAAATTTCCTTTTTCATAGGTTACTTTTTTCATATTAGAATTCTCACCATCATAATAAAACCAATGACCTTGCTTGAAATCATTTTTAAAACTTCCCTTGGTATCTATGGTTCCATTAGCAAAATAGTAAATAAAAACCCCATCTTTTTTGCCCATTGAATAATTACCTTCTGACTTTACTCTTCCGGACTTAAAATATTGTTTCCAAGAACCATTTTTTAATCCATTTAAACAATTATATTCTTCCATAATTTTAAGTGAATTAGTTTCAGCAGCAGCAGGGTAATACAAATACTGAGTGCCTTCCATAGCTCCTTTATCAAAATTAAAAATATTAAGTAAAGTTCCTGACCTAGAATAGGTAAACCATTTGCCTTGTTTCATTTGGTTAATAAATTTCCCTTTAGCCATTACATAACCGTTGTCAAAACGCATTTCAGAATAAGAAATGGAGTCGTTAATAAAATTCACTGTTGCTGAAACATGTCCTTCTTTTGCAAAATATGTAAAAAGTCCAACTGGCTTGCCATCAATAAAACTTCCATTATATCTCCTGGTATTAGTTTCCTTGTGATAACCAACCCAATTTCCTGTTTTTTGATTTTTTTTATTAAGTTGATTTTTTTGTGTGTCCTGAGCGTTAATTAGAAATATGGATAACAGTGAGAGAATGAAACAAAATATACTCTTCATATTTCTAAGTTAGTTAAAATAAGTCATCTTAACATGTGGAATCCCATCTTCTAGAAAAGTCTCACCGTGAGTTTTAAAACCTAAGGAAATGTAAAAATTAATTAAATATTCTTGAGCAGAAAGTTCAATGGCCATATTCGGAAATTTAGTTTTAACTTCTTGAAGAATAAATTCCATTAGTTTTCTAGCATGTCCATTTCTTCTATAGTTACTTTTAACTGCAACCCTTCCAATATAAACAGTATTTAAATCTTTGTAGACTCTTCCTAAGGCAATTATTTGTCCATCTAAAGAACCAAAAAAATGGTCTGATAATAAGTCTAGATCATCTAATTCTTGATAAGGACAGTTCTGTTCTACTACAAAAACACTAATTCTTAATTTAAGCAATTCAAAAAATTGATTTGTTGTTAAATCTGTATAACTTATAGAGTATAATTCCAAAATATGAATTTGAACTACAAATTTATAACTTTACATAGATGATAAAGAAGTTTAACGAAAACTATATTTACCAACCCAAGAAAACACTCAATATTTCCGATATTGTTAATGGTATTTCCAATGCAAATCCAGTAATTCTTTCTCAAGCAATAACCTTATTGGAGAGCAAAATAAAAGAAGATAAGGCTTTAGTATATGATGCACTTTCTAAACTACCTCCTTCGGATCATAAATCATTTAGAATTGGCATAACAGGAAGCCCTGGAGTTGGCAAAAGTACATTTATTGAAACTTTTGGCAAACATTTATCCTCTATGGGAATTAGTGTTGCAGTGTTGACAATTGATCCAAGTTCTAAAATTAATGGAGGAAGTATTCTTGGGGATAAAACAAGAATGGAAGAACTTAGTAAAGATTCTAATGTGTTCATTAGACCAAGTCCTTCTAAAGGCGAACTTGGAGGAGTTGGAGAACAGTCCTATGAGTCTATTTTATTATGTGAAAAAGCAGGTTTTGATGTTATATTAATAGAAACTGTTGGGGTTGGTCAGTCCGAAACTCACGTAAAACATGTAGTAGATTTCTTCTTACTTTTAATTTTAGCTGGTGCTGGAGATGAACTACAAGGAATTAAAAGAGGTATTATGGAGCTTGCTGATGGTATTGCTATTACAAAAAGTGATGGAGAAAACGAAAAAAATGCAAAAATTGCAAAAAACAGTTATCAAAATGCAATTCATTTACTGCCTGCTAAAAATAACCATTGGATAACAGAAGTTATAACATGTTCTAGCACCGAAAATAAAGGAATTGCAGAAATATGGAAATTATTAAAAAAGTTCCAAAAACATTGCAGTGAGAATAATTGGATAAATAACAATAGATCTAAACAAGACATTTTTTGGTTTCACCAAAAATTAAATCAATTCTTAATTGAGGACTTTTTATCAAAAGAAAATGTAAAAGAAAAAGTTAAAAAAATGGAAGAGTCCGTTAAAAAAAGAAACCTAGATCCATTTACAGCAGCTACAAAAATATTTAATAATGAGTCTTAGAGAAAAACTCTTAAAATATCAAGCAAAAGATTTAATTGAAGTAGCAGAACCTCATAGTGATTATACCCATGAAGCTAAAACTATTGCGATAGATATTATAAAAGAGAACAATGCTTTTAACTTTAAAAAGGAAGCTCAATTATTTTGGGAAGAGAAAATAAAAAAAGACATTAAATCTGTATTAAATTCAAAAGAAATTCCAAAAAGTCATTTTATTAATGAATCAGAAATGAGATTAATTATTAAAGCTTGTTTTGAAAACTGGAAAGAAGAACAAGAGCTCTTTGGAGTGGATACTACCAAATATTGGGTAGTATAGTTATTGTCAATAAAAAAAAAGATGTCTATTCATTTGAAATAAAAGTTAAGAAAAGACTATATTCTTTAGATTTATCAAAAAATATTATACTCAACCCCTTTATTTATTGAAATCCTTATATTTAAGAAAAGTTGTGTAAATGGAGGT
>Ga0115572_10004404_pt1 | contig 10951 bp, 10 predicted proteins | sample COGITO_mtgs_1206_FD_88681 | JGI IMG/M metagenome (GOLD analysis project Ga0115572, IMG submission 88681) | Pelagic marine microbial communities from North Sea - COGITO_mtgs_120607 | ecosystem: Environmental > Aquatic > Marine > Epipelagic | place: Germany:Helgoland, sampling site Kabeltonne... | reverse complement strand
TTCTATTTTAACATTTGTAGTAATTTGTGTGAGATGTCTACCCTCTCAATGATTAAGGTGTTTTTGTAGATGTTTTTCAGGCTAATGCAAAGGATTTTTAGCGATAAATTTCTTGTACTATTTTCTTTTTTATTCTCCGAACAATACTATATTTTTGCAACTTAATTTATAAGAAACAATAATGAATTTACACGAATACCAAGGTAAACAAATACTCAATAGTTATGGAGTAGGAATTCAGCGTGGAAAAGTTGCTTCGACTCCTGAAGAAGCAGTTCAAGCAGCTAAACAATTGACAGAAGAAACCGGAACAAGTTGGCATGTAATTAAGGCCCAGGTTCATGCAGGTGGACGTGGTAAAGGCGGTGGTGTTAAATTGGCTAAAAACTTAGATGAGTTAAAATCTCATGCTGAAAATATCTTGGGAATGCAGTTGGTAACTCCACAGACCTCTGCGGAAGGTAAGACTGTACACCAAGTGTTGATTGCTGAAGATGTTTATTACCCGGGTGAATCTGAGACTAGTGAAATATACATGTCCGTTCTTTTGAACAGATCGACGGGTAGAAATATGATTATGTATTCCACTGAGGGTGGTATGGATATTGAGGAAGTGGCAGAAAAAACACCGCATTTAATATTTACAGAGGAGATTGATCCTGCTACAGGTTTGTTGCCTTTTCAATGTCGTAAAGTAGCTTTTAACCTCGGTTTAGAAGGAAAAGCATTCAAGGAGATGACGAAGTTTGTTTCGTGTTTATACCAAGCTTACGACGGTGCCGATGCTTCACTCTTTGAAATTAACCCTGTACTGAAAACATCAGATGATAAAATTTTAGCTGTAGATGCAAAAGTTTCTTTAGACGACAATGCGCTTTATCGCCACAAAGACTATGCAGCAATGCGCGATGTACGTGAGGAGGATGCCGCTGAAGTTGAGGCTGGTGAGTACGGTCTGAATTATGTAAAGTTAGACGGAAATGTTGGATGTATGGTTAATGGAGCAGGTTTAGCTATGGCAACCATGGATATTATTAAACATGCCGGTGGAAATCCAGCAAACTTTTTGGATGTTGGTGGTACAGCAGATGCTGCACGTGTAGAACAAGCTTTTAGGATTATCTTAAAAGATGACAATGTAAAAGCACTTTTGGTTAACATTTTTGGAGGTATCGTTCGTTGTGATCGTGTAGCTCAAGGAGTTGTTGATGCATACAAAAATATAGGTGAGATAAACGTTCCTCTAATTGTACGTTTACAAGGGACGAATGCTGCAGAGGCTAAGAAGTTGATTGATGACAGTGGTTTAGAAGTACATTCTGTTATTCAGCTTCAAGAAGCTGCTGATAAGGTTGCAGAGGTTTTGGCTTAGTCCGTTACCTCTCGAAAAAAAAAGGAGTCATTAGACTCCTTTTTTTTTGACAAAAATCTACTTAATTCTATGGTTTAAATATTTTGTATTTTGCGTATATAATGTGAGCTATGAAAAAAATACTAGTTGCAAATAGAGGAGAGATAGCTTTGCGCGTTATGCGTTCGGCAAAGGAGATGGGCATTAAAACCGTTGCGATTTTCTCAGAGGTAGATCGATGTGCACCGCATGTTATGTATGCTGATGAAGCTGTATGTATAGGCCCAGCTCCTTCTAGTGAATCCTACTTGCTAGGTTCTAAAATTATTTCTGTAGCTCTGGATCTAAATGTTGATGGCATTCATCCCGGTTACGGCTTTCTCTCTGAGAATCCAGAATTTGCAGAGATGGTAAAACAGGCTGATATAGAGTTTATTGGTCCATCACCTGAAGCAATTGGCCTTATGGGCGATAAGTTATCTGCAAAAGCTTTGGTGAAAGCTTACGACATACCCATGGTTCCTGGGATAGATGAAGCTATTCAGAATGTTCATGAAGCAAAAAAAAGAGCCAAGGAAATAGGGTTCCCTATTTTAATCAAAGCTTCTGCTGGTGGAGGAGGTAAAGGAATGCGCATTGTGAATGGCGAAGATGATTTTGAGGTCCAAATGAAGTTGGCGGTCAGTGAAGCCATTTCTGCCTTTGGCAATGGCGCTGTTTTTATTGAAAAGTATATTGCATCACCACGTCATATAGAGGTTCAAATTTTAGCCGATAAGCACGGAAATGTGGTTCACTTATTTGAACGTGAATGCTCCATTCAGCGCAGGCATCAAAAGGTTGTGGAAGAAGCACCGTCTTCAGTACTCTCAGAAGATTTGCGTAACGACATGGGACAATGTGCCATAAATGTTGCTAAATCATGCGGTTATGTGGGTGCTGGAACCGTTGAGTTTTTACTTGATGAAGATGAAAAATTTTACTTTTTAGAGATGAATACCCGTCTACAAGTTGAACACCCCGTTACAGAAATGATTACGGGTGTTGATTTGGTAAAGCAACAAATTCGTATTGGGAGGGGAGAGCGATTGGCTTTTAGTCAGAATGATTTAAAGATATCCGGTCATGCTATAGAGGTGCGGGTGTATGCTGAAGATCCGCTTCATGATTTCATGCCCGATGTTGGGGTTTTAAAAAGCTACAAAAGACCGGGTGGCATTGGTGTTCGTGTTGATGATGGTTTTGAAGAGGGTATGGAGGTTCCAATACATTATGATCCAATGATTTCAAAATTAATTACCTACGGAGAGGATCGAAAGGAGGCTATCGAAAGAATGCGTCGTGCTATTTCTGAATATCACGTCGTTGGCGTGCAAACGACATTGCCCTTTGGTGCTTTTGTTATGGAGCATCCTGCTTTTGTTTCCGGTAATTTTGACACCCATTTTGTGGATACGTATTTTAAGCCTGAAACGTTGCGATCTGCTTCTAAAGAAGAAAAAACCGTTGCAGCTTGGTTTGCCGCGAAACTGATCATGGATAAAAGTAATCCTTCGATGAGGGTGAATGCATCGGAAAAATCCCCGTGGAGAAAAAATAGAAGGTAATGGCCAAGAAAACAAAAAATCAATCCATATCTATTTCCAATCGTAAGGCAAGGTTTGAGTACGAACTGTTGGATGTATTTACAGCCGGTTTGCAGTTGCAGGGTACTGAGATCAAATCTTTACGTGAGGGGAATGCCAATCTTGCTGAGGCCTACTGCTACGTTCAGGATTCGGAAGTGTGGATTACGGGGATGTATATTGCTGAGTACAGTTACGGTTCCTATATGAATCACGAGCCCAAACGCGTGAGAAAGTTACTACTGAACAAAAAAGAAATCTCAAAAATTGAATCTTCACTTCAAGATGTGGGGGTGACCCTTGTTCCTTTGAAGTTGTACATCAATGCGAAAGGTTGGGCTAAAATAGAAATTTCCCTGGGTAGAGGGAAGAAGCTACACGATAAGAGGGAAGATTTGAAACAGAAGGATGATCGGCGACAAATGGATCGTGCATTAAAGCAATACAAGTAAAGTGAAGACATAAAAAAAAGGGAGCCAAGCTCCCTTTTTTTTATGTTGTAACAATTGACATCGATTATAGTGAGAAACCAAAGGTTAGGAATACGCTTTCAGCATCAGGGTTAAGAATCAATGAAGAGTTTACAGGTAAGCTGTAAGTACTGCTCAATTGAATCTCTCTTTCTAGGCTGACACCCACGTTTACAAGGCCTTCACCTTCTGTCCCGTAGGCTATTCCGTTATCACCCGTTACACCACCAACGAACAATGTGAACTGATCAGCAGCATAGCTTGCCTCAATGTAGGTTGCGCCATCATTATCTCCAGCAAAGTAATTTGCCGCCATAAGTGAGATGCCATCAGTAACTGCAACACTAACAGCAGCTTCATAGGTGTGACCGTGATCTGTTTCTAAGTAATGTCCAGCACCTTTAGCTCCTGGGAAGTAGTAATCCGTAACAGTTACAGAAATAGCATCTGTTAACGCGTAAGAAATGTAAAGATCCATTTCTTGGGCAGCAGTTTCACCACCACCTAATGAGTAAGCACCCCATGCACCTACCGCTAATTTACCGTTGGTGTATTCAACGCTTGGTTGTAAGCTTGCGCTTTCACCACCTAATTGCGCTCCTCTCCATACGTAACGAGATTGAACGTCTGCTCCAAAACTAAAGTCTTGGGCATTCACACCAAAAGTGCAAGCTAAGAACAAAAATAAAATTGTCTTTTTCATAATAAATGATTTAGTTAAAGTTTGTTTTTTTGCTGGTTACAATTTCAGTAAAATTTTAGGGCGCAGTGATACACAGTATTCTCCTTATCAACATTTTGGTGTTGAAAAGGGTGTTTTACTTAGTGATGTATTGCGTTTGAGCGAGTGTTGGTAACTCAATTATATAGCTGAAATTGCACTTATTTAGAATGATTTATCGTTTTTTATTCCTCAAAAAATGAGGATTTTTGTCAAATTGCTTATTTACCGTTTGTCTTTTAGCATCGGAACAAAGCGGAAATGACGTTCATTGAAGTTGTCAAATTCAATTTTTTCGAACTCCTTTTCATTTGTTTTTACAACGAGTGTCATGATTTGTTCTTTTGAGCCCAAAGGGATCATCATCAGGCCTCCTTTGCTTAGCTGTTTAAACAGTTCTTTGGGGATCTCAGGAGCTCCTGCTGTGACAATAATTTTATCAAAAGGTGCTTTAGATGGAAGGCCAAGGTATCCATCTCCATAATGTAATTGTCCTTTTATTCTCATTTCATTGAGAATTGACTTAGCTTTTTGATGTAATGCATGTTGACGCTCGATAGAGTATACGCTGGCACCTAAGTGGTAAAGTACTGCGGTTTGATATCCACATCCGGTACCGATTTCAAGAACCTTGTCTCCTTTTTGTATGTCTAACATTTCAGATTGAAATGCCACGGTGTATGGGTGCGAAATGGTTTGTTCTTCACCGATGGGGAAAGCTTTGTTCTGATAGGCAAAGTCTTCGAAGGAAGAATCAAGAAAATAGTGTCTTGGAACTTTAAGCATGGCGTTCAAAACTTTTTTCGATTCAATACCCATAAGCCTTAGTTCTTCTATGAGTTTTTTTCTTTTACCCTGGAGTCTTATGCTGTCTGATAGCTTCATCCTTGCGAATCTATTAAAATGTACTTTGTGAACAAAAATAAAACAGAGCTTTATCGTCAGTCGGTCTGTTTATTCATCTGCATTTCTTAGGAGTTTTTTAAGCGTCAATTTTTATACGATATAGATTTATCAGTTTTTGGTTTTGCTAGATAAGGTTCCTAAAACGAAAGGCGTTGCCATTGGAATTGCATACATTTGTTATCATCTACAATATGTAGTTTGCGATAACGTTAGTTGAGTGTTGCGATTTACATGGTGTACAATATGTCATTGATAATAATGAGAGAATGGTTTAAATATTTTTTAAGAACTAAAGCCGTGTTGGCTTTCACCTTGATGCTTTTGATTTTTAGCAACTGCTCAAAAGAGCAGTTTAATGCAGAACGGCCTTCTTATTTACATGTTTCTTCAATCAATCTTCAAACAGAAGTTTTTCAAGGAACTGACTCTCATAAGATAACGGATGCTTGGGTTAATATGGATGGACAATTTTTGGGGGTGTTTGAACTTCCGGCGACGATTCCTGTTTTAGCTGAGGGTTTTCATGATTTCACTATTTATCCGGGTATTAAGGCTAATGGTATTTCTGCGACTCGTATTCGCAATCCTTTTTTAGGAGTTTGTGTATTAAATTCTATCGAACCAAATACGCTCCCCCTGGATACAAATCGTATTCATCTCCACAGAGACCAGGTTGTGTCGGTAAATGCCACGACCTATTATTCTGCGGAAACTGAATTTTTGATGATTGAGGACTATGAAGATAATGAAGCAGCTATGGTACTTTCTCTTGGGGAAGACTCCAGCGATGTAATGATAAATTCAGAGGTTTTTTTAGAAGGTGATAATTCGAGTTTGGTAGTGACTTTAGATGCAGAAAATCCCTTTTTCGAAATGCTTAGCTCTGAGTTGGTGTCCTTAGATAAACTATACAAACCAACCATGTTGGAGTTGAATTATAGATGCGATCAGTCTTTTAAAGTAGGACTTGTTGTCAAATCTCCAGCATCTGATATTCTGAGAAGATATGAATCCCTTCAAGTTAACCCCAGTATTGATTGGAATAAAATTTATGTTCACATGACGAACCAAGTGGTTTTAGGGAATTCATCAGATGAATTTGGGATTTATATAAGAGCACATAAGTCTGATACTTCAGAAACAGCATATTTTCATTTTGATAATATTAAATGGCTTCACATAAATAATGAATAAAAAAATACAAGTTTTAAAGTACTTGATGTTAGATGCTTGTGCATCTGCCTTAGCTTGGTGCTTGTTTTATGCATACAGGAAAATTGTGATTGAGTCCCAGGATTTTTACTTGGACGATACGATTCTTAATGACGAGCGGTTTAGATTAGGGGTTGTTACGATAACAATCTTTTGGGTTTTACTGTATGTGTTTATGGGGCAATACAAGGATATTTATCGCCGGTCTAGACTCACTGAAATTAGTAAAACTTTCGTGCAAACTTTCGCGGGAGTTTTGGTGGTTTTCTTTGTTGCTTTATTGGATGATGTGATTCCTACCTATAGGAATTATTACACGGCAATATTATCGTTGTTTGCCCTTCATTTTACGATTACTTCTGTATTTAGGTTGGTCATTACGACACATACAATTCTTAGAATCCACCGACGAGAGATTGGTTTTAAGACATTAATTGTTGGAGGTGGAGATAGCGCTGTGTCTATGTACAACAATCTTACAAAAAGTTTCAAGTCGGGTGGTAATTTAATCGTTGGGTTTGCAAATGGTATGGATGTTGATGGTCATAAGCTAAAATTACACACGCCTTATTTGGGTTCATACAAAGACCTTCGTGCTATTATAGATGCGCATGAAATCGAAGAGGTTCTTATTGCCATCGAGCGTTCTGAACAAAACCATATATTGGAAGAAATCATCAATGACTTAGAGGATATGGATGTCTTAATTAAGGTTAAGCCAAATAATTATGACATCCTAGCTGGTAAGGTTAAAATGAAATCAATGTTTGAAGTCCCTCTTGTAGAAATTAAGCACCAATTCATGTCTTTGTGGCAACTGACGCTCAAGAGATTTATTGATGTGTTGATTGCTCTGATAGCTCTTTTTCTTTTGATGCCTTTTTATTTATTGATTATTGTGCTCATAAAAATTGATTCTCATGGTCCTGTATTCTTTTATCAAGAACGTGTCGGAATCAATGGTAAATTATTTAATATCATCAAGTTTAGATCGATGTTTGTAGATGCAGAAAAGCATGGGCCACAATTGTCGGGAGATGGAGATTCAAGAGTAACAAAATTGGGGAGATTCATGCGCCGTTATAGAATTGACGAACTGCCTCAGTTTTTCAATGTCTTACTTGGTGATATGTCGATGGTTGGTCCTCGCCCAGAAAGAGTATTTTATGCGAATCAAATTCTTAATCGGGCTGCTCACTATAAGCATATTCGTAAAGTAAAACCTGGGATTACGTCATGGGGTATGGTTCGGTATGGTTATGCGAGTAACGTAGATGAAATGATTGAACGTTTGCGATATGATATCATTTATATAGAAAACATGTCTATATTTAATGATATGAAAGTTTTGATTTACACCTTTAAAATAGTCTTTCAAGGAAGAGGAAAATAATATGATGAAAAAGATTGCTGTAATTGGTGCGGGAACCATGGGAAATGGAATTGCACATGCTTTCGCTCAAAATGGTTGTCAAGTATCCTTGATTGATGTTTCTGAGGATTCTCTTAAATGTGGGCTGAAAACCATTGAGAAGAATTTAAATCGAATGGTTGGTCGCGAAAAGATAAGTGCCGAAGCCATGCAATCTACATTAGCGAATATCTCAACATTTGATAGCCTCGACATGGGGGTGGTTGGTGTAGATTTGGTCATTGAAGCAGCCACTGAAGATATAGACGTTAAAATGAGGCTTTTTTCACAATTGGATGAAGTATGTGAGGATCACGTTATTTTGGCTTCCAATACGTCATCGATATCCATTACAAAAATTGCAGCTGCAACAAATCGTGCAGGACAAGTGATTGGAATGCATTTTATGAATCCTGTCCCCGTAATGAAACTGGTTGAAGTAATTCGAGGTTACGAAACGACTGATGAGGTTGCTCAAAAGGTGATGAAATACGCTGAAGGTTTACAAAAAACACCTATTGAAGTTCAGGATTATCCGGGTTTTGTTGCCAATCGTATTCTAATGCCCATGATAAATGAGGCCATTTATACTTTACACGAGGGAGTAGCAGGCGTATCAGAAATCGATTCTGTAATGCAATTAGGAATGTCTCATCCAATGGGGCCACTGCATCTTGCAGACTTTATAGGTTTAGATGTGTGTCTGTCTATTCTTCAAGTACTCCAAGAAGGTTTTGGACAAGCCAAATACGCTCCTTGTCCTTTGTTGGTTAATATGGTTGCCGCCGGTAAGTTGGGTGTTAAAGCTGGAGAGGGGTTTTATGATTACACCGAGAGCGTAAAATCCAAAAACCCTACAAATCAATTTTTGAAATAATTATTGAGCTCCTTTCAACAGCATTTTTTTATCCATAAATTTGTAAAAAATGACTTATGAGCTCAGTACCTAGATTAAAAAGTAGAATGTTGATTGTATCTTTCATCATCTCAATCGGCTTTTTATTTGTTTATCCTCAGTTGAAAAAGGATCCAAAATTAAAAATTTATCAGCCTGCAGATGTCAACCCTAAATTGGTTGATGAATCCGTTGAATTGAATAACAAAGATCATCGTGTCTCTGAATTTGAATTGTACAGCCAAAATGGTGATACGTTTCGACTTGATGATGTTGATGGTAAAATATACGTCACTGATTTCTTTTTCACTACATGTGGTAACATTTGTCCGAAAATGACAACTCAAATGAAAGGATTACACGATTATTACATGGATGATGAAGATGTTATGTTTGTTTCTCATACCGTCTATCCTGAAATGGATTCTATTGAGGTTTTAAAAGCTTATGCAGACAAGTACGAGATTGATTCTGATAAGTGGGTGCTACTCACGGGTTCTAAAAAAGAGATTTATTCACTTGCACGAAAATCATATTTTGCTGTGCTGACTGAAGGTGACGGTGGGGAAAGAGATTTTGTGCACACGGAAAATTTTATGTTGATGGATAAGCAACAAAGAATTCGGGGTTACTATGATGGTACACTCGTTAATGAAATGGAGCGACTCAAAAAAGACATTGAGATTTTACGCAAAGAATATCAGTAAGTATGCCATATTTTCCAAGCTTCTTCAGCTTGATGAATGAGCATGGACTTTCCGTTTAGTATATTTGCCCCTTTGTGTTTTCCTTTTTTCAAGAAAAGAGTTTCGGAAGGATTGTAGACCAAATCCATGAGTAAATGTTTGTCACCTATGAATTGATAAGGGATGTCAGGGCATTGGTCTGTATTTGGACTTGTTCCTAGTGGTGTGGTGTTGATGATGAGTAAGTGGTGTTTAATCACAAATTCATTAAGATCTTCATAGTTTAACTGAGTCCCTACAGGATTTCTAGATACACAGGTGCAAGATATACCAATTTTCTCAAGTGCATACACAACCGCCTTGGAGGCCCCACCGGTACCCAGAATCAAAGCTTTCTCCATGGTGTTTTCAAGAAAGGGTTTCAAGGAATTGTGAAACCCGATGTAATCAGTGTTATAGCCAACTAATTTGCCTTGTGTAAATTGGATGGTGTTTACAGCACCAATAGCTTTAACTTCTTCAGACAATTCATCCAACATAGGAATGATCGATACCTTGTAAGGGATGGTGACATTCATCCCACAAAAAGAATGCTCTTTGATGAGTGTCTTGAATTCATCAACATTATCCAATGGAAAGTTGTTGTAAGAAGCATTTTTAATGTCTTCTTTGTCAAATTTTTCTTCAAAAAAAGATTTTGAAAAAGAGTGACCTAATGTCTTCCCGATAAGTCCAAATTTTTTCATTTGTTTTGTTTTTCAGCCAATTTTTCTACTGCCCAAATACAGGCCACTCCTAAAATCATACAAATAAGAGTGGTTAAGGTGGTTTTATCGAGTTGTTCAGGGATAAATCTTTCATAACCAACAATCATTTCATTTCCATGGCGATCCAGCATGTTAGGGTCACGAACTTCATTCTTCCATGGCCATATAATTGCTAATGACCCAAAAACAAAACCCGTTAGGGTTGAAATTGTACTGTTCTTATACCTTTGGAAAATCCATGCAATAACTTTGGAAAAGACAAGCAATCCAAATACAGATCCCAGTAAAAAAATGCTAAAATGTATAAGACTTGTTACATGTTCTGTGTTTTTTAGGAAAGACAGATCTCCTGAGAGTATTGATTTGAGACTGCTCGATAGCGTGTTGATGGAATCAACCATAAGAAGTTTGTAGTTCCCTAGCAGCATGAGAATGTAAGATCCGGATAGACCAGGTAATAGCATTCCACTGATGCCGATGATGCCGCAAAAAAAGACGAAGAGGTAATTCCCATTAGCAGTTGGAGCCGGGTTGGTAAAGGAGATTAAAAGTGCGATGAGTGTTCCTAGTATGAGGAAGCATCGGTTTCCTATACTCCACGATTCTACAGTTTTACCCACATAATATACGGATGCCAGAACAAGACCAAAAAAAAAGGCCCATATTTGTGTTGGATGTTCCACTAGAAGATAAGCAAAAGCTTTAGCAAGACTAAAAATGCTTAATAAGACTCCAAACATCAGTGCAAATAAAAATTTAGCGTTGATGTGATTTAATAATTCTTTGATGTTACCTTTTAGTAAGAATTGTAAGGCTTTTTTATCAAAGGATTTTAGAGCATTGATTAGATCTTCATAAATTCCTGTTACCAGTGCTATGGTCCCTCCAGAAACACCAGGAATGACAT
>Ga0115572_10004398_pt1 | contig 10964 bp, 11 predicted proteins | sample COGITO_mtgs_1206_FD_88681 | JGI IMG/M metagenome (GOLD analysis project Ga0115572, IMG submission 88681) | Pelagic marine microbial communities from North Sea - COGITO_mtgs_120607 | ecosystem: Environmental > Aquatic > Marine > Epipelagic | place: Germany:Helgoland, sampling site Kabeltonne... | reverse complement strand
GCACCATTGTTGGACCACGTATTTTCTCAACGGGGACCATTTTATATGGGGCAAATATGCCAGGTTACACCTCGCACATTGACTCGTTAGAGGATGCTAAGTTTCATTTAGAGCGCTTAAAGAAAGTGGGTGCGTTTAGTGTTAAATCATATAACCAGCCACGACGTGAACAACGTCAACAAGTTATTGAAGCTGGCCGTGAGCTTGAAATGATGGTGGTGCCAGAAGGTGGCTCATTATTACAACATAACTTAACTATGGTTGTGGATGGTCACACAGGGATTGAGCATTCAATTCCAGTGGCGAATATTTATGATGACATTAAACAGCTTTGGTCGCAAAGTGACGTTGGTTATACACCGACTCTAGGTGTGGCTTACGGTGGTATTTGGGGTGAAAACTATTGGTATGATAAAACCGATGTGTGGAACCATCCACGTTTAAGTAAGTTTGTGCCGAAAAACCAATTATTGCCGCGCTCTATGCGCCGCGTTAAAGCGCCCGATCATCACTATAATCACTTTAATAATGCACGAGTAGCGAAAGAGCTGCAAGACCTAGGCGTATTAGTTAATTTAGGTGCGCATGGGCAACGTGAAGGCTTGGCTGCTCACTGGGAAATTTGGATGTTTGCACAAGGCGGCATGACGCCACTTGAAGCGCTACGTGCCGCGACACTCGATCCTGCTAAATACATTGGCCTGGACAAAAACATTGGCTCACTTGAGGTAGGTAAACTTGCTGACTTAGTGGTTATTGACGGTAATCCACTGGAGAACATTCGTGATACTGACAAAGTTGACTACACCATGATCAATGGCCGTTTATTCAACGCCGCAACAATGAATGAAGTCGGCCAAAAACAACGTGATAAACTGTACTTTGAACAGAAGTAGTCACGCTACAGGCCATTATTGGTAATAAGCGACGGGAGTCGCTTTTACTTACCCGTATGATTGTCATTGTGCCAGACACAAAAAAACCGCTTAGCAGCGGTTTTTTTATTTAAAGTGCATTACTTTAAATTACACAACACCGCGTGGTAGGCGACAGTCATGATCTTTTTCAGCTAGGTAAACAATCCATAACTCTTCGGCTGTGTAGCCGTCTTCGTTAGGTGTTATTACAGCAAATGGTGCTTTTTTCTCAGCTGGTTTTGCTGGCGCGGCAGTTTTAGTTTTAGTTTTAGTTTTTTTAGCTGGCGCTTTTGCAGCAGGTTGCTCAGCCGTTTTACCAGAAGTAAGCTGCTCAGTTAACTCAGCTACATCTGCAAGGCGTAAATTTTTACCGCCGTCGATGCTGTACCAACCAGGTTTAGTGGTGATTTCAGGTTTCTTACCATTGGCTGCTTCATATGCTGCTTCAAAGGCATTTAACACTTCTGTTTTGTCTAGTTTGCTCATCAGAGACCCTATACGTTGTAAACACAGATAAAGAATACACATTTATACCTAGTTTTGGCGAACTTTTCAATTTTTTGCGATTTTCCTTCCATTTTGACGTTATAAACGCCAAAATTTGCACAAAATCTAATGCAGAGGTGGCAAAGTATTATGCAGCGTAGAGAATTTAACCAATTATTAAATGAGATCTTAAAACCGGATTCAATTAAAGATTTTTGCCCAAATGGGCTTCAAGTTGAAGGGCAGGAAGAGATTAAAAAAATTGTGACGGGTGTCACTGCAAGCCAAGCACTTATTGATGCAGCGATTGCTCATGGCGCTGATACGATTTTAGTGCATCACGGCTATTTTTGGAAAGGTGAATCACAACCCATTACAGGGATGAAAAAGCGTCGTGTAGGCGCGTTATTAGCACATGATATTAATTTGTTTGCTTATCACCTACCACTTGACGTGCACCCTGTGATTGGCAATAACGCGCAGTTAGCAGAGCTTCTCGATATGCAGTGGGAAACAGGCCTTGAGCCGGTTAATAATAGCGTGGCCGTTAAAGGGCGTTTAAAAACACCGATGATGGGTGAGCAATTTGGCCAAAAAATTGCCCAGGTTCTAAATCGTGAGCCGTTAACAAGCCTAGTACGTGATAAACCAATTGAAACTATTGCTTGGTGTACAGGTGGCGGCCAAAGCTACGTAGATTTAGCCGCAAGCCAAGGTGTAGACGCCTACTTAACGGGTGAGGCATCTGAGCAGACAATTCATAGCTCACGTGAACAAGGTATAGACTTTTTTGCTGCTGGGCATCACGCGACAGAGCGTTATGGGGTCAAAGCCCTTGGTGAGTTGTTGTCACAAGAGCATGGCTTTGATGTAACCTTTATTGATATCGATAATCCAGTGTAAACACTGCTCAGGCTACTTCAAGAAAGTAGCCTTCTCACTACAGCGATTGTGGATCAATCCAGCGGCGTAACTCAATCCAAGTACGACCAATTATTTCATGCCAAGTAGCGGTTACCGCTTTTAATACTTCAACATTTGGGATGAATAGTTTGCGCTTTGGCCAAGCGTAAAAGTCATAAAAGTCAGTTGCTGCTGGTATAACGTCTATACCTTGTGCGTAGAAGAGATCTTTCGCACGCTTCATATGACTGGCTGATGTAACCAAGGCTACTTTATAGTCGACCAATGCTGTTGCTAGGAATTTAGCCTCATCTGCTGTATCCATTGCGGCTGGATTTTGTTTTATACGTTTGGGGTTCACACCTAAACTAATTGCGGTTTGCGCCATTAAAGTACTGTTTGTAACCTTGCCAATACCACCACCAGATACAATGAGGTGTGCGTTAGGGTAATAATGCGCCAACCGAAGTCCTTCGACTAATCGACTTTTCGCACAGTTACCTAATTGGCTATTAGCTGTTAGTCTTGGATTAGGGTTTACATCACACCCAAGTACAACAATTTTATCCAGTTGTTGATGTTTTTTTACGTTAAAGACATATTTTAACTGTGAGCTAGGATCAATTAATTTCTGTGCGATATAAGGTGTGCTGATTGAAAGAAGCGTCGCTATAACAACAAATCCTACAATTGATGCTAATTTATGATTACGCAATGTAAACATAAAGCAAAGCAAGCAAAGAAAACCTAGTAATGGGAGAGGCATCAACATGGAGCCAATGATTTTTTTAAGTTCAAACATCACAGTAACATCATCATAATAAGAGCGACTATGCTACTGTGAATGATTGATTTTATCGACCATTATTTAGTTTGCAGGTATTTAAAAAATGCCGATAAACTGGGTTATCTTTCATATTTTTTTTCATTGCTAAGTACATTGGACGCGTTAACCCTAATGCGCCAAGCGGAATAGATTTAATTAAACCTTGGCTTTCATAGGGAGTAACAAGCCAATCAGGTAAAGCTGCCACACCCATTCCTGCGCTGACTAATTGAAAGATTAGCAAACCTTGATCTACATTTTTTAGCGTGCCATCAAAGCGTGCATTTTGGATAAAGTGTTTGAAAATATCTTGTCGTTCTCGAGGGATAGGGTACGAAATAATCGTTTCATTTTTCAGATCAAGCGCTGTCACATAGGCTTTTTTTGCCAATTCATGATCCGGTGCCACTATCAGTTTTAATTTAAAATCGAATAGGTGAGCGTATTCAAGTTTATCAGGCTCGCGAATATCTGAGGTAAGCACTAAATCTAACTCTTCATTGAGTAAGTCAGGTATAGCGTCATAACTAAAGCCACGTTCGTAATCAACTTTTATATCCGGCCAAAAGTTATTGAACTCTTTTATAGTAGGTAATAACCAATGAAAGCAAGCATGGCACTCTACACTAAGGCGCAATTGCGAAATAGGCTGATTCAGGCTCTCTTTTAAACGGCATTTCGTTGCTTCAACACGGGGGAGTACTTCATTTGCAAGCTCTAGTAGCAACATACCTTGGGGTGTAAAGCGAACTGGTTGCGTTTTTCTTTCAAACAATTGGCAGTCGAGTTTGTTTTCAAGGTCTTTGATCTGATGTGACAAAGCAGATTGAGTTAAAAAAAGTTCACGGGCCGTATTTACCAATGAGCCAGTCTCTTTCAAAGTTGCAATGGTCTTTAGGTGTTTTACATCAATCATCTTTAAAAATTCTCATGCTAAAAGTGAGGTTTACACAGATATTAGACATAGTACGCCTTTAATCGAGATGCTTCAACGTCTAGATGGCTAAAATTAAAGGGTGTTTCTATCTATATCCTCATTAATGACTATAGCATTAAATTTGACAGCGCTGTCAAGTTTATTTTTAATACAGTTTATTTTGTAATAATGAATTTACCTCAAGTTTGAGTAGAGAGAAGTAACAGTGGGTTTAGCAGTGAGTGTCGTAATTTTTTTACAGTAATAAATCATCAGATTAAATCAATCTTAAATAATAGCTATCCCTTTTATGTTTTGTCGATAAGCTACTGTTTAAATTAATGCTCTTAATCTAAAAAATAAAAGAGTAATAAGAGCTGTTTGGTTATGCATACTTAACCTAAAGTTGTTAAGAGCATGCTTTTTCTGGTTTATCAGTTATTACAGGCCAAGTTTACGCCAGTGAATTATTATATTGGCAAAGCATAAGTGTAGTGTGAAGATAAAGTCGTTGAAGCAGTGAGCTATTTCACAATAAAGCTCGATAGACTCTTATTTTGACTAGTATCTATTCAAATCGCGTGTCAAGTGGGCAAAGTAAGGAGGTTAAAAATCAGTATTAGTCTTTTTTTTGCTCTTTTTCAGTCTCTTTTTTTGGTACTTTAAAGCCTATTTTTGCTGAGTGCTTCAATAACATTACGTTACCGATAATTACAGCTAACACCATTAATATAATAAGGGTTTGCCAGAGTTCCATTGCATTTACTTATCTTATGAAAGAATGGTGTTAGTGTATCAAAAATTTTAAAGGTTAAAAGCGTTTAGCAAAAGATAAGGAGATAAAATCAAGACTAGGGTTAGGCCGTTTAAAGCTGAGTTAGAGTAATATAAATAACGCAAGCCTATACTGAAATCACTCGCTTTAGAAATTATTCATATCTGGACTTCAAACTGATAGTGTGCACTCACATTTTTACTTGCAAATGAAGAGTAGTAGATTAATGAAAACCCAATTCCAGCCTCTATAAATAGCGGTACACTTTTAATATGCCTAATATCAATCCGCAATAATACTCAATCATTTAGCGGGGCTAAACGTGTCGCTACCTGCGTTAATAAATTTTCATTTAGAACAACTAAATAGCGAATTTATTGCCTTGCTATCATCTCGTTTTTCTATCCTAAAAATAGCTCATTTAATTAAGCGAATTTATATAACAGGGTATTTAAGCGCAGGGGAAAGCGTAAATACAAAGTTTGTTTGATGGTTTTTTTGGTACCGTATTTCATAACTTTATGATCGAGTTTAATTCAAGCTGCTCTAAACTCACAAATTTTACATTTAACAAAAACCTAATCTAACTAATTGATTATGAAATATTAATTTAATTGGTGCAAAAACGCCATTAATAATGTGCTGTTTTGTTTCTTTTTACAGGCATGTAAAGCGAGTAAATTACACTCAGTTAATCTTAAGGATATTTACAATGATTTCATTTAGTCGTTATTTTTTATTAATTCTAATTTTATTTAGTGGTTCGCTTTTTGCTAAATCAACGCATTCTCCTGTTCAGTTATTGACAGAGGTAGGCGATCAATTATTTAGTGAAATTAGTAAAGTGAATAACCAAGGCACTGCAAGCCAAGCTGAGATGCAAGCAGTTGTGAATAAGCATTTAATGCCGCATATGGATGTAAAGTTTGTTTCTTATAAATTGTTAGGCAAGCATATAAAAAATATTGATCGCAACCAAGCAGTAGCGTTTATAGGTTCTGTTGAGCACTATTTGAGTACCACATATGCAGGTGCCTTGATGAAATATACAGGGCAAGAAATTAAATTCGAAGATGATAATAAATTGGCATCAGGGGATTTTGCCACGGTAAAAACGCAAATTATAGATCCAAACGCACCAACAATTGATCTTCATTTTAAATTACGTCATGCCAAAGATGGTAGCTGGAAAGTTTATGACATAGTTGCTGAGGGAATATCGTTGTTAAGTGCTAAGCAAAAAGAAGTTATTCAGCGTATTTCTGAAGTGGGACTTGCCCAAGTAACAACAGAGTTAAGTAATAAGTAAATACAATCAGCCTCCAACCTAAAACGACAAGCGATGTAAGTAGTTTGTCGTTTTCTATTATTCTTTTAAATTCACACTCTTTAGTCTAGCGCGGTGATCAAGGTATGTTAGAATAAGCCTTCATATTTAAGCTGAATTTTGATTAATGCTTAAGTATAAAATTGATATTAAGCGCAGTGTCAGTTTTCGCTTGTTATAACTATGCACTCACTTTTTACCCTGCATTTTAAACACTGGAGTTGTGTTGATTTAATGGAAAATGTACTCATTTGGCCTAAAGAATACCCGTTGTTAGTCAAAGGACTTATTGAGCAAAACGGGGCATTTATTTTGGACGCTTTAGAAGCGTGGCCTGCATGTCGCTCAACAGAAGAAAATGATGGCGTTTGCACCACAGTATTACCTCCTATTTATTACCTAACTTGGTTTTCGCCACTTGAACCATTTGAAGAATGCTTTTTTCAACACATTAGTGAGTATGATGAGCAGGCTCAGGATTATATCTCAGCAGCAAAAAATCATTACCTAGAAAATGAATACACATCTGAAAGTCTTGTATTGCTTATGTGTCAACGTTTAGAGCAATATGCCAGTGTTGCAGCACAAGCTCAGGTTGATACTCCGCTGACTTTACTGAGTCATTTATTCTCAAAGCGTTATTTCACCGTTATTGAGCATGCGCTTAATGCGGGTAGCAAAGTCAGTGCAATGGATGCGTTAGCAATATGGAAAGAGGTCGACTTTAGAGAGCGTTTTAGTCAATTCATTCCAGCCTCAGTAAGTGATAGTGAGTTATTAAGTAAATTAGCGGCTGAAAAAGTGGCCACTGGTAAGGATTACTTTACTTTATTAACGCAAGTATCTCCTGATGTTGATTCCGCTTACTTACTCGAGCAAGCATTACTTGCTCATTTGAGCTCTAGCAGTGCAAAACAAACAATGGCGATGCGCTTTATCGAACAAGGCGCAACAGGAACTTTAAGCGATCAAAGCCATAAAACAGCGTTTATGTGGGCTGTTGAGAAAGGGTATGTAAATTTAGTTCAACTGTTAATCGATAAACAAGATAAAAAACAGTGTGATGAATTAGGTAATACTGCATTACATTATGCAGTTTTAGCCAAGAACGAACCTTTAATGGTGCTTTTACTGAAATCGGGTTTTGATTTTCGTGTTCGCAACAAAGATGGGCTAAGTTGCTATCGTTTAGCTGTAAGTATAAAAGCTACCTCGCTGGTTAAATGCTTAGAGCGCGATTTTGGTATTAAAGAGCTTTCTCCAGAAGGGCAGTTTGATCGCATTAAAAAAGTACATGGGTTACACGCGCTCGTAACAATATTGTTACCACTGCAATTATTTTTCTTTTTTGATGAGTCAGTTGCTATTAAAAGCGAGCTCACACTGGGTTTAACTATGTTATCTGTGGTGTGCTTTTTCTTTGCGCTGAGCCTTAAGCGATGTGCATTGTACCCTGCAGTTAAGCACCCTTGGGGTTTATTTATATTACGTTTTTTCTCATTTATAAGCCTGATAGCACAATTGGGTTTGGCAAGTATTGTTGCCCTGACTACGCTTAGCGATTTAGTTTAACTATTTAACTTGGGTTTAGGCTATTAAATTAAAAAACCCGCTTGAAAGCGGGTTTTTATTTATCAGCTAATTTTAACGCTATTGTTCATGAGATGCTTTCTCGTCAGCTAAATCATCCTTTAGTTTTCGTATTTTAAGTCCTAATTCTTGTCCACGATGGCGAGCATAATAAGTACAGCCTATAAACATGGCGCTTGCGAATAACAGTTCTAGCAACACCCAAACCACCTGTTCTTGTGCCACCCATATTAAAGTAAAACCATGGATAAAGTAGAACATAACAATAAAGTTTGCCCACGCATAGGTATAGGGTTTATCTTGTAAAATACCTTTTAATGGCAATAATAAAGGCAAAATGTACACAACAAAAATAAACCCATTACTGTGTCCTTCGCGCGGCGCAATTAAGAAGAGCCAGATAGGCATAAGCACTAAAAGACCAAAATATCCAAATAAGGCGATTCGCTGGAAACGCAGTGTTATCGCTTTTTTTTCTGGGCTGATTGGGTGTTTGGTTTCTGTTGTCATTTTAGTTTGCTCGTAATTTTAACTAATCTATGGCCAACACTTTGGCATATTTTAATTTCGTCTTTACTTAATTGATTACTATTATTAGCTCCAGCAACATGTGAAGCCCCATAGGGAGTCCCCCCGGATTGTGTAGCTAATAGTTCTGGCACCTCATACGGAACACCTAAAATCATCATACCGTGATGCAGTAAGGGTAGTGATAGATTTAACAAGGTCGCTTCATTCCCCCCATGCATACTACTGGATGATGAAAACACGCACGCTGGCTTATCTATTAATTGACCCTTTAGCCATATATCACTTGTAGTTTCCCAAAAGGTTTTAGCTTGAGAAGCCATCATACCAAAGCGAGTTGGTGTGCCAAAAGCTAAACCGTCGCACTGAATCAATTCATCTTTATCAATAACAATATCTTCAGGGTTTTTAGCTACAAATGTGCGTAGTAGGGCTTTTCCCCCCTGTGCCTCTATAGCGTCTGCAATTTCATGAGCCATAGCTGCAACAGAGCCATGGCTAGAGTGATAAAGTACAACGATGTTTGGCTGCATTACAGCACACTTAATACGTTTTCAGGTGGGCGACCGATCGCTGCTTTATTTCCATTGATAACTATGGGGCGCTCAATAAGCTTAGGGTTTTCAGCCATTGCTATTATTAACGCTTCTTCATTAGTTTGTGATTTTAGCTCTAAGGTTTTGTAGAGATCTTCTTTAGTACGCATCATGTCGCGTGCAGAATCAAGCTCAAGTAAATTAACGAGTGTGGAAATTTGCTCAGCGTTGAGTGGGGTTTTTAGATATTCAACAATTTCAGGTTCGATAGAATTTTGTTCTAGCAAAGCAAGGGTCTCACGAGATTTAGAGCAGCGTGGGTTATGATAAATAGTAACAGCCATAGTAAAAATCCAAATATATAAAGTGGTGCTATTTTAAGGTAAGAGACACGAGACTTAAAGTCTCGCGAGTTCTTTTTGCATTTGCCTATATTGAGTTAACAAAGCCTTAAGACGTTGTTGTTTTATTACTTCTTGCGGTTCAACAAAGTTTAGTGCTTTTTGTACTTCATCTGCAGCTTTCAGATAAGCACCATATTGTGCAAGCACGTCAGCGTTTGCTTCATGGTAGGATGCAAGGTTTTCTTGCTTTTTATAAACGTCGGCAATTAATTGCTTCGCTAAATTATGCTCTGGTTTTTCAAGTAAAAATGATTTTAGCAAGCGCTCAGCTAAATCATATTGTTTAGCCTCTAATGCTGCATTAGCATAATTTAAGGTAATAACCTGGTTATTAGGTCGGTTATCATGCAGGTTTGCTAAAAACTTAACGGCATCTTTGGCTTTACCCTGACCTATTAATAAGTCAGTGTGGGTATCTATATAAAATAAGTTTTTAGGATCAGATGCCATTAGTTCATCAAGTATGGTGGCCGCTTCCTCATACTTTTTTTGATCTAACAAACTGATACCTAAGCCGTATTTAAGCGCGGTGCTATTATAAAAGGTATTTTCTTTAATCAATTTTCTAAATAGGTTTTCTGCATCAACCGGTTTATGGTGATAGCGTGCTATAACACGGCTTTTAGCGAGGTTAAATTCGAGGCTCTGGGGATATTGGCGCTTTTCGAATTGCTGCGCACGCAGACGCACATCGGAAACCCTTGACTCTGGTAATGGGTGAGTAAGTAAAAATGCCGGCGGTTTATATTTATAACGAATTTGTGCTGCAAGCTTAGTTAAAAACTCACTTGATGCATAGGGGTCAAACCCAGCATTATTGAGGGTTTGCATACCAATTCTGTCTGCTTCTTGTTCCGCCGAGCGGCTATGTGTTAATTGACTGAATGCAGCTTGAGTTTGACTGGCCGAAAGGATAGCAATACCGGCATCAGGTGCGACAATCGTTGCTAAAATACCGGCAACCATGCCAGCAATAGTCATGGCACTGTTATCTTGTTGCTGCTGAATACGCCGTGCTAAGTGACGCTGCGTTACGTGAGCAATCTCATGGCCTAATACTGAAGCAAATTGGCTTTCGTTATCCGATTGTGCCATTAGGCCGGTATGTACACCGACATGACCACCATAAAAAGCAAATGCATTTATTTCCGGGTTGTTAATCCAAAAAAATGAAAATGGAAACCTAACATCGCTTGCATTTGCTACTAACTTTCTTCCTAACGTCGTTAAATACTCATCAAGCACCGGATCACTAACAACAGGTGATGAGCCACGAATTTGCATCATCATTACTTCACCAATTGCTTGCTCTTTTTCCAGTGGTAAAGCTTGTAATGCTGAGGTGCCTAAATCAGGGAGTTTAAAGTTAGTTTGTGCCTTTAAAGGCTTACTGTATAAAACGCTTGAGGTGATAAGCGCGAGAAACACAGTGATAAAGGCTGATTTTATTCGCATTTTATTCCTTGCTGGTTGTATCGCCGAGCATAATTCGTGCTATGTCAACTTCATCGCTGCAAGCACGGCTATCTTTTTCACATAATTGGTAGAAATCTTTTATTGTGACTCCATCAAGCTTTACAACGTTCAATTCTCTTTGTAAAAAAGTGATAATTTTATGGACTGTCTTGTGTGCATGAAGAATTAATGCTTTGTCGGCTGTGTCTCCGCGTTCAAAGTAGAAGCCAATAAATTTGTGTAACTGGTTTATGCGAATTAAGTTACGCATGGTAACAGGGTCCCATACTTTAAATTCCAT
>Ga0115572_10004393_pt1 | contig 10969 bp, 9 predicted proteins | sample COGITO_mtgs_1206_FD_88681 | JGI IMG/M metagenome (GOLD analysis project Ga0115572, IMG submission 88681) | Pelagic marine microbial communities from North Sea - COGITO_mtgs_120607 | ecosystem: Environmental > Aquatic > Marine > Epipelagic | place: Germany:Helgoland, sampling site Kabeltonne... | reverse complement strand
TATAAATATGACTGGTAACAGAGATACTAGGCACTTTAGAAAGTTGCGCAGGGTTACCTTGTTCAATGTCTATAACTTCGACTTCTGCCTCAATCTTAGGTTCAATCTCAATCTTAGGTTCAATTTCAACTTTAGGTTCAATCTCAACTTTAGATTCAGCAATAAAGCTTTCAGCAACGGCTACTTTTTTTACCGAAACTTCTTTAACTGCTATTGGTACTATTGGTGTTACAGACGGCGGAGATGTATTTTTTTCAACGACTTCAGGTTCAATATTTACTTTCTCACTTAATCGATCGTCTGTAGATTTAAGCCATAAAAATGCGAACAGAAAAATTAATAAAACTAACGACAGTATTCCAATAAGTACTGCGCTATTCGATTTAGCATCATCCTCATTAGATATTATTGAGGCATCAGAAGGCATTGAATTATCTGAAGGCAAACTGTTGCCTCCCTCTAATCGATCTCGCTCCTGCTCAGATTTTTTAAGCGCCGCTAAAATATAAGACATTCTAGAGCGCCTTTTCTATGTTTGTTGTACTAGGATCGGAATCAATTTCAAGACCATCTTGATCCGTATAATCCTGTATCGCCAATAACGTTTTCAAACCAATAATTCGATCGCTTTTAAGCCCCACGCGCTGCTGAAAGCTGGCAACTTTATTGGCTAAAATAGGATCGTAATATTGATCAAAACCTGAAGAGTAAGAACCTGTAGGAGAAATAATCTGCCACTCATCTTCCCCTGCTCTGCTTCCTTCATCCTTCAAATGCAAGCGAACCCAAGAAATTAAAGAATGACTTTCACCTGGCTTAATTGCTTTGGTAAAACCTTCTATTGGTTGCCACAATATCAGAGCTTGCTTGGGTTTCATTAATAGCTCTTGAGGTTGCTGCATCTGCCACTTGGCACCGTCATACGTGGCAACTGTTCGCTGTAAACGCTTTAAATCTGTTAAAGGCCAATCCAATACCAAACACTGGAGATTACTTTTCTGTTCGATATTTAAACAACTAGTAAACTCTTCATCAGGATTTAATTTATACGCGGTTGCCAATTTTTGATAATGATTTTCGTCTTTAAAAACAGACATTAATGAATAATCTTTAACCGCAAATATTGCTAGAAGAGTAACCGCTACAAATGCCATTGAGAGTAAAACTTTAGGTATAAATGCAGAATTTTGACCTGATGTATTTTTACTTTTTTTAGGTGCAACCACTTCGCTAATCGCTTGCTTAGCGATCGCTTTATCAACCGTTTTTTGCCCCGTTGCATAAGCGCCTAATAAAGCTCGATCAGCAATACTATTAATTAATCTAGGAATACCTTGGCTGCCCTGCCAAATGGCAGAAATAGCAGAAGCATCAAATAATGAATGCTTACATCCCGCCTGATTTAAGCGATGCTGTAAATACGGGCCTAACTGCTGCTTTGTCATTGCAGGCAAATGAAAACGAGCGGTTATTCTTTGGTCAAGCTGACGGATATTGTGCTGTGACAATGTCTCTTGCAGTTCTGGCTGGCCTACCAAAATAAGTGTAAGGAGCTTATCTCGACTGGTTTCAAGATTGGTTAATAAACGAATTTGCTCCAACAGAGGCGCTGGCATGCTTTGCGCCTCATCAATAATACAAATGACTTTGCGGCCATTACTGTGCCGCTCAATAAGAGATGAATACAACAAGTCTACCAGTTGTTTATTACTCAGCTCTCGACCATGACTATCGGCCTCACAAGGAATTTCCAGCTCATTACAAATCGCCTGAAGCAGCTCTGGGGCAGACAACATAGGATTGAAGATATAAGCAATATCAACGTAATCGGGAGCTTGCTCAATAAAGGCTCGGCAAAGGGTCGTTTTGCCCATACCTACTTCACCCGTCAAGCAGATTAATCCGCCATGGCTGGTTAAAGCATAATTAAGATGTGCAAGTGCTTCATGATGTGCAGGGCTTAAATACAACAGGTCAGGATCAGGCGCTATAGAAAAAGGTAAACGCGTTAAACCGAAATAATTTAAATACATGCTACCAGTGCCAATTAACGCCCATATTCATTTGAATATTACGCGCTTGAGAAAATTCTAGCGTATCGGCACCGAACTGAATATTAAAATAGTCCGCCTGCCAAGAAGCTCCAACTAAGCGAGGATGATACAAGAAAAGTGCGAATCGCCCTAGCGCTGTCTGCTGACCTTTTTCAATACCAACACGATAATAACGATCATGTTGATAACCATGAATAGAAATATCCATTTTTTTGTTTCTTATTAATCCGCTATAGCTAACAGGGATTGTCTCAACGATTTCTTTTTGATCTGAACGGCCATTACCACCTGTGCTATCACAAACAGCACCAGCACCTGCAAATGTTTGTAGGCACGCCACAGTCACACCCGCATCTTGCCAATGAAAGCGAGCCAACATATCACTTATCTCAATACTTGCTAACCATGAATCAAATTCAGCCGACAAACCCGCATCAAAGGAATAACCGATACCTTTATCAACCTCATAGTTCTGCTCATCTTCTAGCCATGGTAATTTAAACTGATCGTAACGGTAATCTAAGGTCGCGGAAAAGTCGTCGACTGACGGTGAATATGCCACACCCTTAATTTCACCAAACTGTAAATGGCCGGGCTGATATACATGACCCGCCAGCTCAAATTGATATTTCACACCAGCTGAAGACAATTGAAAGTCTGGACTTGAGTATGACAATGAAATGCTGGGCGATTCAAAGTGTTTCACTTCCAAATCTAATTTCTTATTCTCAGTAAGCGCCAAACCCTGCTCTTGAGCGCGATAGTAATCAGCCGTATCTTGGTCAAACTTCAAATAGTAGTAAATTCGATAACCCCGAGAAACTCGGACTTTTCCGAAAGTATCGCCAGAAATCTCAATGGATTTTGCAAAGCCGATATCCCACGATAAATTCGCATAAGCTAACTCCCCTTTTTGGTAATTGCCATCCCACCCAGTAACCATGTCATCAAGTGAAACAGGCTCAGAGGTAGCAATCATCGAAAATTGGGCATCTATCTCATTCTCTGAATAAGCAGGTACATAGAACGATAACAGTAAAAGAAAACAGGTTAAAAAACGCATAAATTAGATTCTTAATTTTTTCGTTAGTTTACCTTAAATAGACAGGCATAAAAAAGCCCAGCAAAGCTGGGCTATTTTATGATTCATAAAGCGTGAATTACTGTGCTTTATACTTCAAACGGTATGCGTGAAGTAGTGGCTCAGTATAACCGCTTGGCTGAGTCTTACCTTTGAAGATAAGATCAGAAGCCGCTTGGAAAGCGATACCATCAAAACCAGGAGCCATAGCGATGTATGTTGGATCATTAGCATTTTGACCATCAACAATCGCAGCCATACGCTTCAAGCTTTCTTCGATCTGTTCTTTAGAGCAAATACCGTGCTCTAACCAGTTCGTTAGATGCTGAGAAGAAATACGCAATGTCGCGCGATCTTCCATCAAACCAACATTATTGATATCTGGAACTTTAGAACAACCAATACCAGCATCAACCCAACGAACAACATAACCCAATAGACCCTGACAGTTGTTATCAACTTCAGTTTGGATTTGTTCAGCCGTTAGTGCTGCTTTCGCGGCATCGTCCATTAGAGGAATCGTTAAGATATCATCTACAGAAGCATGCTTACGAGTTTTTAGACCTTCCTGAACAGCAAACACATCTACTTGATGATAGTGAATAGCGTGCAAAGTAGCGGCTGTTGGTGATGGAACCCATGCAGTGTTAGCACCAGACTTAGGATGAGCAATTTTTTGCTCCATCATCTGACCCATTTCATCAGGGATAGGCCACATGCCTTTACCAATTTGAGCGCGACCAGATAGATCTGTTTCAAGACCTGTATCAACGTTCCAATCTTCGTAAGCACCAATCCAAGTTTGCTGCTTCATTACAGATTTAGGTACAAAAGGACCCGCTAGCATAGAAGTATGAAGCTCATCACCAGTACGGTCTAAGAAGCCGGTGTTAATGAACACAACACGCTCTTTAGCAGCACGAATACACTCTTTCAAGTTAACAGTCGTGCGGCGTTCTTCATCCATAATACCCATTTTAACGGTAAAACGAGGAAGACCTAATGCATCTTCAACAGCAGCGAAGATGTCGTTTGCAAATGCGACTTCTTCTGGGCCGTGCATCTTAGGTTTAACGATGTTTACAGAACCCGTAGTAGAGTTCTGGAACGGAGCATTACCCTTAAGGTCGTGCATTGCGATCATAACAGTCATCATTGCATCCATAATACCTTCAGGCACTTCAGCGCCGTCAGCCAATAGGATTGCAGGGTTAGTCATCAAGTGACCAACGTTACGAACGAATAACATAGAGCGGCCTTTCACAGAGAAAGTCTCGCCATTTAGACCCGTGTATTCACGATCTGGGTTCATCTTACGAGTGAAAGAGCTTGCGCCTTTTTTCACTTCAACCGCAAGATCACCTTTCATAAGGCCTAACCAGTTGCCGTAAGCAACAACTTTATCTTCGCCATCAACACACGCAACAGAATCTTCACAATCCATAATGGTTGTTAGTGCAGACTCCATAGCGATGTCTTTCATACCAGCAGCATCAGAAGAACCGATTGGGCTAGTTGCATCAAATTGAAGCTCAAAACGAAGACCGTTATTCTTCAAAAGAATGCCAGTAGGAGCAGCAGCGTCGCCTACAAAACCTTGTAGCTTATCAGCATCTTTAAGGCCCGTTTTCGAACCATCTTTTAAAGTAACCTGTAAAGCGCCATCAACAATCGCATAATTGGTGCTATCAGCATGATCGCCAGCAGCCAAAGGAGCGGATTCATTTAAGAAGTTACGAGCATAAGCAATAACTTTGTCGCCACGAACTTGGTTATAACCAGGTCCTTTCGTTGCGCCATCTTCTTCAGAAATTGCTTTAGTACCGTAAAGAGCATCATATAGAGAGCCCCAGCGTGCATTAGAAGCGTTTAATGCAAAACGAGCATTCATGATAGGTACAACTAACTGAGGACCAGCCATCTTAGCGATTTCTGGCTCAACATTAACAGTGGTTGCAGCGAAATCTTCACCTGTAGGAACTAGGTAACCGATTTCTTGTAAGAAAGCTTTGTACTCAGCAGCATTATGAGGCTGACCAGCACGCTCTGTATGATACGCATCGATTTTAGCTTGTAAATCTTCACGTTTAGCCAGAAGTGCACGGTTTTTAGGTGCTAATTCATTAGCAATTTTATCGAACTTAGCCCAAAAATCTTGTGCTTCGATACCCGTACCCGGAATCGCGCTGTCATTAATAAAATCGTATAGCTCTTTGGCAACTTGAATGCCACCACTTTGAACGTACTCAGTCATTTTATAGCCTCAAAAACTCAATGTAAGTCAGCTTCCTCTGCAAAACTAGGAAGCAAGGATAAAACAGTGCCTTCAATCTTAGATCTAAATAGCTAGACCGACTAGAAAGAAACACTTGAAAATTGTGGCGCACATTATATAGCAAAATACGCTACGCATCCATGCTATGCCCTTTTGATCAACCCAACGCACAAAAACAAACTAAAACGCACAAAAATATTGCACAAATTTGATTATTCAAAAACCTTGACTAAGGTTCAATTATAACAACCCCAAAGAGTGACTAATAAGAGTGATGAATATGCAAACAAAAAAAATCTGGGCCCCATCAATACTAGCACTTGCTATTGCTTCACCTGCAATGGCTGGTGATTTAAACATTAACGGCTTTTTAAGCGTCGGTGCAAGCATGCTTGATAAAAACGATGCTGAAATAGCAGGCGCTGATAACCAGGGTGGATTTAAAAGCGATAACGTTTTAGGTCTGCAAATGCAGAAGCAAGTTAATGACACTACAACGATTACAGGTCAGCTTGTTTCTCGAGGCAGTGATGATTACCAAACCGAAGCTGCTTGGGCATTTCTTACCTATGCCGCAACTGATGACCTAGATCTTCGTATGGGTCGTTTACGCATTCCATTTTTCCAATACTCAGACTTTCTTGAAGTTGGATATGCCTATAATTGGGTTCGTCCGCAAGAAGAAGTTTACCGCGTTCCTTTCTCATCTATTGATGGTATAGATCTAACCCAGCGTTTTAGCACTGGTGATATTGATGGTAGCGTTCAATTTTATTATGGCCGCTACCAGGGTGACTTTGAAACAAGCACTACTGCATACGATGCTGATTTCAGAAACTTCACCGGTCTAGTGTTATCGGCAAACTCAGGTAACTTTGGTGCTCGTGTAAGCTATCACCAAGCCGAACTCACCATGGATACTTCAGATGCTACAACAGCGCTAGGGCTAGCCGTTTTAGGCGCATCTGGCATAGCCACTGGCTTAGGCGACCCTAGCGCAGCTGAAGATTTCAACTTTACTGGCCAAACCAGTAGTTTCTATGGCGCTGCTTTAACCTATGACGATGGCACCTACAGTGCTGTAGCAGAGTGGACAGCCCTAGACCATGAATCTTCTTTACTCCTAGATGATCAAGGTTGGTTGGTTGGTGTAGCTGGCCGTTTCGGTGATTTTACTCCTCACCTAACCTACTCTTCAGAAGCAGATAGTTTTGATTCTGGCAATGAAGGAAAGATACAAGAACTGCTTCCTCTTCAAGATGAGCAAACTAGTATTACTCTTGGTTTACGCTATGACTATGACACATCAACCGCTTTGAAATTCGAAATTCAAAACAACGATGAAGAGACCGCTGATGGTGTTGATGGCGATTCTGCAACTTTATACAGCGTTGCTGTAGACCTAGTCTTTTAAGGAGTAATACTATGAAATTATTTAAAGCCTCATGCTCAGCACTGCTTATCAGCCTAGCGGCAAGTACTGCCTTTGCAGAAATCTCTGTAATTGTCAGTGCTAGCAACCCTAACTCAACTATGGATCAAGCCACTGTAAGCAAAATCTTTTTAGGAAAAGCAAAAAGCTTTCCTGATGGTTCACAAGCATTGCCTGTAGACCAAGATGAAGGTTCTGCAGCCAGAGAGACATTCAACTCAACGGTACTAGGCAAATCAGCTAGTCAGCTAAAGTCTTACTGGTCTCGTCTAATTTTTACTGGTAAAGGCACGCCACCAAAACCATCTGGAGGTGATGCAGCGGTAAAAGCGATCGTAGCCAACAATCCAAATATTATTGGTTATATTGACTCTAGCGCTGTTGATGCAAGCGTTAAAGTTGTCCATAAGTTTTAAACGACCTGCCCAAGTACTACAGGATAAAAACTGGTGCTTGGGATTTAAGAACACAAGGATTTAAGATGAAAAAAATTTCAGCTTTATCATTATTAACTGTCGCTATATCCGCTGCCGCACCTGCAGCTCAAGCAGGCGATTTAAATATTAATGGTTTTTTGAGCGTCGGTGCCAGCATGCTGGATAAAAACGATGCTGAAATAGCAGGTGCTGATAACCAAGGTGGTTTTAAGCAAGACACTATTCTTGGCCTGCAAGTTAGCAAGCAGGTAAACGACTCAACTTCTTTAACAGGACAACTTGTTTCTCGCGGTAGTGATAATTACTCAACAGAAGCTGCTTGGGCTTTTGTGACTTATTCAGCCAATGACGAGTTAGACTTACGCATGGGTCGTTTACGCATCCCTGCATTCTATTATTCTGATTTCTTAGAAGTAGGATATACCTACAATTCCATTCGACCAGCAGAAGAAGTATATCGCATACCATTCTCGTCTATTGACGGTGTTGATTTAGCTCAACGCTTCAGCTCTGGGGATATCGATGGCACAGTACAGGTATATTATGGTCGCTACCAAGGCGATTTTGAATCAAACGGTACTGTTTATGAAGCTGATTTTAGAAACGTTACTGGTATTTCAGTATCAGCAAACATGGGTAATTTTGGTTCAAGACTGAGCTACAACCAAGGTGAACTCAATCTTGGAAGCCCCGCCCCTACAGGCACAGGTCTTGCTGTAGCTCAAGGATCAGCAAATGGCCTTGCTTTTCTTTATGGCGACTCCAGCGCAGCAGAAGATTTCAACATAAGTGGACAAACCTCCAGTTTTATTGAAGCTGCTTTAACCTACGACGATGGTACCTACAGTGTGTTAGCTGAATGGACTGCATTTGATCACGAAACATCTGTATTACTTGATGACCAAGCATGGATGGTGAGTGCAGCCATGCGCATGGGGGAATTTACTCCACACGTGAGATATTCTACACAAAAAGATGAATTTGATTCAGGCGTTGAAGGTGATATTCAAAAACAATTTGGCTTAGAAGCAGATGAATCTAGCATCACTTTAGGTCTGCGCTATGACTACGACAGCTCAACAGCATTAAAGTTTGAAGTTCAAAACCATGATGAAAAAACAATCGGTGGTGCTGATGGCGATTCAGTCACTTTATACAGCGCAGCTGTAGATTTAGTCTTTTAAGGAGTACGTAAATGAAAAAAACACAACAAATGCTTATCGCTATCCTACTTTCCGCACTATCTGTTTTGGCAAGTGCCGAAACAGCAGTGATTGTTGCCGCAGGCAATGGAAATGGATCGATGGATAGCGCAACGATTAGTAAAATTTTCCTAGGGAAATCTAAGAGCTTCCCTGATGGATCTCAGGCGATCGCGGTCGACCAAGCGGATGGAAATCCTGCTCGAGAAGCCTTTAATGATAAGGTTTTAGGCAAGTCTGGCAGCCAACTTAAATCATACTGGTCACGTCTTATCTTCACAGGTAAAGGCACTCCACCTAAGCAGTATGCAAATGATGCCGCGGTGAAAGCAGCTGTTGCAGCCGATCCAAATACAATCGGCTATATTGATGCAGCCGCTGTTGATGGTAGCGTGAAAGTTGTTGGTAAGTTTTAACTTAACCTTCAATTAACACTAGCTTCAATCAACTCTAGCTCCAATGAACTCTAGGTGTTTAAGACAGCATTTAGAGATTTTAAAAGGCGATGACTTATTATTAAGCATCGCCTTTTTCTTTTTTGTCATTTACCACTACAATACTGACTTTATTTTCTAATAAGGCAAATCCTGTGGATCAGCAAGATAACGCTACTCAACAAAATAAACGCTACGGCATTTTAATGGTCAATTTAGGAACTCCTGAAGCACCCACACCAAAAGCTGTAAGAGCTTATTTAAAAGAATTCCTATCTGATGTTCGTGTCGTTGACGCTCCCCGTATTATTTGGTGGTTTGTTCTTAGAATCATATTACTCATTCGTCCTAAACCTGTATCTGAGGCTTATAAAAGCATTTGGACAAGCGAAGGCTCTCCACTATTGGTCATATCTAAAAGGCAGGCTGTAGCCGTTCAAAAGCGCTTGAAAGAAATAACTGACAATGACATTCCGGTTGAACTAGCTATGACTTATGGCAACCCAAGCATACTTAGCGCATCTAATGCGCTGCGCAGCAAGGGTGTAGAGCGTATATTAATTCTTCCTATGTATCCTCAATTTTCATCGTCAACAACCGCGGCAATTTACGATAAATTATCCGATTTACTAAAACAGTGTCCTCACCTTCCTGAAATGCGCTGGATTCGAGATTTTCATGACAACCCCGACTATATCAATGCATTAGCTAAATCGGTTAAAACCCAATGGGAAAAGACAGGCCAAGCTGAAAAGCTATTGATGTCATTTCATGGTGTACCAGAGAGATATACCAATAAAGGTGACCCTTATGAGCATCACTGTCGAAAAACTGCTGATTTATTAGCCGCAAAATTAGAGCTTAAGCCAGAACAATGGCAATGTTGTTTCCAATCTCGTTTTGGACGTGAAGAATGGGTCAAGCCATATACTGATTACACCCTAAAGCAATGGGGTAAAGATGGCATAAAAAGTGTCGACATCATTTGCCCAGCCTTTTCAGCAGATTGCTTAGAAACCTTAGAAGAAATTCAGGTCGAAAATAAAGAATATTTCATTGAAGCAGGTGGTGAGAGCTATAACTACATCCCTGCTTTGAATGATAATCCCGATCATATTGACATGCTTAGCAAGCTAATAATTCAACACAGCCAAGGATGGGAATAGCCTTCGCCGATCAAAATAGAACCCAAATAAAGACTAGTAACTAAAAAAGCAAAAAGGCCGCATCTAATCAGATAACGGCCTTTTTTATTTCCATCGAACAACTGCTAAAAAATATTCCTATCGCTTACTTTCCATTATTTTTATTAAAATATCTGTCAATCCAATAATCAACGCTAACAACCTTGCCTGCACCAGTAAAAAATAATGACAACAACATAATTAAATACGTCACACCAAATTCAATACCGTTGTTTAGAATTACGAAATTACCTTTCTCTGTTAGCCAAGTATAATTTCCGTGCTCTCGAAGAATACTTCTTGCCGCCGAAACTCTATCCGCAACTCCTGAATCTGCTGCACCATCCGCAATTGCACTCCATCCATTGGGCCAATGAACTGCGAAAATCGCTACCAACATCACAACAATCAAAGGAATGGTTATATACCGAGTAGCAAAACCTATTAACAAAAAAACAGCGCCGACTAATTCCGTTGCCGTCGCAAGAAAAGCCATCACGATAGGAAAAGGTAAACCTAACCCGTGATCAAACCAACTTACTATATTGTCAAAACCATTAAATTTATTCATCCCTCCAACCCAAAAAGGTATAAACAAATATAAACGGATCGCTAATGGCGCTATTGCATCGAACCTTCGCGTATAATTAAACTTTTCATGAGCTTTTTTTGCATACTCTAATATTAACAAAATTTATATTTCCTTTCTTTTGCTAAATATTTACCCGGTATTTAGGCACTTATCAGCAATTAATTTAAGCTTTAGAACCGACAATAAGCTCTAACTCCAACCATTGCTCTAACGTATCAACACCACCTTGATAAGCTACTTGATTACCTTCAAGCCCTGCTTGTTTCAAAAGTGTATTT
>Ga0115572_10004391_pt1 | contig 10976 bp, 8 predicted proteins | sample COGITO_mtgs_1206_FD_88681 | JGI IMG/M metagenome (GOLD analysis project Ga0115572, IMG submission 88681) | Pelagic marine microbial communities from North Sea - COGITO_mtgs_120607 | ecosystem: Environmental > Aquatic > Marine > Epipelagic | place: Germany:Helgoland, sampling site Kabeltonne... | reverse complement strand
GTTACGCCGTTAGGAAATCTTACCCGATTAATCGGGTAAGATTTCCTAACGGCGTAACGAATGTTTAGGAATTTGATGAAAAAAAAATCTCAAAAAAGTTTGAGATTTTTTCGCTCGCTCACTCACAGGTTGGCTACTTTTGTAAATGATGTCAAACAAAATTTTAGAAAAAAACAATTTATACCTATTTAATGTGTATTCACCAATACAATAAAAATGGCATGTCGTCCGGATCATAGATTCCATCCTTTGACATTATACAGTACAAAAACAGAAGTCAAAAATTTTTGGCAAAAACTATCAGAAGTGCATGTTTGCGCAAATTGTGATAAACCCTTCAATCTATTAAGGTCGATGGGGAATTTTAATTGTTCTCAGCATCCGGGCGTTATGCAAAAAGACGGGACATATTCATGCTGTGGCAGACGCGAGGCTCCGATGAGGTTTCAGAATACACGTGTTAACGGAATTTTCCCATCGCACAATGATTTTGGTAGACGGAACGGTTACATCGTTCGTAATGCACAGCCTTTAAGAATCAAAAGACCTGGTTGTCAAAAATGCGATTGTACAACCGGCACCAACGCCTGGAAACACGCCAATAGGATACATATATCGGAATTAGCACCACTTATCCCACACATCCGTCAGGACGCCGACAACAACAACGGATATTGGCTAACACAAAGAATTGGCTTTGACGATGGCTATGTGCGACGTTGTGAAGTACAAAAACTGCTCAAACCAGAGGGCAACTGGGATTATATAGAATATGAAACAGTTGAAGGAGAAATAAAAAAAGACAAAAAGGAAGATCTGCCGTATTTTGGTACTTTAATCAAAACAAAATAGTCATTGGATTTCCTATAACTGTTAGGAATATTTAGGTAAAAAATGTATTTAGGGTAGATAATACACAGAATAAAACGATGGACCAAATCGTCGAAAAATTGGCAGAAATGTGGAGAAATCATCATTCAATTTCTCGTTCAAATTTGTCACATGTTTGTAGTATGGAACTGTGCAATTTAACACATATAGTTGGCGGTGTTTGGATTAACGACAACGGTGAAGAACACGTATGCGTGCGCGTGCTTTGCAAAAACCACCCAAACTGGGCAAATCGCGGCACACTGAAGAAACAGATAAGAAACATTTATATGTGTCAGAAAACAGGAGCCTCTCATTTTTGCAACGAACAATGCTCAAACACAGTAGTTGATCACTCCGACGGCGGTCATGTGTGTAGAGTTTCTGGAATTCGGTATAACAGCATCAATTCCGATACTTGGTTTAATTCTCACAGAGTTACAGCGACACATCAAGAAAATAAAGATCCATTGAAATTGGTTAGAAACACGGATTTTAAAATTAATCAGACCTCCACAAATACAATCCGTCAACAACAACATATTTTTATTTGTAAAATGCAAGTTTCCACGATATTATTTTCGAGCGAACGACTTTTTATGGAACAGAGAAAATACGTGGAAATGAAATCGGAGGCTGAAAAAATTGTTCAGAAATACCTGAAAAAATGCGACAAGCTAAATAAACCGGTAGTTTTCATGCATATCGTTCAGCTCTACGTTTCCCAAATGAATCGTAGACATATTTTTAGAAATTTGCTACCTGATAACGGCGCTTCAACGGACGATATCATAAAAAAATACGCTGAATTAACATGCATGTATTGGAATAAGGTGATTCGGGAGTTTCCGCTCGGACAAGTTGCGCCGGCATTGTTTCCTATCAAGATTTTTGTGATTTCGCTACTCTATATTATGAAAGGAGGTCTGAATGTAGCAGGGATTACAGTTATTCCTGCCGATAAGTATTTAGTAAGCGTTTTACCTGAAGCTAACACACTTGATTCATACAACATAAATAAACCCAGCTTCACTGCATGCAAAAACAACATATTAAAAAGTTACAGAGAAGCCGTAGAGGTGTATCACATCGACCCACGCCAACTCTGTTTAAGTTAAATAAACTCTCTTTTTTTTCAATATTGACTTTGCCTTGCAAACTTATAACCGTAAAGAATATTTAATATTTGCACAGTATATAACATGCAAAATATTTGTTAAAATACATGTCGGCCTTTGTTCACCAAATTGTTGGAAGTAGAATAGCACAGGCTGATGACAATGACCTCCCAATTGCTAAATGCAGACCCACCACCGAGGAAGAAATAGCCTTAAGCGAAGAAAATCAAAAATTGAAGAAGGAAATAAAGGACCAGAAGAAAAGTTTAGCTTTAGCAAAAACTCTTATGAAACAACTCCGAATACAGTTGACACAACAAGAAAAAAAGCGACAGGTTCTACGAAAAAAAATAATTGGGAAAGAAAATAACATTAGACAATTGCGTGGCGAAAACCGCCAAATGTTTAACGACCAATCTACGGAATTGGCAGGAAATGTGCTATTCAATACTGCTAAAACCGCTTTATTGAAAAAAAGAGAAAGAACAATACAAGATCAAAAACAAAAAATCGAACAATTAGAACAAGAGGCGAGAAATCATGTGGAAACGTTACAAAGGCATAAAAGAGAGATGGAAAAACATAAATATAAGATGTACTTAATTTCCGAAAACATCAGAAAAATTCAACAATTATTGAGCAAACGGGGCCCTCGTTATAATCAATATGCTGCAACCAAGAGAGATATGTAGTACAAAATCGGTGCCAGATAAATCCAGAATGCGTTACGCAGATATAGATATAAAACATTAACTTCTATGATTAATAAGATGACCGAGTTAATTACCGATTTCAATGAAATCCATGCTGTTGCTTTACTAGATAATGTTTCATATTTGAATGATGATTCGTTCTTAAATCTAATCTTTTCTTGGCTTAAAATCATTTATAAGAATAAACCAAAGAAAAAAACAGAGTTTATTGCTGCATTCGATGAGTTTAGGAACAGTAAAATTTCTAAATATGTCTTTGGTCGTAGTTCGTTTTCAGAACAAGAAATGAAATTCATAGCGTTAGCCACTACAAACGTAAACACGAAAACAGAGTTGGAGGGAGTTAGCAATGAAATATCGGCATTCAAATCTCAGCTTGAGCCATTGCCTGGTGGGTATTTTAAAGGCGTACCAACTATTGTTATTTATAGCGTTGACAAACCAGAGAAAATACTGCCCTATTTCCAACTACCGCCGTCGGCTTACGGTGATATGCAAAACAAAATGATAGCAGATATTACTTTACTGTACACCGATTTCGTCCAATTGTGTGATAATAAAGACCCCAAATCTTATCAGGGGGCATGGAACAAATGTTTGGAGAATAAATCAGAAGCTTTTGCGGATGAAATGACTGGGTTACGCGAAGAAAGAGATCTTCTGGCCTCCAATGTATCAGCATTGCAAGGACAACTCTCCTTTTTAAAGGGAGAATTTGACAGGGTGTTGCAGACAAAATATTGTGAGAATCAACAACATCGGTTGCAATTACAAGAGGCTTACAGACATGGTCAATTGAGTTGCCATGGGTATGATTTACGTAATTTTAGATAAATTTAGTTACAAAATATTAATTATTTGTTGTTGTTTCAGGTTTACAAGCGGTTTTTGGTATATCATCGAGCTTTTTCTTGTAATCTCTATATGCAGTGTTTTGTGTAACGCTGAATGTGCCATCCGCCGTCAATTTCACGATAAATTTTTGGTCATCTTCTTCTTCTTTTTGTTTGGCCTGCCTCTCCAGTTTTTGATTCACTATAGCAGCATCTATTTCGTCTTGTTTTGCTTTTTGTTTGGCCTGCTCTTGTTGAAGTTTCTCACGCGCCACCCATTCTTGCATTTGTTTAGCCCCTTCTTGCTCTGAGTCTGCACGTGCTTGCATTCTTTTCCTTTGCGATTGTTTTTTGTCCCAATTTTCAATGAATTTTGGGCGAACGGTTAACAAAAATCTAAATTCTTCGCGACTAAATCCAGCTATTCCGTCGACATTAAATTGATCTAATGTGCTATACACTTTAGAGGCTTTTATGTTATCGAGCAAACTCTTTCGGGCTTCTCCATCGTCGAGAGTACCATCTGTCCTTTTCGTATCGTAAGACTTAAATATTTCTTGAATTTTTGATTCTGTGTCATTGGAAATTGTAACCTTTACTAAGTCAGTTAATTTATTATCTTTATCGTCAGACACATCTTCCCAAAACACATGAGCCGTTGTTTCATTAATTTCTCCAATTAGACCTTTATCTTTCGACGGTTTTTCTTTGGATATGACTATATCTCCTTTTTCAAATGTCGTTTGTGGTGGACTAACGTTTTTTTGTGGTGCTGGCGGTGTCTCATCTCCGATGCCAAACAATTTGAGCATTTCTGTATAAGTTTCGTCTATAAAATTCTCATTAATATCCCTTTCCAAGGCTTGTGTCAATTTGGCCCGAAGATACATGTTTGCAAATTCAATGATGCTTAATTTACCATCTTTATCGCTATCCATAAAGATCAATAATTCGCTGAAATTTTTGAAATGCATATCCTTAAACAGAATCTGTTTAAGTGGGATAAAATCATCTTTGAATACATCCTTTCCTTTCTTTTTGTTAGCGTTATTTCGTAAGGCTGACTTCATTTCCTTGAAACTAATGCTTTTATCCTCGTTATCAAGTTTGTCTACCAACAATGCAATACGTTGACCGTTTTGAAATTGTCCTCCCCCAATGGCTATCCTTGTAATAATTGCGTTTAAATTTTTCAACATCTGTTTTATTTTGGGTTTGTCATTGTTCTTTAATTGTGCCATTACCTGTGCCAACTTCTTACTTGCTTTAAAATCTTTGGTGACCAATTCACCGAAAAACTTTCTAAATATCTCGTATTTTTTTTGCAGAAGCTCTTCTTCTGTCGGTGCTGCTTCTTTGGTTTCGCCTTCGGTTTTGCCTTCGGTTTTGCCTTCGGTCTGTTTCGGTGCTGTTGTCTTGGTTGTCTTGGCTGTCGGTGCTGGTGGTGTTGTATCTGGTGGTAAGAGTCTCTCACTCTTATTTTTAGATATCTTCTTGTACAATTTTGTAACACCGTTTTTCATGGTAAAGAATGTCTCATTATTCTTAACCTTCCTCCTCCCCTTTTCAATTGTGTCTGCTTTGGGATTGGCGCCAACCGCGCCAGGCATTCCAGGCATTGCTTCCACGATCTGTTCTTTGGTTTTTCCTGAATCCTGTTTGGTTTTGTTTTGTTGTGTATTGGTTGCAGCTGGTGTCTGATTCACGAAATTGTTGATTTTTGTTTTGGGTCTCCCCTTAATTTCTAAACTAATCAATTTTGTTAGTTCAGCTTCAATTTCTTCATCAGTTGAATCGCCGTAATCAAATGTCTTGCCGCTAACAAATTTATAAATTGCATTTAACCTGCTCTTTTTAATGTCTTTTAGGGTTTCCTTTAATACGTTGGGGGCCAGTTTTTCCACGATTAGATTTTGCATATCTTCCTTATTCCCCGTAGGTTTTTTAACCCCAAGGGCTTTTAATAACGTCTTCAACTGCGGGTTTGTCATGCCAGAAAACCTGGCGTCAGTTTTTCCAACTTTTGCTTCCGCGTCCACGAACGTCCGATGAACGTAGGAGGTAGAACGCACTCCCTTACTGCTGCTCATGGATTGTAAATATTTGGGAGGCGTGGAAACTTTTTGAGTTTTCGTCACAACATGTTTTGTTTCAGATTTTCTCAAAAGCGACATACTTATTTTTGTACATTGATACTCTTTATTTATAGTCAAGTTTCTCAAAAAAAAGAATAGGTATGTTTTATTTCATTGTAGATAAAATTCTCGGTATGACGTATCTCTGAAAAATGATTTGTGAAATAGCGTCACCCTTTTTAACGGCAAATTCCACATCCGAGTAGTTTCGTAGACAAACTTTAATTTTTTCATCATAATCACTTTCTAAAATCTGCGAGAAAGGCACAATGTGTTTTTGTAGAAGAGAATCAACGGCTTCGATTTTACCGAAATGACCAAATGGAACATCGATAGTAACCTCCGTTGGGAATACAAGATTCGAATTGGCTGGAATAACAGCATCATTGTAAGCTGTCAGTGTCAACCCTGGCGAATGCATTGAGCCCTGACGAAGGACACCCGTGACCGCCATTGTCGGTGCCGTCCACATCGAATAGGGTTGAAAAGAACCCAATGGGTTCGTTTCAAACGGTAACTTTTTCTCAAGAAGTGCCGTGTCCGTTTTCAAGAAACTTAGAGGTTCCATTTGTATATAGTAATACATACAATTAGTAAAAAAAACCAGAATATTCGTTACGGATATAGGAAAAATTTCAGAATATTCCTAACATATATGGGGAAATACATTGTATAATCAAGTATAAATTAGATAACCATTTTTTCTACGTCTACAAGGAGGAGGAAGAACGTTTTCTTTTGGGTGCATGGTCTTTTTTCGTAGCAAGGCGAATACCAATTTCTTCCATTGATTGCTCACATACCAACACACCTGTGTAATACGGGAAGGGTGTTTTCGCTTCCCGCTTTCCCTTACAAGAGCCCTTCCCCTTACAAACAAACATGCGGCGGTGCTGAGGCCACCCCATGTCGAGGAGTTTTGTTTGAACCCGTTTCTCAAGACCATCAGCGTTGAGGCAATTAGTACCAGAGTAGGGTGTAAAAAGTTCAACGTATTCACTCACGTCACGGTAACGAACGAACTTACCACCATCGATGAACACTGCATGACGGTTCGTACCTTTGCCAAAGCATTCCGCTTCCGCTGCTTCGTTTAAATCTTTGCCTGCCCACGCACCTCCACAGACATGAACGAATCCATCAGGACCACATTTCTCGACAATCATTTCAACAATTTCGGTTGCTAATCTTTCAAGTGTGGCTTCATCCCATGTGGGCTCGTGATGGTCTTTGTTTTCCAAAATGGCCTGTGCATTGGCTTCGCGAGTTGCCTTTGCTCTTTTGGCGTTGTATTTGTCGGCCCATATTTTTTGTTTTCCATTCTCTCTGTTTCTTGCGCTGATAGCTCTTGCTTTCTCGGGGTTCAAAAGTCTATTGATTGCATTGCGCAGACATTGCAGTATGTATTGTTGTTTCTTTGGGTCTATGTTTTTCCATCCCTCAGGGCAATCTCCACGTTTCCGCAAATCTGCCAACAATTGGCGTTTTTCATCAGCGTTCGGCATGTGCAATTCACCTGCAATGTCACGCACACCTTTTTCGATTTCGGCTCGAAATTTTTCAGGCAAAGGCAAAGGCATATACTTTGTTTTCCTTACTGTTATATACAAAAAAACCAAAAAATTCGTTACGGATATAGGAAAAAAGGATTGTTTTGTTTTGTTTTATTTCTATTTATTGTTTTCTTTTTGAAGATTTTTTACGTGTAACCTCTTTAGGTTGCGTTTGCAGTGCTTCTCGCAAATTTTTCAAATCATTTTTCCATAGACTCTGAACGCTGCATTTTTGTAAGTTTCGTATAGATGCTTCTAAATCTGCCTTCTTTGCTAGAAGTCCTGCCATTTTTTCATCAGTTAAATTGTATATTGGCAGTTGCAATAAAAATTCTGCATTATCCAATTTGAATCTTTCCAGTTGATCCTTTAATTGGATCTTGTTTTGCCCTTTGAAAATAAATGTATTATCCAGTACTAATTGTAAAAATTTAACAGTTTGATTGGCTTTTGTTAATTCTTGCTGATAACCCAAAACCATTGCATTTTTTCTTTCTTGATATAACCGCATACGCACTGGAAAGAAATCGTCAATAATTGCTGACGCATTTGCATATTTTTTGATTTTTCCTTCCGATGTGAATGCATGCATATTTGACATTTGAATCTTTTTCTCAAGTTTAAAGAGTCTCAAAAGTTTTGAAGGATCAGCTTTCAAAATGGTGGCGAAATCCTGTGAGCAATGTACGTTGAAATCGACCAAAGTATCAGTGTAATTACTAATAATTCTTGTAACCATACCCTTTTTGAAGCCTTTCGCTTCTCCTGCGCTGGCCTTTTCCAAGAACTCTTTATAGCCGCTTGTCCATACGCCTACAGGTAATTCAGTAATGTGTAAACACGTATTTGATTTCCAGTTAAACGCACCATTCATGACAAAATCGTCTCCCTTTTTCATCACTGTACCAGTAAAACCACGATACCATGGAACCAATGAATTGACACCGATTCCATCTAACATATGTTCAATATTTTTAATAATGTCAAGTGGATTGTGTTGAGGGATACTCGTGCTCCAACCAGTACCAATACCCACAGCACCGTTTACTAATACCATGGGAATGATTGGTGTATAATGATACGGTTCAATTACCATCCCATCGTCTTCTAATGGCGTGTAAAGCGTTGCATCGTCAGGGTGGTATATCAAACTGGTCAATTCTGACAATTTGGTAAAAACGTAACGTGGAGATGCCGCATCTTTGCCACCAAGTAACCGTGAACCAAATTGTCCATTCGGTTTAAGAAGATTGATGTTATTGCTACCAACAAAATCTTGGGCCATATTAATAATGCAGCCATTAAGAGACATTTCGCCATGGTGGTACGCGGCGTGCTCCGAAACATAACCACTAAGTTGCGCAACTTTAATTTCTTCTTTCAAATTTCTTTTCAGACAAGAGAAAAGAATCTTCCGCTGACTTGGTTTTAAGCCATCGATAACATTAGGAATGCCTCGCAGGTTACTCGCAACTGCCATGATCACCAATTCTTTATTGATAAAATCTTCGTAGGTCATTCTTTTCTGGGTAAAATCGATAAATGTACCAGTTGAATAATTCAAGATCCAGCTTTTCCTGTCTTCGACTCTTGCTTTGCTGAAACAAAGATCAATCAACTGTCCACCATCAGTATCAATTTCTTCAAAATGCAAACGATTTCTGTCCAAATTAGAGAAATATTCCTTGGCCTCTTTCGCGTTTGAAGTTCCAAGCCCTTTGTAATATTTCACTTTCCATTGTTTAATGTTAACACTGGCAACGAAGGTATCATATTCTGGTGTTGTGTAAAATTTCATAACCTGATTCCCTTTGGTACATTTCACGATTGGTGTAATGAATACCTGCAAGAAATTGGGTACAGCCAATAACGACGGCCAGAAATGATGCAGAAAATTGATAATAAGACCTTTGATATGGCTCCCGTCATGATCTTGATCTGTCATGATCATAATGGAACCGTATCTCAATCTCGAAACATCTTCGTATTGTTGACCAATGTTCAAACCCATTATCTTCATAATGTTCTGAACTTCCACATTTTGAAGAATGGAGGCATTGCTTGCATCACGAACATTACGCAATTTACCTTTCAATGGAAACACGCCGAAATTATCACGTCCAATCACGGACAACCCGGCGATTGCCAAGGACTTGGCAGAATCACCCTCGGTCAATATTAAGGTGCACTCCGCTGAACGTGATGTGCCAGCTCTCTTGGCATCGTCAAGTTTAGGAATACCAGTGATTTTGGAAGTTTTTCGAGAAGCCGTTTTCCTTTGCAATAATCGTTGAGATTTCGCTTTTGCGTAAAAAAGGACTTCATCTACAATTCCAGAACGTTTCAGAATAGCCTGTGCTGTTTTGGCTGATAATTTGGGTTTGAATTGCAGTGGTCCAAAGCTATTGGAACGAGTAGTCAATGTTTCTTTGGTTTGACTATCAAAAGATGGATTAACGATCATGGCATTCACAAAAACGAATACAGATGATTTAATTTGTGAAGGCCGGACATTCAACTCTGCCAGACTTCGATGAGACGCCACGATTTTACTAACGTCATCGAGCAAATAATTGACGTGAGTCCCGCCTTTAGAGGTGGAGATACCGTTGCAAAAGGAGACAGATCGACCTTGTTGGTCATTCGAGACAGCGATACATACTTCCCAGCGATCATTGATTTTTTCATGGACCAACTTGACATCTTCTGGAATATACTGCTGACAATATTGTTTGAAGGTTTTGACTGGTATTTTATCGCCATTGAAATACACGTTGACATCGCTTGGAGACGTTCCTGCCATATCAAATGTACGTTTCTTGAACAAAGCCATAATATCATCAGTAATTGAAATCAAGCCGAATTTAGCAAAATCAGGTGCAAAAATAACACGAGTGAAATCTTTCTTTTTGCCGGAAGCTTTGATTTTCGGTGGATGTACCATTTTCATATTCTTTTCCCACGTTTGCGAATAGAATTTGCCAGATTTGGAGTCGACGGTTTCGATTTGAAAGGTCGTGCTAAAAATGTTGGCAAGTTTGGCACCATAGCCGTTTCGACCGCCAACAACTCGTTCGTCATTATCGTCATAATTATCACCAGATAATAACGAACCCATGATCATTTGTGGGATGTAGATGTGCTCTGTTTCGTGCAACACAACAGGGATTCCCATCCCATCGTTTTCAACCGTGATGGTGTCATTGCTAATAGAGACTTTGATTGATTTCATGGAAGGGTCTCTTTGTTTATTATCAGACGCATTGACAAGGATCTCGTCAAATATCTTCAAAAGACCTGGCACGTAAGTAATTTCCCGATTTTCCATCTTGTTGTTGGCATTTATAACCCACTTCTCTTCCGTAATCGCGTTGACACTGCCGATGTATGTCTCGGATCTTAGAAGAATGTGTTCCAAATGCGACTTCTTCTGGTATTTTTTAGACATTTTTTCGGAACGCTCAATTTTCATTTTTTTGGATTTCATTTGTGATAACATATTTGGATTTTTTTTGTTATTAAATTTGTAGTATTATTAGAACAATCCTAAAAATTCGTAACAGTTTTAGGTTTTTGGGGTTGCCCGTCTTCGACTATGTAGACATAATAAAAACATTAACCTGCGGAAAAATTCTCAAACTTTTTTGAGATTTTTTTTTCATCAATTTCCTAAACATTCGTTACGCCGTTAGGAAATCTTACCCGATTAATCGGGTAAGATTTCCTAACGGCGTAACGAATGTTTAGGAAATTG
>Ga0115572_10004386_pt1 | contig 10981 bp, 13 predicted proteins | sample COGITO_mtgs_1206_FD_88681 | JGI IMG/M metagenome (GOLD analysis project Ga0115572, IMG submission 88681) | Pelagic marine microbial communities from North Sea - COGITO_mtgs_120607 | ecosystem: Environmental > Aquatic > Marine > Epipelagic | place: Germany:Helgoland, sampling site Kabeltonne... | reverse complement strand
GCCGACGTCTAAAAAGGTATTCTTTTGAGCACTCTTGAAGTACTTGTTGATGTTGTCTTGGTTGGCATAATATTTTTTGTTGGAAAAGGCACCTGCTACCCACTGCCAGCTGAGCTGATTGCTGGCCAGGTCGCCATCCAGAAGATGGGCATACATCCACCGCGCGGGAGTGAGCCAATGGCACCTTGCAATATTGCAACAAATGGAAGCCACATACATGCGCATGTGGTTGTGCATATATCCGGTTTCATAAAGTTCTCTTATGGCAACATCTACCACTTCGATGCCTGTACTTGCCTCCACTACAGCTAAAGGCATTTGTCTATTATTTACTTTTTCTTGAGGCCGTTTGAGGTCGATGTGGATGCCCTCTCCCTTGGCCAACCACACCTGCTGCCAATAATCTCTCCAAGCCAGTTCTTGCGTGAATTTTTCCGCCTGGTACCAGCTCAGACCGAGTGATTTCACATGGCTATACACCTGACGTGTGGACAAAAAGCCTCTTGAAATGTACGGGCTTAATCTGGAAACGGCTCCATCCGAAAAGTTTCGGCTTTGGGCGTACTTGACTGGGTTTATCTGCGCCAAGAGAGTCGTAACGTCCTCATGTGCTGTTGGGAAACGAACCTCTTTAAACTCTTCAAAACGCTCGTATCGGTCTGCTTTGTTCTCAGTCATCTCTCAAAGTTACGGATAATTCACCAATGGTGTGTGCGTGAAAAGCCACTCTTAATAGAGTGGCTTTTCAGTTTTCGGCTGCTTCGCGTTGCTCGCTAACAGGAAAAGGGGTAATGTGTTAAAAAGCGCGTATCACGCGAACCTTAACATTAAGCTTGTTGTAATTATTCGCTGTCCCATCAGAAAAATTAATGGCCCACGAGGTGTAAGGAGCATTTTCCGTAGAAGACCAATACCAATCACCAACAAAACCACCAGAGTTATCTGCTCCTTGTCCTATCGTATTATACATTAACTTTAATTACTCAAAACTTGGCAAGTACCAATCGTCATGGCTTTGTGAGGTAGAGGTGTTTGCAGCAGCCTTAGCTTCATACCAATTCATATCTCCTAAATCTTGTAAGTCAGTAACCAAACCTGTTCCATCTTCGTTTATTTGGAATACTATTCCGTCTTGATAGAGGTTTCCAATTTCTTGAGCATTTGTACTTATGCTGATTGTAAGCACAAGGGCTATGACTCGAATAAATTTTTGTGTCAAACTTTTCATTTCTAGGAGGGCTTAATTCGTGTACACCAGGCTTATTGAAATTTAGCCAAATACACCTGAAGACAACTAAAAAGTTTTCTTTTGGGGCGTTGGATTTTTAATTTCCCTATATCACACAAAAAAGCCCCCTCAAAATGAGGAGGCTTTTGTACCTGGGGCGGGAATCGAACCCGCACTCTCGAAAGAACTGGATTTTGAATCCAGCGCGTCTACCAATTCCGCCACCCAGGCTTGAAAAAGGTCGAAGGCAAAATTAAGAATACTTTGTTGGCTGCAAAATATTTTTTCGCTTTTAATTCTTTCGCCGAAGCCTTTCTGAATAATTCATTCACCTACCTGCCTTAAACACGCTGTTTGCGCAAAACTACAATCAAGGCGGTGGTGATAATCCTCGGTTAACTTGAGTATTTTCAATATAATTTCTTACATTTGCAGCCCTTACAGAAGAACGGATTAATCTATTTATCAAAGGATTGCAGAACGATGGATTCAACAATTAAAATATTTTCAGGTAAAGCGACCCTCCCTTTGGCAAAACAAATTGCGAAAGACTATGGGGTTCCCTTAGGAAATATCATCATTTTCAACTTTAGTGATGGCGAATTTATCCCTTCTTTTGAAGAAACCGTAAGAGGTTCAAAGGTATTCATCATCCAGTCTACACCGCCTCCGTCAGACAACCTCATGGAGTTGTTGTTGATGATTGATGCTGCCAAGCGGGCTTCGGCCTCTCAGATTGTGGCCGTCATGCCTTATTTTGGTATGGCACGACAAGATCGTAAAGACAAGCCTAGGGTGCCGATAGGCGCAAAGCTTGTGGCCAACATGCTTACGGCAGCCGGTGCCACACGCATCATGACCTGCGATTTACATGCCGATCAAATCCAGGGATTCTTCGAAGTGCCGGTGGATCACTTGTATGCATCTTCGGTTTTTATTGACCACATCGAATCTTTAAAGCTTGACAACTTAACCATCGCTTCACCTGATATGGGTGGATCCAAGCGTGCGCATGCGTATGCGAAACACCTGGGTTGCGAAATGGTAATCTGTTACAAGCACCGCAAGAAAGCCAATGAAATTGGCGACATGCGCGTGATTGGAGAAGTAGAAGGCCGAAACATCGTATTGGTCGATGATATGGTGGATACTGCGGGTACGCTAACCACGGCAGCAGACATGATGTTGAAACACGGAGCACTGTCGGTTCGTGCGGTTTGTACGCACCCTGTTTTGTCGGGTAAAGCCTACGAGCGCGTGGAAAACTCAAAAATGCTTGAGCTGATCGTTACCGATACTTTGCCAAGCCAAAAGAGTCCAAAAATTAAAGTCATTAGCATCGCTCCCCTATTTGCCAACGTCATTAAAAACGTAGTCAACAACGAGTCGATCAGTAAAAATTTTATTCGTTAAATTAGTTTATAAACCAAAAATCAAACCAAATGAAATCAGTATCTATTAGCGCTGAAAAGCGTGTAGATTTGGGGAAAAAGGAAGCTAAAGCCTTAAGAGCTGCAGGAAAAGTGCCTTGCGTTGTTTACGGTGGAGAAACCGTACAACACTTTGCGGCTACGGAAATTGCTTTCAACAACCTTGTTTACACACCGAATGTATACGCGGTGGCGATTGATATTGAGGGCACTCTAGTGAATGCCCTTATCAAAGACATTCAATTTCACCCTGTAACCGACCGAATCATTCACATCGACTTTATCGAGTTGACTCCGGGTCAAAGCATCAACACAGAAATTCCTGTGGTCCTCAATGGAAATGCCATTGGTGTAAGAAACGGTGGTAAATTGCGTAAATCACTTCGTAAACTTAGTGTTCGTGCTACGCCGGAAAACTTACCTGATGCAATCACGCTTGACATCTCAACAATGAAAATTGGAGAGAAAATTTACGTGAGAGATGTAGAGGTTTCAGGTTTTGACATTCTAACTTCTGGTAATGCCGTAATTGTTGCTGTGAAAACTGCTCGTAACGTTGTTGATGAAGAGGAAGAAGGTGAAGAGGAAGCGGCTGATGCACCTGCTGCTGAAGCACCTGCTGCAGAATAAACATGAAAAAATTCCTTGTCATCGGATTGGGAAATGTTGGTTCTGAGTATGTCAATACTCGGCACAACATCGGATTTAAAGTATTGGAAGCACTAGCTAGTGCTTCCAATACTTGTTTTAAGCCCAATCGTTATGCGGATACCGCAACGATAAAAGTCAAAGGTCGTTCCGTAACGCTTGTTAAACCGACCACCTTTATGAACCTCAGCGGTAAGGCGGTAAACTACTACATGCAAAGCGAAAAAATCGCTATTGAAAACACCCTCATCATTACGGATGATTTGGCGCTTCCTTTCGGCACACTTCGCATGCGAACCAAGGGTAGCGATGGCGGTCACAACGGCTTGAAACACATCATCGAGACCTTAAACAGCGCTCACTTCCCGAGAATACGGTTTGGGGTAGGCAATGAGTTTGCAAAAGGAAAACAAGTCGATTACGTACTCGGCGAATGGTCTACTGAAGAAGAAGAAAAACTAAAGGAGCGCCTTGAAACACTCTCAAAAATGATTCAAAGCTTTGTTTGCATTGGAGCGCCAAAAACCATGACGGACTTTAACGGTAAATAAGGTCTTTATTAAACTCCTTCGGAAGCTTCGTTCGAAATAAACATCAATATTGAACCTATGGGATTAAACGTTGTCGGATTTAAAAGTTTGGGTATTGTTCAAGATGACTCTTTTAAGGAAGAGGCGGAATGGTCTCGGGTATTCCAACACAACTTCAAACTCAGCAATGGAAAATACATCGCACTTCAAATCACGGAAAACAGTGTTGGCGGTGATTTAAAAGAAGAGCTCGTTTCCCTAAAATATTTGCCTGTGGATGACCTGGAACAGCTTGTCGATCCTTCCAATGACGATGAAGTGAGCGCCTTGGAAAAGGAAATCGTGGTGGGCTGCTTTGAATACATCGATGAGTTTTACGAGTACGACTTGCTCCTCAGAAGTATTGGTTGTAATACACTAGAGGGAGAGGCTCTTGACAAACTCCTCGATTCTTCTGTGCTTTGATTACAGGTTCCTTTTTAAACTCGTTCCTTATCTAAACATTGCTGCCTCTAACGGCTATGCATTTCAGATAGACACTCAAAATTATAGGGACTCTGAAATTTACCAAACTATTAGTGGCAACATTTATAGAGTACATGCAATAACTATTGAAACTCTCAGTAATGCTAATTTTCGCCTTACTGACACACAAATTACCAGCGTTGATGCATCTGATTCATTTTGTACGTATTAGCTTGGTTTTAATCGTGGTTTTGTATTACTCCGTTTTGGGTAATCTGACCGGAAAAGATCTTTTCAGCTCATCTCAACAACTCCTTGCAACTAAAATAAGAGCTAAAAAAGGGGGAACACTACTTTAAAACCAAAAGGAAGTAAAAGGACCCAAATACGTCATTACAAAATCACTCCACCGTCACCGACTTGGCCAAGTTTCGTGGTTGATCGACATCGCATTCGCGCATCACGGCAATGTGGTAGGAGATGAGTTGAAGCGGTATGGTCGTCAATAGTGGGCTCAAGCGTTCGTCTACGGCAGGGACTTCAATCACATGGTCTGCAATCTTCCTTACGTCAACATCTCCCTCGTTTACAATGGCAATGATTTTTCCTTCACGCGCCTTGATTTCTTGAATGTTGCTGACCACCTTTTCGTAATACTCTGTTTTGGTCGCAATCACAACCGTGGGCATGTCTTCATCGATTAAGGCAATCGGTCCGTGCTTCATTTCTGCCGCGGGGTATCCTTCGGCATGTATGTAAGAAATTTCTTTCAGCTTCAAAGCCCCTTCCAAAGCCACAGGGAAATTAATCCCGCGACCTAAAAACAAACAGTTCGGCACGTCTTTATAGACAGCAGCAATTTTTTTCGACTGTGCATCGAGCTTTAGGGTCTCCTCGACTTTTTTAGGTAGCGTCTCCAGCTCCAATATCAGCCTTCTAAAATCTTTTTCTGAAAGGGTTCCGCGTTTTCTACCTAGGCTCAAAGCCATCATGATGAATACGGTAACCTGAGCGGTGAAGGCTTTGGTGGATGCGACGCCGATCTCAGGACCCGCATGGGTATAAGCCCCCACATGTGCTTCTCTTGCAATGCTCGACCCCACCACATTACATATGCCAAAAATGGTTGCTCCCTTGGCTTTTGCCAATTGAATGGCCGATAAGGTGTCGGCAGTCTCTCCGGATTGCGAAACCGCAATCACGATGTCTTTTTCCGTAATGATCGGGTTTCTGTATCGGAACTCCGAGGCGTATTCCACCTCAACAGGAATTCGCGCTAAATCTTCAATGAGGTATTCCGCCACAAGGCCGGCATGCCATGAAGTTCCACAAGCCACGATGATGATTCGGTTTGCATTTAAAAACTTTTGCTCGTATTCTTCAAGACTACCCAGTTTAATGGTTCCCTCGTTCACCAACAAGCGACCGCGCAGCGTGTCAAATATCGATTTGGATTGCTCGTTAATTTCTTTGAGCATGAAATGATCGTAGCCGCCCTTTTCGATGGACTCGATTTCTATGGCCAATTCATGAACGTAAGGTCGTTTGAGTTCGTTGGCAATCGTTCGCACTTCCAAACCTTTTTCCAAAGAAATTAGGGCCACTTCTTCTTCATTCAAATAAACGGCTTGCTTGGTGTACTCAATAAAAGGCGTTGCGTCTGAGGCTATAAAGTACTCCCCGTCGCCTACTCCGATTACGAGGGGGCTCCCTTTTTTGGCAACCACCACTTGATCTGGATTGCCTTCTTCAAAAACGGCAATCGCGTAAGCTCCTACCACTTGGTTCAGGGCTACTCGAACAGCTTCCGCTAGGCTTACCTTGGCGTTAACCAAAATGTCTTCAATCAGGTTGACCAGCACCTCTGTGTCTGTATCGCTTTGGAAGGTATAGCCGCGTTTGGACAAACCCTCTTTGATGCTGGCGTAGTTCTCAATGATCCCATTGTGAATGATCGCTATACGCTTGGATTGAGAAAAATGTGGGTGAGAGTTCCGGTCGCTTGGTGCTCCGTGGGTGGCCCATCGCGTATGACCTATCCCTATGTTCGCTTGAGGAATTTCTGAAGGAACAACAGCTTCCATCTGAGCCACCTTCCCCTGCTTCTTGAATATTTCTATTCCGTCGTTATTCAGCAAGGCAACTCCTGCGCTGTCGTAACCACGGTACTCTAATCTTTTTAATCCTTTAACCAGTATTGGGTATGCTTGTTTGCTTCCCAAATAACCCACGATTCCACACATACGCTACACTTAAATCTTTTTACTTTAAACGAAGCCTTCTATTCTTCAAACAGGGTTTCGTAAAAGGGCTTGTATTGCTCTTTGTAAGCACCCTCCGAAAACTCCAAAGTGGGTAATTTTGAATCTTCAATCAGCTTCAAAACGTCTTTGTCAAGATCTATGCTTCCCTTAACGACAGCATCGGAATAGTGGATGGCCGTTTCGGTTAATTTTTTGTAGTCTACTTTTTCAAGTCCGACAAGATCCTCTTCACTGTGCCCGTCAAACTTTAATTTGTCAGTCAAATCGTTGCTAAGGGTACCGTCGAAGGACTGGTTGTATAATGAAACAACGATTTTCGTGTTTTCAAAAATTGGATCATCGTGGTAGAACTTTTTCAAATACATCGGCAAGAAACTTGCCATCCATCCGTTGCAGTGAATCACGTCTGGAGACCATCCTAGTTTTTTCACGGACTCAATAACGCCTCTGCAGAAAAACAAGGCACGCTCGTCATTGTCCTCGTAAAACTTACCTTTCTTGTCTTCTGTAGTGAACTTTCTTTTGAAGTACTCTTCGTTGTCTATGAAATACACCTGCATACGAGCCTGAGGAATTGAGGCAACCTTAATGATCAAAGGTTGATCGATGTCGTTTACGATGAGATTCATCCCCGAAAGACGAATCACTTCATGAAGTTGGTGTCTTCTTTCGTTGATACAACCAAAACGCGGCATAAACAACCGAACTTCAATGCCCGATTCGTTCATCGCTTGGGGTAAAAAACGAGAAGTCTTAGATAAATCATTCTCAGGTAAGTACGGAGAAATTTCTTGAGAAACGTATAGTATTCTTTTCTTGGCCATAACGGTGAATTATGTTATTCTAATTCAAGACGCAAAACTACGAAATAATCTCGAATTTATTAAGTTTTTCAGTAGCTTTAACCCCTATTTTAGCTAAGAGGCGATGAAAGTCATTTCAACAGTATCCGAATTAACCCACTTTTTAGAAACATGCTTAGGGAGTCAAACCTTGGGTTTTGTTCCTACGATGGGTGCTTTACATCCTGGGCATCTGAGTTTGGTTAAAAAAGCTTTGCTGCAAAACGACCTTGTTTTGTGTTCCATCTTTGTTAACCCAATTCAGTTTAACAACCGTGAAGACCTGGAGAAATATCCGAACCGAATCCAAGAAGACTTGAGCGCATTAGAAGAGGCCGGTTGCCATGCCGTTTTCACGCCCAGCAAATCGGAAATCTACCCCAAAAACTTCATCCCGAAAAAGTATGACTTCGGATTGCTGGAAAAGGTTATGGAGGGGAAAAACAGACCCGGACACTTTGACGGAGTCGCTGCGGTTGTCTCGAGACTTTTTGACCTTGTGAAGCCTGAAAAAGCCTATTTCGGCGAAAAGGATTTTCAACAATTGGCCGTCATTAAATCACTTGTTCAACAAGATTGCTTGAACCTTGAACTCGTGGCTTGCCCTATTTTAAGGGAACGCGACGGCTTAGCCATGAGCTCCAGAAACCTCCTGCTTCAGCCCGAAGAACGAGCCGCTGCCGCCCGAATTTACAGCCGGTTGTTGCATGTTAAAAAGCTGGCATCAAAAAGGTCTGTTGCTGAAATCAAAAAATGGGTAAATCAAACCTTTGAGAGCGATCCTGACTTAACGCTTGAATACTTTGAGGTTGTAAACACCATAGACCTGCAACCTTCGGACAACGGGTCCGACCACAAAGAACATATTGCTTGCATCGCTTGTTTCGCTGGGTCTATTCGACTGATAGACAACCTTTTTATCGAAATAAATTAATCGAACCGTCTAACGAACATTTTGTTTACCTTTGACGCATGCAAATACAGGTTGTTAAATCTAAAATTCACCGGGTAAAAATCACCCAAGCGGACTTAAACTACATTGGTAGTATCACCATCGATGAGCGTCTGATGTTGGCTTCTAACATCATCGAAGGAGAAAAGGTTCAAATTGTTAACATCAACAACGGTGAGCGTATAGAAACGTACGCCATAAAAGGTGTTGAGGGCTCTGGTGAGGTCTGTATGAACGGTCCGGCGGCCCGAAAAGTTCAACCTGGAGACATTGTCATCATCATCTCCTATGCAAGCATGCCTTTTGAAGAGGCTAAGAAGTTTAAGCCCACGCTAATCTTCCCGAACGAACAAACCAATAAGCTTGATTAGTCATGAAGGCCCGAGCTCTATCACTTCTTAAATATCTTTTTTTTCTGGGCATCGGCGCCCTCTTTCTCTACTTTGTCTTTCGAGATCAGGACATCGACAAAATGATTGACGACCTTCGAAATGCAAAATATGAGTACCTCATCTTTTCCATGATTTTTGGGTATGCTGCATACGTGTTTCGTGGCCTGCGATGGTTGCTGCTTCTGAAAACCATGAACTATAAAACCAGTGCAAATATTGCCACTCAAGCCGTTGCTTCTGGGTACCTTGCGAATGCGCTGTTTCCTAGAGCTGGAGAAATTGTTCGTTGCACCAGCCTGTACAAGGTGACCGGGATTCCCGTGAACAAACTTTTTGGCACCATTCTTTTGGAACGCGTTGTTGACTTGGCTCTTTTGGTGTTTTGCATCACCTTGAGTTTTGTTTTAAAGTTCTCTGAACTGAGCAGCTTCTTCGCATCACTCTCCAGCGAGGCAGAACCGGGTCAAAATTCACTCACACCCTTTATTGTTTTCGCCGTGCTTTTTATGTTTGGGGGCGTTTTATATTTATACAGAGATCGATTAAAGAACAGCAAAATATACCTCAAGGCTCTTACGCTTTGGGAAGGAGTAAAAGAGGGTTTTAAAACCGCCTTTTTCATGAAAGAAAAATCACTCTTTATCCTTTACAGCTTCCTCATTTGGTTGATGTACTTGTTGATGACCTACATTTGCTTCTTCAGTGTACCTGAAACCTCTGACCTAACGCTTGTAGACGGCTTGTACATCATGGTCATTGGTGGGCTGGGAATGATTGTTCCGGTTCAAGGTGGGCTGGGACCTTACCACGCCGCAGTTACACTTGGTGTAGTAAGCATTGGCCTCACGGAAAGTGCCGGAATCACACTTGCTGTTCTGATACATACGGCTCAGTCAATTATGATTATCATCACCGGAATTATTGCGGCAATTGTTTTATCTTTCGCTAAAAGAAAAACAGGCAACCATGAAGCAAGCGAAGTTCCTTCAGTCTAAAATTTTATCTTTTTCAGAATTAAAAGCACAGACAGAAAAATGGCGTAATCGCCGTGAAACGATTGTGTTTACAAACGGTTGTTTTGACTTGCTTCACCTAGGTCACGTTGACTACTTGGCAAAAGCCAGAGACTTAGGAAGCCGTCTTGTTATTGGCCTGAATACGGATCGATCTGTACAAAACTTAAAAGGGCCCAGTCGGCCGGTTAAAGACGAGCTCAGTAGGGCTCATATACTTGCTGCAATGGGTTTTGTAGACGCGGTTGTTCTTTTTAATGAACAAACGCCCATCGACCTTATTTCATTGGTAAAGCCCGACATACTTGTTAAGGGTGGTGATTATGCAATTGAAGCTATTGTAGGACACGAACTGGTTCAAAAAAATGGCGGAAAAGTATGTACCATTCCTTTTGTTGAAGGTTACTCAAGCACGAGGCTCATTGATAAGATTAACCAAGGATAAATGGCAAAGACAAAAATAAAAACAGCTTATTTCTGCCAAAATTGTGGCGCTCAACACCCCAAATGGCAGGGTCAATGCAGTGCTTGTAAAGAATGGAACACCATTGTTGAAGAGGTGGTTCAAAAAGAGCCCGTGAAAGTTTGGGAAAAAAAAGAGTCGAAGCAAAAGGTTAAGGCTCTTAAGGTGGCTGAAATATCTCTTGAAAAAGAGCGTAGGATACAAACACATAATGTCGAGCTTGACCGTGTGCTGGGTGGTGGAATTGTTCCCGGTGCGGTTGTCCTTTTGGGGGGAGAGCCTGGAATTGGTAAGTCTACATTAATGCTGCAGCTGGCCTTAAGCTTAAAAAGTTGTAAAACACTTTACGTTTCAGGAGAAGAAAGCGACAAGCAAATTAAAATGCGAGCTGAAAGACTCGGTGAAGAGGCTTCTGACTGCTACATCCTCACGGAAACCGCCACACAAAACATCTTCACGCACATCCATCATTTAAATCCTGACCTGGTCGTTATAGACTCCATCCAAACCCTACACAGTCAAGCGATCGACTCATCTGCCGGATCCATTTCACAAATCAGGGAAACGGCTGCTGAATTGTTGCGCTTTGCCAAGGAGACGTCAACACCTGTAATACTGATTGGGCACATTACCAAGGATGGTCATATCGCTGGACCAAAAATCTTAGAGCACATGGTTGATGTCGTCCTTCAATTCGAAGGAGATCGCAACCACACATACAGAATTCTCAGAGCTCAAAAAAACCGATTCGGCT
>Ga0115572_10004385_pt1 | contig 10987 bp, 22 predicted proteins | sample COGITO_mtgs_1206_FD_88681 | JGI IMG/M metagenome (GOLD analysis project Ga0115572, IMG submission 88681) | Pelagic marine microbial communities from North Sea - COGITO_mtgs_120607 | ecosystem: Environmental > Aquatic > Marine > Epipelagic | place: Germany:Helgoland, sampling site Kabeltonne... | reverse complement strand
CCACTTAAATCTTTCATCAATACGTCCTCGCTTTACGTTTCACTGAAGACACTCTACGAGGCTTTCCCGCAGGCTGTCCTAGCTTTCTTTTCTCTTTTACCTTACTACTTTTTTCAGAGGCTGTCATTTCTTTTGACGTTTTAGGGGTTTTGGAACTTATTCTCTTGCTGGGCCGGCAATAAGGCGTAGCTCTTTTCTCCCCTTTCTTGCGGCCACAAGGCTTCCCAGAACTGACATCCTTCCAGTCCTCTTTGAACCACCGCTTGAGGGCAGCACCTTCTTTTGTTTTACGAACAGCCATCAGTAATTATTCGTTTCTTTACGACGAGATTCTTGTACAGAACCACATCCATTAGCAATATAACCGCCGTTCTTTAATTTTTTCTTGACCGGCCGCTTTCGTTTAGAAGATTCTCCCCAGTTTGACGCCCCCACTTTGCGGCATTTGGCTATTGCTCCGCTTGCGTATGCGCTTGGGAATACTTTGTATCTTGCTTTGACTTTCTTGTAACAAGCGTCTTTGGGCATTATTTCTTCTCCTCATTGGAGGCGTGGATATCTGCTTCGACATCTGTGATCGGGTGAGTGTCATTAGCTACCTCCGTCCTTAAAAACTCTTGCCACATTGGTTGGATCATTTTAAAGTTCTGATCAACCTTGTATACTAAAACCGCCATCTGAGCGTTCATTGTAAACAAAGTTATCGCGCCCCAACTTAAAACCCCTAGGATTACAACAGACACAAGGTTATTTAAATCAATCTTCATTTAACATTTCCAACGCTTGCGCGCTGCCTTGCCTCTTTCTCCGGTCCAACCTTTTGATCTAGCACAAAAAGATTTCTTACGACCTTTCTCGCTCTTAGACTTAGGATTGGGCGCAGGAGCTTTAAGTTTGCTACCTGTTGCTTTGTTGTATTTAGCGCGACCTTTTGCAGTAAGCCCAGCGCCCTTTTTTACAGACAACTTCTCGCCGCGACCAACTGAGAGATTAACTTTTTTCTTATCAGCCATAGCAAGTAGTTCCTAGTTTAAGCGTGGTAGAACATCATTAAATCAACGGTTCCTACAATAAACGTAACAAAACAACCGCTCTTAAACAAAATACCTTCATCAGGAAATCCACGGGCACCGTCTGACAGATTGTCAGTTCCAGTTGATCTAAACTGTATTAGCTCTGTACCTGTGGCACCTCCGTCTCTAAGGTTAGCTTTTCCTGCGGTTCCGCCAGACACAAAAGAAAACCCTTGTAATCGAGTGCGGCCTGCAAAAATAACACCTAAAGCATTGTTGTTGATTCCAGCAGATACGTTACCCGCTGGGTTGCCAACCGCGGTTATGCTTGTAATTGTTTTAAAATATCCGGAGCTAGTCGCGGTGCCAGCATTAGCACCCGTAAGGTTTTCGGTAAGAGCCGCACCATTTACATCTGTGCCAACTATATTAAACGATATTGAAGAATCGTTACCTGCGGACAAAATTGTAACTTGTCGTGCAGAAGCATTTGTAACGCTACCACCAGAAGCCAATGCCCCACCAATTGTTAATGCGGCGTTGTTCCCAACGGATGCTGCCGTTGAAATACCGTCTGCGTCTAAAGCCACCTCATCGCTGATGATGACGGGGGTTACGTCTGATCCTGCCATATTAATCTCCTATAATATATAGGTGGGGCGTTAACCCCACCAAATTAATAATTACGCAATCTGAACGTACTCAATGATGAATGTGAACGATCCTGCTGTTGTCGCATCAACGGTATTAGTGATGTTACAGAAAATAGTTCTTTCGGTGTCTGTATACTGAACAGAGGCTGGGGCTGTTGTGCCGTCTTGCGTCTGAAGAACTAATGCAGTCACCGTTACGTTGTGTACAACAACGGTTGTACCAGCATCCAAGATTTCGTCTGTCTGCGCTGCAACAATTTGTGCGCCAGAAGAAGATGTACCAACCTCATACCCAATATCACCTTCTCCGATAATTGGAGCAACGTCACAAAAAATCTTAATGTCAGTGATGATTGTGTTTGCTGGTTGTGTAAACTCACCGATAGTCGGGCTGTCGCCTGCGGTTGTGTTTACTGTAACTCCAGATGCAAAGCCAACGTGCTTTACAAATTTGTTTGTTACAACGCCTGTTGAAGCTGTACTTGCTACAGTTGTGATCGCGCCTGTGGTGGCGTTTTTGGAAACAACTTGAAAGCCGTTTTCCGAGCGTACTGGTCCGCTAAATGTAGAATTACCCATGAGAATCTCCTGTCAGGGTTAAGTCAGTCACACCATGCGACTGTCAGGGATGCTAAGACAATACATTATATTTTTACAAAAAGAAAGAGGCGATCCGAAGACCGCCTCTGACTTAAGTAAATTCTTCCAATAGGGTGGCTAAAGGTTGAACCTAAATAACTTTATGCGCCAGGAGAACCAAACACACAACGTGGATCGCTAAAGCCAAAGCTATAACGCTCACGAGCTTTAAACCGCATGTTGCCAGTATCGAAGTCAGCTTCCATACCGGTAGACATAGGTGTGCGCTCATAGTGCATAAAGCCGCGAGGAGCATCAGTCAAGATGAAGAACGCATCCGTATCAGTTAGGAAGTCGTTAACGGCGTAACCGTCAGGCAACATACCCATTGAACGAATTGCGTTAGTATCGTTGTCTGAAGTACCAGTGCGAAGGTTTGAAACCATAAGACGCTCTGCAACAAATTGCAGTTGACGTGGGATAACAAGTTTCAATCCGCGCAATGCGACTTTCAATCCACGCTCGTCAACGAAACCAGCAATGTTGATCAACGCATCTTCAAGTGAAGTTTCGTTTAAATCAGCAGCTACTGATGGTTCGTTTGCAAACGTGCCACCGTTTGTAAGAGGATGTGAAGCGTCACAAAGTGCTACTCCGTCTCCTCCAGCAGAAGCACCCGCAGTGAACGCATTGTTCAATACCGCAGCGGCTTTAACCTGCTTGGTGTGTGCCATCGAACGTGCAAGGGCGCGTGTGTAACGACTGCCGAGGCGGTCATACAAGTTGTCCTCGATTGCTTCCTCAGTAATTGAGAACGCAAGTGCGATGGTTTCGTGGTTGTACCGAGCAGTAAATGCTTCATTCGCGTCGTCAAAGTTGACGGCGGAACCTTCCGATTTAGTTGGCGCTGCGCCAAAACCGGATAGCATAACTTCTTCCTCAAACGCTCTGTCTGAGGATTCGGTTGTAAAGATTTCAGAGTGCTGATTCTCGTATCGATCATACTCCATACCAAACAAGGCGTTGAGACCTGGTTCAAGCTCTTTCGCTAATTGTGCGCGTGAAATAGCCATAGTTTAGACCTCCTTATACGCCGGTCGTAGAAACAGTTCCAGCAGCAATGGAGCCAGTAGGCGCATTGAAGTGGTTGTTTATACGAACGATTAGTGGAATACCAGCAGCAGTGAAATCAGAATTGTCTGGGTCATCTTGGATGCCCATAATTCTTAACGCCAACGTGTTGGTAGTTGCGATAGTATTCAGATCTGCTGTTGCAGACGAAATACCAGTTGTTGTTGACCCAGAGTTACCTGTTGCAAGCGCAATGTTTGCGAACACAGCCGCACGAACCTCTGCTTCAGTATTTGCCGCAGCAACTACGTTAGACGTAGCAACTGTAAACAACTGATTTGGATCGTCGTACAGAAAGGCTTTGACAGGATAATTAGAATCCGCGCCAGAACCAGGCCATTGGTTAGAGAAGATAGTTTCACCAGTAGTAGATGAGACATACTCACAGCCGCCAAAGACACCCACGATAGAGACGTTACCACCAGCCGCAGCTTGTAGATCGTCAATAACACCCGCAGCAAGCGGAATAACCGGCATGCCTTGGAAGATAGGATTACTGTTGTCGGACGCAATTCTGTACTCAGTCATACCGGTAGAATTGGTCGCTTGACCAATTTTCCCTATGGGACGTAGCCCAAAGGATCCGTTAGAATTTGCCATAATAGCACCTCAAAAGTTACTCGGACTCACCGCGAGGGGCTCCTCCGAAAGTTACACGACTCTGCCTATTATTACTAATAGGCATCGAAGGATGTTGATCCTTCATTAAGTCCTGATCGACAGCAACCATTTGTTCGCGGGTGCGGGTCCCGTAATACGCGGCTCTTTCATTGGCGGTCTCGACAGGTAAACGGCACAACATCAGCCCACCTTGCCCTATAACGCCCTGATATTTGCCATCATCGATGACGGGGGCTTCATAGTTTGGATACTCGTCTGCACGGACAGGTTCCCATCCTTCTCGTAGTTTGGCGTGGACATTCATTTTGTCCTCCTCACCACGCATTGCAACTCTGATCCAACGATGCACATAACCTACAGGAGGTTCCGGTGCTTCAAGGTGACTGGGCGGTGCCCAAGGTTTTCTGCGCGTCTCTGTATCGCGTGTTTCGCTTTTGCGAGTAGTTCTTTTGTCTGTCATTGCTTTAATCCTTCACATACTTAGCGTACTGTTCAAGAGGGACGCCGAGCTTCTTCGCTATCGCGACTTGTGAATGCGTCAGCTTGACCGACCTGCGCCCCTGTTTCGTGTTGCGGGATGCGGAGTTGCCAGCGGATGCGACCTGACTACCTCCTCCCGATCTCTTAGTCGCAAACTTCTGTGGAAACTCCGTTCGAAGTCTGCGGTCTATTTCACTATAGTAGTCTTCTGACTGCGGGTCAAACCCTTCTTCTTCCACCAGTCTTCGATGAAAGGTAAAAGCGGCCTGAGTCATGATCTCGTCTTCACCAAACCATTCGTTTTTCTCAGCCCATCCTTTAGCTTTTGGATCTACCTTCGGTGCGGCTTGCTGCGTAGGCTGCATCTGGGCAGCTTGTTGAGGAGCTTGCTGTTGTTCCACAGCCACCTTTTGCTGTTGATCCACTCTCTGCTTTGCCGAAGCATACTTTTGTTTATCCACGGCAATCTGAGTGAGTTGTTCTTGAGCCGCCAGTAACCCGTCTGAGTCTCCAGCGTCGTATGAATTTTTGTATGCGGTCTTTGCAGCGGCTTCTTGGGCACCTAGACGATTCCCATATTCACTAAGGTATCCAGTATCTACTTGCTGAACACGCGATTTCAATTGTTGGTTTTCATTGAGTAGCTGTTGAGCAACACGAACGGCTTCTTCACGATCCCGCTCTGCGTTCTTATTACGCTCAGTTAATTTTTTAATTCTTTTTTGAACGTTCTTACTATAATCAGATAGCTCTTCTTCATTATCAGAAGCTTCTACCTTTTCAGAACTTTCACTAGAAACATCTTCTACCGGCTTTTCTTCAGTAGCCGTTGTTTCTTCTGCTTCAGTCTCTACAATAATCTCTTCTTTTTCCTCAGCCATTTTCATCTCCATGTCTTAAACGTGCTTAACGTCGTCTGGCTCTAATAGTGTAGCAATCACTTCATCGTCATTAATGATGCGAACTTCACCTCCATCAATCTTAAATCGAGATCCAGAATATCGACCTATGCAAACCCATTGTCCTTGCTCACACCATGGCGTGGAATCAGGTCCAAACTTGTCAGGGTCTTTATATGCGAGGGGGCCCAGCCTCAAAACATAACTAACAACTGTAGCGACCGATTCCCTCTCACGCACCTCCTCGGGTATATAAAGACCAGATGCGGTCTTTACTTTACCTTGGTAAGGCATGACAAGAATCCGCCAACCAGTCGGTTGAGGCAATCTTTCAATAAGAGATTTGTCTATTAGAGACGGGTCCAAAACCCGAGCGTCAACATACGCGCTTTCAACAGAGGGATCTTCAACAGCTTTTAGCTTTCGATCCTTGTTCATTTTCTGCGCGACATGGTCAGGAAGATATAATTTCTTCGACATCGTCTGCGTTATTCTCCAGCAGGGCCCTAATTTCAGTTCGTGTAAAAGAGAGGCCCCGTATCTCTCCTACCATCAATTTATAAGTTTCCCAATCTTTTGCATTGCCTTGGGAAAGAGACTCGGCAATTTCTTGTTCGCGTCTCTCTAGTAGCTTATACATATGTTTTGCAAAGTCAACAACATCCATGTTGGAAACATGTATGAGTTATATATATTCTTGTCAAGTAAACTATTCCTCTTCGTTGTATATGTTGTCAAAGATACGGTTAACATCCAGCGTGTAGTCTAGATCAGATTTAGAATAGTGGATGTTTTGTGATGGCTTAAAGTCTGGAGCGCCTTGTCCTGTGTTAAACCAAGCTGGATGAGTGACACGAACACGGTTGTTAGGCAGTGCTACAATGTTGCCGGTGTACTCCCCAGCATCAAGCAACTCTAACACATGGCTTTGTTTGTGTTGCGCCGGATCATCAGCAATTTCACTATCAGTATAATCAACAGTAAACATATACTTCGCTGGATAAAACTCACTGTCTACCTTTGCAAGCCATGGACAGGGCGTAGCTCTATCCATCTGATAGACTGCATGCGTGTGAGATGAACAGTCCCACGGCTGCGCTTCATGTACGGGCATTGGTGTAGGCCACTCCTCGTATGGTGTGTCTGCAACCAACGCTGTTATAGGCATTCTAGCCCACATGGCGCCACCATGCACATTAGGTTCTCCCTCCATCTCAGCCTCACAACCCGTGAAGATAACTTGAAAGCTTAAACACCTATTAGGCATAGTGGTGACAGCAATCGCCATCGCATGTAGGAACTCTCCGTGGTACGCAGTATGGTTGTGTGTGTACTCACGCCGCACCCAGCATTTAAAATGCGGGATGTTACTTTGTAAAAATGGCATTTAAAAGGTTCGGCTCCCTGGGGTTCTATCTCTTGAATCTGAACGACGCATTAATCCACCGCTTGCCATGCCCTTGGACATAACTCGACCGCCATTCGCCATACCTTTAGCTTTAACTCGACCACCGTTTGCCATACCTTTAGCCATAACCTTGCCGCCTCTAGCCATACCTTTAGCCATGACTTTGCCACCTCTGGCATAACCTTTGGACATAACCTTGCCACCTTTAGCCATGCCTTTAGCCATAACCTTGCCGCCACCCTTGTACTCTGGAACACCATCTTGTTCCGGCATACGCAGGTTTCCATCAGAGTCGTAATACTCAACCCCTCGTGGCCGACCGTAGTTTAAAGCTTCAATGACTGCATCATCGATGCTGTCCTTCATGTCCTCGTCTTTAGACTTTGGCCGAAGCTTTGGTCTAATTGATTTCTTAGGTGCTGCCATGGTTCTTCTCCTATACCATTAGTTCAAAATGTGGGCCGTCAATAAATGGACGCCGGCCTTGGGTTCTTCTAGTATCAATGTACTCATTCATGGCGTCTTCCATAGTACCTTCGAACTGAGCTATGTTTGATATGTGCCATGCGGCGCCCCAACGTAAAGGAACATCTACTTCTCTAGCAGCTTCTGCCATTGCATCCGCTAAATCATCATAAAGGTTTAATTCCCAAGAACCACGACTGCCAATGTAAGCCATAAGGTCTACGGCATAGCCTTGAAGATGTTTAGATTTCATTGTTTTTGATGCGCCCTTGGCAACAAGTTCTTTCTGCTCATCAAAAGTTCTCATTCCACAAATCACGCCGAAGTCGATCTTCGTCTTGTGAATGGCAGATTTAACCACAGCCACAAGCCGTGGGTCTAAACCCTCCAGCTTGGCTTCGCTTCGTGAGCTTAGTTTAAAAGTCATTTTTCTATCCTTACGTTTAAGCAAGCTACAGCAATTCCGTTGTGTGTTACCATAATCTCTGCACGTTTTCTATTCTTTTCGCAATCCGCAGCATTGGTGTACACAGCTAATTGAAAGTGTTCTACAGGTTGCCCCGATATTAACTGCATCCATACCAGTACCCACATCAATTGGAGAACTTCTTCTTCAACCATAGTACAATAGCAAACACCACAAGTCCGTAAACTGTAGCCACGGTGACATCAATTAAATGCTCACGCATATGGTATATAAACTCTATGCCTGCTTCAACATCGCTACCACCGCCTGTACCAATGTTGATTGTTTTAGTTCCTATTGAGCCTACTGTTTGGCTTATCTCGATATCGTTTTCCATGAGACCCTACTTAGTTCTCTTCTTACTTGAAGACTTTGACTTTTTCTGGGTCAACAATTTTCGGGACGCAGTATGCTTGGATTTGGTTTTGTTTTTGGAACCTTTGGGTCTGCCACGTTTGGCCGGTGCTTTCGATCCAGTTGGCGTACTCGGAACAAGTAACGATACTGTTCCAGTAGACTTCTCCGTTTGCGTCGTGGACTTCCCCATCAACAACGACAACCAAAAGGAAGGCAAGAACCATTTCATCTTTACTTTCATTAATACACCTCGTTACTTCGTTAAATTTTTTGTCTTTTCATATGAACGTAAACCACCAATTCCTAACATCCCACCTAGAACCGTAAGAAGAGTACTCATATCAAACTCAGGTAAATCAGGTAGATCTACCCCAGAGGCCGTTAAAACAAAAACTAATAGTGGTTGAAGCACGAAGTGGTATCCAAACGCGATGGCGCAAATCCACCCCACCGCAGGGCGCCAACCTCCCTTGAACAAGCTGCCAGAGGCCGCTTCAGCCTTGTTAATCTCTAACTGAGAAAGCAAAGCTTGCTGGGCATGGGTGTCGCTCATGGTTGCTATCTCATGGGCCAATTGAGCCTTTTGATCTTTGTCCTCGATGACTTTGTCTAAAATACCCGTGACAGGGCCAATTAAACTTGAAATGATACTCACTTCTTTTTCCTCTTTTTCAACACAGTCTTTAGCGTTCTAGCTTGACCAGCGTGTGACTTGGACGCTTTCTGCAAACCCTTTATAACTTTCTTTATCTTTTTGTCCGTCATTTGGTTTCACTCCTATCGTCATATTGTATAGATGCTTTCTTCTTATCAGCCTTTGCGGAGTACGCATTGAACCCCATAAACGCAGCGACAACCCCACTAGCCGCGATTACATAGACTGAAGCAATGTCTGTTATAAGAGTAGCTGCTTTGTCAAAACCCATCATCGAAGCAAAAAGAATTATTAAAGGGTACATCAACATGCCTGCCAAAGCAAAGCCAGTAAACCTTCGCTCCGCGTTACGCTTGAGATCTTTATCAACCATCTCCAAACGTCTGTCTTCAAGAGCCAAACGGTTCCATTCGTTACGATCAATACTTCCGTTACCGTTTGTATCTGCTTTATCAAACTCAGTCACGGCTATCTCTCCATCTTGCATAACTCAACGCAATGTCTTTATACCTGCTTATTATAACTATTTTTCCGTTTTTGTCTACAACGACCCATTGTGGTGTCCTAGTACGGCCTGTGTAGGTAACGTAAACAAACATAAAAACCCGTCACCACTTGCCCCGACCTTTGCCAAGAAAATAAATAACAAGAATTAATATCGCAACGGCAGCACCTAAGATTAAAACGCCCAATATTATATCTATAATTTTTTGTCTCATCTCTTCTTTAGCATAAACCGCATCACGTTGCGCTTTACGTTGCTGTGCCTCGATCGCCACAATTTCATTCCAAGCTGCCGGTCCATATGTCCAACTGATATGAGCCCGAAGCTCCTCACGCATTTCTTTTAACTTCTGTTTTTTAGTCCATATGTCCAACGCTGAAGCCTGCGTGTCGGTAAACATTTTGTACATTGGAGGTTTTTTGGCTTTCTGTTCCAAAAAATCCATGTCCGCTACAGCCTTACTCCACGTCGAAAGAGTTTTGCCCATTGACGTTATATCTTTGCCAACAGCTATAGCTTTCTTTAAACCAGAAAAAGCCGCTGTAGCGGCTGTCATTGCGGTAATCGGATCAATCATGGGACCTGCTTTCAGCCTCTTCGATTCAACCCTTGGCGCTGAACCTCTATGCGCTCCCGATTTACGTCATTCCTATTGCCAGCAATGTCCTCTTGGCTCTCAATCTTTGCAGCATCCGTTACAGCACGTTGCTCCATCTTAGCAGCCTCTAACAATAACTCTGACTTGTCGGTATTTGATTTTCGTTCAGCGTCCTGTTGTTTGACTGCAAGCTCTTGCATGCGGATCTGTACCAGTGGATCAGACATTGGGTCCTGACCTGGCGGTATTAAGTCCGCTAATGTAGCCTGCATAATTTCTAACTGTTGTATAGCTACAAGTTTCTCCATCTCAGCAGGGTTTTGCATCTGCTGTTGCACTTCTGCAATCTGCTGTTGAGCCGCATTCGGATCAAGTGCGCCCATCTGAACATTCAACTGGACTTGAGAGATCAAGTTTTCAATCTCTTGCGTCACACTCTGACGTGCTTTCTGTGCAATATGTTCTTGGACGTGGGCGTAGAAGGTCCCCATAACTTGTGGAGAGGTTGTAACTAGAGGGGTCTTCATGAACATCACATGTATTTTTATGTGTGCATCATGATCCTGATCAGGGAAAGACTGCAACAATTCACCCATTAAAGCACGAGCGTTCTCAACCGCGGGGTCAAGTGGCTGTGGTTGTGGTGTTGGTGGCAGGATCTCGTCTATGTTTTGTACTTCTAGAGCCATATACATGCGACGATACGCCGCATGCAGATTGTGCATCTGTGGGTTCGACTGAGCTAATTGCAACTGAGTTTGCGCCAAAGTAACACGTTGAGCCATCGAGAAGATGTTTGGATCACTAACCGGTATGATATCTACACGCCCGTCAAAGTCCGTTGCCATAATTGTACGCTCGGCGCCGGCCACGTCATACGGATATTCCTGTGGTAGGTTATCGGCAAAAATCCGCGCAAGAATGCGAAACTCTGTTTTCTGTGCGTAGTGCAACCGTTTGTGGATTGCAGACATAACCTTCATGCCCCGCTCCAGCATAGCCATCGTTGTGCCAACCGGAGTCTCTTGGTTCATGTTGTTAGTCTGTTCGTCTGCTAAAGAAACAAACCGGCGTCCGCCCTCAATCAGCGCGCCTAGAAGTTGTGCTAGAGTAGCTGAAGGTTCTTTGTACGGTAGAGGAATGATAGAGTCCCGAAT
>Ga0115572_10004377_pt1 | contig 10998 bp, 10 predicted proteins | sample COGITO_mtgs_1206_FD_88681 | JGI IMG/M metagenome (GOLD analysis project Ga0115572, IMG submission 88681) | Pelagic marine microbial communities from North Sea - COGITO_mtgs_120607 | ecosystem: Environmental > Aquatic > Marine > Epipelagic | place: Germany:Helgoland, sampling site Kabeltonne... | reverse complement strand
TATTGGGAGGTTAAATATGGAGGAGCTGGATTAAGTTCTGATGAAAACAATGTTTTAACACAAGAAATGACCCGTTTGGGATGTAGAAAACCTCTCTATAGTTTTGGAATTTCTATGCTGGGCCCGGCGTTACTTAAGTTTGCTACAGAAGATCAAAAACTACATTACCTTCCACAGATTGTAGAGGGAAAAATATGGTGGTGTCAAGGCTATAGTGAGCCCAATGCAGGAAGTGATTTGGCAAGCCTTCAAACAAAAGCAATTGATAAGGGAGATCATTATGAAATCACAGGTTCAAAAGTATGGACTTCTTACGCCGATAAATCAGATTGGATATTTTGTTTAGTTCGCACAGATTTTGAAGCCACAAAACACAACGGAATTAGCTTTATATTAATTGACATGGCTTCAAAGGGAGTAAGTACTAGACCCATAAAATTGATTAGTGGCAAATCACCTTTTTGTGAAACGTTTTTTGACGAGGTTAAAGTGCCAAAAGAAAATTTAATAGGGAACTTAAACCAGGGGTGGACCATAGCAAAACATCTTTTGACTCATGAACGTCAAATGATCGGAGGTATTGGAGAAACAGACGTAAAAAAAGAGGTATATTCTATAGCACTCGAAAACCTTCCCGTTAATAATGGAATAATCTCAGATAGCATTTTAAGAAATCAAATTTCTGATTTTGAGATGAATGAAGAGATTTTTGATTTAACAATTCAGCGAGTTACCGATGAGGCTAAAACAGGAAATAACTCAGGGGCACTTTCCTCTTTTTTTAAATTTTATGCAACTGAGCTTAATATATCACGGCATGAATTATTGATGGCTATTGGCGGATCAGAAGCCCTTTTTTGGGGTGAAAATGAAAAATCAGATGGTGATTTAGCTCGAAAATTTTGTCGTTCCAAAGGAAACTCAATTGAAGGCGGAACCTCAGAAATACAATTAAATATTATTTCTAAACTCATATTGGGCTTGCCCACTAAATAACATTATTATGGCATTAATTATAACAGAAGAACAAAAAATGCTTAAGGATTCTGCCTCAGAACTCTTTACGGCAAAAGCACCTGTAAGTCAGATGCGAGAACTAAGAGACTCTCAATATACTCCATTTGATCAATCATTATGGGAAGAAATGGTTGCAATGGGATGGACTGCATTAACCGTTCCAGAGAGTTATAATGGATTGGATTTTGGATTTATAGGATTGGGGCAGATTCTAGAAGAAGCAGGAAAAAATCTTTCAAAATCACCATTGATTTCTTCAATACTACTAGGTGCTTCTGCTCTTAGATTGTCTGATAATGAAGCTTTAAAGGTAAGATCATTTCCAGGAGTAATGGAAGGAACCTCTCAGTTTGCTTTTGCGATTCAAGAAGGGAAACACCATCAAATAAAATCATTTAAAACTCATGCAGTTTTAGAAGGTGAAAACTATATTATTAATGGATCAAAAACATTAGTAATTGATGGCACAACAGCCAATCAACTTGTTGTTGTATGCCAAGTTGATACGAATCTTAATTTATTTATTGTAGATGCTAATTCGAAAGGAATTACAATTTCAAAAAAAATATTGATGGATGCAGGAACCTATGCAGACATAACTTTTAAAAATGTTAAAGTTCCTGCTGAAAATCAACTTAATATTAAATTAGAGGGTCGCCTACTTTTAGATCGTCTCATGGCAATTGCTTATGTAGGAATTTCTGCTGAACTTCTAGGGATTTGTGAACAGGCATTTGATGTTACTATTAAGTACTTAAAAGAACGCCAGCAATTTGGAGTAGTCATTGGAACATACCAAGCTCTTCAACATCGGGCTGCAATTGTTTTTTCTGAAATTGAATTATGTAAGTCAATTGTTTTAAAAGCACTTCAAGCCATAGACAATAATGACCCCAAGGCTATAAAATATGCTCATTTAGCAAAGGCAAAATTGGGGAAAACAGTGAAATTAGTCACCAATGAAGCGATACAATTACATGGTGGAATCGGAGTTACTGATGATGCAGATATTGGATTTTATCTAAAACGGGCAAGAGTTGCGCAACAACTTTTCGGAGATTATAATTACCATTTAGACCAATTAGCAAAGCTTAAAGGGTATTAAAACAATATAAATTTCTTTTAAAAAAGCATTAAAAACTAGTCTGTATTTAGTAGGAACCACATATATTTGCAGCTTAAAATAAACATTAAAAATAAACGTTAAAGTATATTAAAATGGCTCAAAGTATAGGTACCGTTTCACAAATTATTGGACCCGTTGTAGACGTTCAATTCATTGGAGAAAATAATCCACTTCCAAGAATTTTTGACGCTTTAGAAATAACGAATTCTAATGGTTCTAAGCTTATCTTGGAAGTTCAATCTCATATTGGTGAAGAAACTGTTCGTACTATCTCTATGGACTCTACAGATGGATTAAGTAGAGGAACAGAAGTAAAGGCAAAAGGAAGTCCGATTCAGATGCCCATTGGTGAACATGTTTATGGACGCTTATTTAACGTTATTGGTGATGCCATTGATGGAATGGAAAACCTTCCAAAAGAAAACGAACATGGTCTTCCGATTCACCGAGATGCTCCTTTATTTGAAGATCTTTCTACTTCAACGGAAGTACTCTTTACAGGAATTAAAGTAATTGATTTAATCGAGCCTTATGCTAAAGGAGGGAAAATTGGACTTTTTGGCGGAGCCGGAGTAGGTAAAACAGTATTGATTCAAGAATTGATTAATAATATCGCTAAAGGTCACGGTGGACTTTCAGTATTTGCTGGAGTTGGAGAACGTACTCGTGAAGGGAATGACTTACTTCGTGAGATGTTAGAATCAGGAATTATCAAATATGGAGATGATTTTTTACAATCTATGGAAGAAGGCGGATGGGATCTGACAAAGGTGGATAAAGCTGCAATGAAAGAATCCAAAGCCACTTTCGTATTTGGTCAAATGAACGAACCTCCAGGAGCACGTGCTCGTGTAGCACTTTCGGGACTCACTATCGCTGAATATTTTAGAGATGGCTCTGGAGACGGCCAAGGAAAAGACGTATTATTTTTTGTAGACAACATTTTCCGTTTCACTCAAGCTGGTTCAGAGGTTTCTGCCCTTTTAGGTCGCATGCCCTCTGCAGTAGGTTATCAACCCACATTAGCCACTGAAATGGGGGCCATGCAAGAACGAATTACATCTACCAAAAAAGGATCAATTACATCGGTTCAAGCGGTTTATGTACCTGCAGATGATCTTACGGATCCTGCACCGGCAACAACCTTTGCTCACTTAGATGCAACTACAGTTCTTTCGCGTAAAATTGCTGAGCTAGGAATTTATCCTGCAGTAGATCCATTGGACTCAACTTCTAGAATTTTAACAGCAGATATTTTAGGAGAGGAACATTATAAGTGTGCTCAAGATGTAAAAGAATTGTTACAACGCTATAAAGAATTACAAGATATTATTGCCATTTTAGGAATGGATGAATTATCTGAGGAAGATAAATTAGCAGTATCACGTGCAAGACGTGTTCAGCGATTCTTGTCACAGCCTTTCCATGTTGCAGAACAGTTTACTGGAATTCCAGGAGTTTTAGTCGACATTAAAGAAACTATTAAAGGCTTTAATATGATTATGGACGGTGAGTTAGATCACCTGCCAGAAGCAGCGTTCAACTTAAAAGGAACGATTGAAGAAGCTATTGAAGCAGGAGAAAAAATGTTAGCTGAAGTTTAAGTTTATGCATCTCGAAATTGTATCCCCCGAAGCCAAATTATTTAGTGGTGAAATAGAAAGCCTCACAGTACCGGGTGTCTCGGGGTCTTTTCAAGTGTTAAATAATCATGCTCCAATTGTGTCTACATTAACTGCTGGAAAAGTTAAAATTCAAGGTAATATAACCATTGAAAAGGACCAAGAATCTTTGTTCAAGCAAGAAGGGTCAACTACTTATTTTGAAATTAAATCAGGCGTATTAGAGATGAAAGATAATAAAATGATTTTATTAACGGATTAGACTTTTTATAACCTAATTCTATTCACTTTATGTTTTTAAGTCATTAAGGCTTTCATAAATTTTTTCTTTTTCCCAACCTCTATAAACCATGTAATCTAGAATCTTTTTTTTTCTTTCATAAACTGGATAGTGACCTACACTTGCTTTTCTTTTTTCGAAAAGTGTATAAAAAGTTTCAGTATAATCTTCATTGGAGATTTCTTTTAGCCCCTTTTTGATATTATAATCAGAAATTTTTCTGGCTTTTAATTCTCGAATTATTCGCTCTTTCCCCCATTTTTTTATTCGAAACTTCCCACGAGCAAAACTCTGAGAAAAACGAGTTTCATTTAAATAATTTTCTTCTAAAAGTTTAGTTATAATAATTTCTTGTGCCGAAGAAATCATGTTTAATTCTCTTAATTTTTGCTCTACTTCATAATGACAACGTTCCTGATAAGCACAGTAGTGTTCAAGTCTTTTTTGAGCTTCTTCAAGTGTAAACGAATTTTTTTTAAGCACCCTCTAAGATAAAAAATCTAAGATAAATCGATCTAGGCTTTAGGACAGATTTTTTTATGATTAATAAAAACAATTTATACTACATTTGAATTAAAATTCAACTTTTATTTAGTGACTAAAACCCATTCAATTTACAAGAAAATGAAACAGACATATACAATTAAAGGGATGACCTGTGGAGGCTGTAAAACTTCTGTTGAAAAGCATTTAGGTAGTATTGAATTAGTTACAAATGTTGAGGTTTCTTCTGAAATTGAAGAAGTTACGATTACTCTTGAGCATCCAGTTTCAATTGATGTCTTTAAGAAGGTATTACCCAAAAAATTCAACCTGTTTGAAAAGCCTAATATAAGCAGTACCCATAAGATCACTTCAATTTCTGAAAAGGGACAAGAGGTTTCAAAAGCTAAACAGCTCCAACCTCTATTTATCATCTTTTTTTACCTAGCTACAGCCGTTATTTTTTTAAATTATAAAGATTGGAACCCCAGGGGAATGATGTTTGATTTTATGGGCTTATTTTTTATTGTGTTTAGTTTTTTCAAGATGCTTGATTTAAAGAATTTTCCAACATCTTTCAGTATGTATGATCCTTTGGCTAAAAAAATACGTTTTTATGGTTGGATATATCCTTTTATAGAGACACTGCTCGGGCTACTTTTTTTAATGAGAATCAAACTACTTAGCGCAGTAGTTATAACAATTATTATACTAGGAATTACCACGGTTGGTGTAATTAAAACTCTTAAGAATAAGAAAAAAATTCAATGTGCTTGTTTAGGGACAGCTTTAAAATTACCGATGACTGAAGCAACTTTAATTGAAAATACCCTTATGTTGAGTATGTCTATTTTTTTAGTCCTGAGTTCGTAAGCTAAAAAATATTAGATCTACATTAGATTCCCCTTATTTGTTTAATCAGCGATAAGGTTTTTTTCACTTTTAAGGTTAACCTATCATATGCTTTAGCAGAAAGGATTTCTTTTGAAATAAGTTTAGATCCCATACCAACACAGGTTACGCCAGAATCAAACCAACCTTTAAGGTTTTCTTTTTCGGTCGATACACCTCCAGTAGGCATTATTGAGGTCCAAGGATGAGGACCTTTAACGGCTTTAACAAACTCAGGACCATAAATGCTACCAGGAAATAATTTAACAATTTCGCATCCCATTTCTTCTGCTTTTGCAATTTCAGTTAGAGAACCACAGCCAGCAGACCATAATACTTTTCTTCGATTACAAACCAACGCAATGTCTTCTCTAAATACTGGAGTAACAACAAAATTTGCTCCAGAGAGCATGTACTGTGAAGCAGCTGCGGCATCGGTAATAGAACCCACTCCAAGTATCATCCCAGGTAGTTCAGCGATAGCATATTTAATTAACTGATTGAATATTTCTAACGCAAAGTCTCCACGGCTTGTGAATTCCATTAATCTTGCGCCACCATCATAACAGGCTTTTAGTACTGCTTTTGCTAGTTCAGCATCATGATGATAAAATAGAGGAACCATTCCTGATTCTTCCATTTGCTTAAAAACTTGTAATCTTGTGTATTGTGCCATAAAAAATCATCTAGAGACACGCCCTGAAGCGTCTCCTCCCATTAGTTTTTCAATTTCCTCAATAGTTACCAAATTAGCATCTCCTTTTATGGTATGTTTCAAACATGAAGCAGCTACTGCATAATCCAAGGCCTTTTGATCGTTATTTGGATAATGAATTAGGCCATAAATAAGAGCTCCCATAAATGAGTCACCACCACCAACTCGGTCAACAATATGTGTGATTTGGTATTCGGTACTTTCGTATAGTTTTTTTCCATCATAAAGAACACCCGCCCAAGTATTATGAGAAGCTGAAATAGATCCTCGTAAGGTCGTAATTACCTTTTTAGAACGTGGAAATTTATGTTGAATTTGTTGGCAAACTGAAAGGAAGGCTTCTGCTTTTACATGTTCTGCTTGAGTAGTAATATCAAGGCCTTCAGGTCTAATACCAAAATGCATTTCAGCATCTTCTTCATTTCCTAAAATAATATCGCAATAAGAAGTCAGTTGGGTCATTATTTTTTCTCGATTGCCTCCATAATTCCACAATTTAGCTCTGTAGTTTAAATCTGTAGATATAGTTATTCCCAATTCACTAGCAACTTTGACGGCTTCAAGGCAAGTATCTGCTGCACTTTGAGAAATAGCAGGAGTAATTCCTGTCCAGTGAAACCATTGAGCGTCTTTAAATACCTCTTTCCAGTCTACCATGCCGGGAGCTATTTCAGACATTGCAGAATAAGCACGGTCATAAACTACTTTACTAGCTCGGCTTACTGCTCCGGTTTCTAAGAAATAAATTCCTAGGCGATCCCCTCCTTCAATAATATATTGCGTTCCAACTCCTCTTTTTCGAAGCTCCATTAGCGCACATTGACCAATATCATTTATGGGTAATCGTGTTACAAATTCAACGGGTATGTTATAGTTTGCTAAAGAAATAGCAACATTAGATTCACCTCCACCATATACTATATCAAAATTATTGGTTTGGGAAAAACGCAAAAAATTAGCAGGCGCTAAACGCAGCATGATTTCTCCAAAAGTAATTACTTTTTTCATTTCTATAAATATAGAATTTTTAGTTTATTGATGTGTCTGCTTTGAGATCAAAATCATTATTCATAAAAATTATGAAATAAAAAAACCGCCTAATCGATAGATTAGGCGGTTTTTAAGTATTAATTACGGAGTCTTCTTCGCTCTTTATTCAAGAAACGAAACTCCAAATATTGATAAGCATGGCGTGGAACAATACGAATCCACTTTTTGTATTCAAAATACCATTTTAAACGCTTGGATGGAATCCCGCTTAAAAGGTAAGCAGCAATAAAAGGATGTACATGTAAATGTATTTTTTCCTTTTGGTTGTGCTTATTCATAGTAATTTTACTAAGCTCTGTGTTGATCTTGTCAATTAAAATAATAGGAGCCTCTACTTCACCATTTTGGTTCGGGTTAGGCTCTTTAGTTTTGATATTCATTTCAGGTCTCACACGTTGTCGCGTGATCTGAATGAGTCCAAATCTACTAGGTGGCAGAATCTTGTGTTTAGTTCTGTCAGTACTCATTTCCTCACTGAGATGTTCAAAAAGTTTTTTCCGATTCTCGTTAGAATTCAAATCAATAAAGTCTACTACAATAATTCCCCCCATGTCTCGCAAGCGCAATTGTCTAGCAATTTCTGTTGCAGAAATCATGTTGACTTCTAAGGCAGTTTGTTCTTGACTTTTAGAACGATTTGATCGGTTTCCACTATTGACGTCAATTACATGTAGCGCTTCTGTATGTTCGATAACTAAATAGGCACCTTTTGACATTGAAACTGTCGTTCCAAATGCAGATTTAATTTGCCTTTCAATCCCAAATTTTTCAAAAATGGGGAGGTGGTTATCGTACAATTTTACAATCGATTTTTTGTCAGGGGCTATGGTTTCAATATAGTCTTGAATTTCGATTTGCATTTCAGCGTCGTCCACATGAATGCCTGTGAAGTTGTCATCAAAAATATCACGTAGAATACTTGAAGAACGGTTGATTTCACTCAATACTTTTGCTGGATATTTATCAATCTGCTTTAATTTGGCAGATAAGTTTTTCCAACGAGTTAAAAGTTGTTGAATGTCAGCATCAAGAGCGGCAACTTTTTGCCCTTCAGCTACTGTACGAATAATTAATCCAAAACCTTTTGGACGTATACTTTGTACTAGTTTCTTGAGGCGGTTTTTCTCTGCTCTATCTTCAATTTTTTGTGAAATAGATACTCGATCAGAAAAAGGCATTAGGACCATATAACGGCCAGCTAATGATATCTCTGAACTTAATCGAGGACCTTTTGTAGATATAGGCTCTTTTACTACTTGAACCAAAACGGTTTGTTTAGGTGATAAAATGTCACCAATATTTCCGTCTTTATCTATGTCATTTTCGTAACGAAATTGTTTTAAAAGATAATCTTTGTTTTTACCTGTGCTTATCTGTTTAATGTATTTAACTAGTGAAGGAAGTTTGGGACCGAGATCATGATAGTGTAAAAAACCATCTTTCTCGTGGCCAACATCAATAAATGCGGCATTTAACCCAGGTATAGCTTTTCTGATTTTACCGACAAATATGTCGCCTACAGAAAATTTATTGTCTTCTACTTCTTTATTTAGCTCAATTAACTTTCCATCCTTGAGCAGTGCAAAATCAACAGCAGAGGAATGCGAACGTATAATTAATTCTTTATTCACTCTGAATTATTTTTGTGTTATTACAAACTAGGCATGCAATAACGGATTAAACAATATTTTCAGGATTTTCCTGTAGCAACTTTCAAACTTTTTGAAAGCTACGTTTCAATGAACTTTTAGGTAATTTTTTGAGTGTTTAGCCTAACACTATTTTTTAGTTTTGTGGCGGTTTGCTCTACTACGTTTCTTACGTTTGTGAGTTGCTACCTTGTGTCGTTTACGTTTTTTACCACTTGGCATATGAGATTGTGAATTAAAATGTTACTAATTTATTTTGAAACTGGGACTTTAGATTTAACTCCTTGAACGAAAATCTTTGCAGGCTTGAACGAGGGTATATTGTGTGCAGGAATTTTAAGAGCTGTATTTTGTGAAATGTTACGGCCAGTTTTTTCAGCACGTGTTTTGATAATAAAACTACCAAATCCTCTGAGGTAAACGTTTTCACCTTTTTCAAGTGAAACTTTGACTTCTTTCATGAATTTTTCAACTGTAGCCTGAACATCAGCACGGTCAATCCCTAATTTGTCAGAAATGTTGGATACAATATCTGCTTTTGTCATATTTTTTTATTTCTAATAATTTTAGGCTCGCAAATATATAAATTTAAATTATAAAATGCTCTGTGTAAAGTTTTTATATTATACTTGCTCGACTTTATTTAATAATTATAAAATTAAGTTATTTAACTTTGAATTGGACAGAAAAACTTCTTTTATGGTATTCAGAAAATAAAAGATCCTTTATATGGCGCACCACAAAGGAGCCTTACCATATTTGGATATCTGAAGTTATTCTTCAACAAACAAGAACATCACAGGGACTTCCTTACTACAAAAATTTTTTAAAATCCTTTCCATTACTCTCTGACTTAGCAACTGCAGATGAAAACGAAGTTTTAAAACTTTGGCAAGGGTTAGGTTATTATTCTAGAGCACGAAATCTTCATGCAACTGCTAAATACATTCATTTTAAATGCGGAGGTATTTTTCCGTCGTCTTTTGATGATCTAATTAAACTTAAGGGTGTGGGTGACTATACTGCAAGTGCAATTGCTTCTATATGTTATGACATTCCTGAGGCGGTTGTAGATGGAAATGTTTACCGCTTTTTAGCTCGTTATTTCGGTATAGATACTCCTATAAATTCTAGTCAAGCACATAAATTATTTAAGTCTAAGGCAATGGATTTAATAGATAAGCAGAAACCGGGGGATTTTAATCAGGCCTTAATGGAATTTGGGTCCATTCAATGTACTCCTCAAAACCCAAGTTGTCAAGGTTGCCCATTTTCCATAAAGTGTGTTGCATTTAACCAAGATAAAATTGCAATTTTTCCTTATAAAATTAAAAAAACTAAAATAAAAAAGCGCCATTTTAATTTTTTAGTGATTTCCGATAAAAAGAATAGATATTTGATAGAACAACGAACCCAGAAAGGAATCTGGAAACAATTATATCAATTTCCTTTGTTGGAGAGTGATGAAGAAATAAATAATATAAATTCCTTAATTAATCATGATGATTTTCCTTCAATTCAAGGCTTGTCAGAAAGTGAAATAATACTTTGGAATTCTGAGCCAATTCTTCATAAATTGAGTCATCAAATTTTATGGGCACATTTCTGGATCCTACCAACAAATGAGTCTTTTAAAGAGGGACTCTCATTAAAACAACTGGAATCCCTTCCAGTTCCAGTTATAATTCAAAACTTTATGAAGATTTTTTTTTCTTTTGCTCCTTGATTGATTAAATTTACTACTGTAACCAATTTAAATTATTAAAACTATGAGCGGCACATTAAATAAAGTAATGTTAATTGGACATTTAGGCGATGATGTGAAAATGCATTATTTTGATGGAGGAGGTGCTATTGGTCGGTTTCCCTTAGCCACGAATGAATCTTATGTTAATAAAACAAGTGGAGAAAGAGTTACAAATACCGAATGGCACAACATTGTTGTAAGAAATAAAGCCGCTGAGGTATGTGAAAAATACCTATCTAAAGGAGATAAAATTTATATTGAAGGACGTATTAAAAATCGAAAATGGACTGGAGAAGATGGTAACGACCGTTATTCAACGGAAATCAACGTGAATGAATTCACCTTTCTTTCAACTAAAAAAGAGGCTGAGCAAGTTCCAGCTTCACCACCACTAAAAATTACTTCTACAGAAGAAATT
>Ga0115572_10004374_pt1 | contig 11002 bp, 8 predicted proteins | sample COGITO_mtgs_1206_FD_88681 | JGI IMG/M metagenome (GOLD analysis project Ga0115572, IMG submission 88681) | Pelagic marine microbial communities from North Sea - COGITO_mtgs_120607 | ecosystem: Environmental > Aquatic > Marine > Epipelagic | place: Germany:Helgoland, sampling site Kabeltonne... | reverse complement strand
GCGCGTTCTGAAAATTCACCTGGCTTGGCAAGTCGCACGCCTTCAATTTGGCTTATTTCCTTTAGTAGCATATCTAGCACCACTGGGCCGCCGTGACCTTGTAGCTCAAGTACATCTTCGCCAGTAAATGAATTAGGACCCGCGAAGTAAATTGCAATACCTTGATCAAGTTGCTTACCTGCAAGACTTTTAAAAGGTACATAGTCGGCATAGCGTACTTTAGGGCAATGACCAATAATTTGCTCTGCCACGCTTTTTGCTAAGCTGCCAGAGACGCGAATAATGCCAACCCCACCACGTCCTGGTGCGGTTGCTTGTGCTGCAATTGTGTCTTGATTAATCATGCTAATAATTTGCCAATTAAATGAATAACGTTATGTGCGTATTGTAACCTATGGAATTATTAGTAGCGAATAGCAGTGGTGAAAAACAAGCAATAAAAAAGGCGACCTAAGTCGCCTTTGTATAAGTAATGGCTAAGTTAGCCTCTTACTTTTATTCCTTGTTTTTCCATACCGCGGTAAATGTAGAGCATTTGCGCGATTGAAATAAGGTTCGATACTAACCAGTAAAGTACTAAGCCAGATGGGAACCACAAGAAGAATACAGAGAAGATAACCGGCATGTAAGTCATCATCTTTTGCTGCATCGGATCAGTCACTGTCATCGGCTGTAGTTTTTGCGTAATGAACATACTTGCACCAAATAAGATTGGTAGGATGAAGTATGGGTCTTTTGCTGATAAGTCAGTTAACCATAAAAAGAACTCAGCATGACGTAACTCTGTTGATTCTAAGAATACATAGAACAAGGCTAAGAAAATCGGCATTTGTAGCAAAATAGGGAAACAACCGCCCATTGGGTTTACTTTCTCTTTGCGATACATTTCCATGGTTGCTTGACCGAATTTTTGACGGTCGTCGCCATACTTTTCTTTAAGTGCAGCCATTTTAGGTTGCAGGGCACGCATCTTCGCCATTGAGGTGTATTGTGCTTTAGTTAGCGGGTACATTAATGACTTAACAATAATAGTAATGGCAATAATCGCCAGACCCCAGTTACCTAAACCACCAATGCTGATATCAAATAACCCAAAGAATGAACCTTCACCTGAGTATAAAAACTTAAGTAGTTCAAATAATGGTTGTGAGATAAACCATAACCAACCGTAGTCTACAGTTAGGTCTAAGTTAGGGTGAATAGCTTCTAACTTATCAGACTCTTTCGGGCCCATGTAGTAAGTAGCACCAATGGTAGTTTGTTGGTTAGCTTGTATATTTACTGGCTCACCTTTTGCGCCGATGATGGCCGCATTGCCTTTAGCAATTAAACTATAGAGTGTATTTTGCTGTTCTTGTACAGGTACCCAAGCACTTACAAAGTAATGCTGAATAAAGGCAACATAGCCACCTTGGGTATTAATGTTAAGGTTTTTATCAGCCATGTCTGAAAAGCTGTATTTGTCGTATTTTTCTTCACTTGAACCGTAAGCAGCGCCAAGGTAGTTTTGGTCAACTAGGCTACCTTTTTCTTGCACAGTACGCTTAATTTGGGTGTAAAGCTGCACTTGGATAGGGGCTGCTGTGCTGTTGTTTACTGTATACTCTAAAGCCACATCATATTGGCCTTTTTTGAATACATAGGTTTTAGTAAACGTCACTCCGTTGCCATCAGTGAATGTTAGAGGAACGCGAAGTTCATCACCATTTATTGTATAGCTTTTTTGCTCAGTGCTATAAACAGGGCGGCCATTTGCAGATGCATCTGGGCCATTTAAACCAATTAAGCCACTTTGTGAGAAGTATTGATTACCATCAAACTCACCCAATAGCATAAATGGTGTTTCTTCACCTTTTACTTCTTCATATTGGAGTAGGTCAGATTCAACAATATCACCACCGCGGGTATCAATTTTTACAGTGAATACGTCAGTCGTGATATCGATTACTGAACGTTTTGCACTGGTTGCTGCAGTTGGTAAATCACCATCTGTTGACGAAGGTACATAATCATCAGAATCAGGTGAGTTAGATTTTAGTGTTTGTGTGTTGGCACTAGGATCGGCTTTTGGTGCGTTGTAATCGTTATTCCATTCTTGGAACAATAAAAACGATACAAGCATCAAACCGATGAATAAAAACGTGCGTTGCGATTCCATAACAGCTCTTATTTCTCGTGTTGGTGGTTAATATGGGTTGTTTTTTCAGGAACGGGGTCGTCTCCGCCTGAATGTAAAGGATGACATTTTAATATGCGTTTGAGCGCTAACCAACTGCCTTTTACAGATCCATGCAAATTAATTGCTTGAATGGCATAACTTGAGCAAGTGGGATTAAAACGACAATGCGGACCTAACAGTGGGCTAATCCACTTTTGATAACCGCGAATTATTAACACTAAACAAAACGTTGGAAAAGCAACAATTGGTTTAAGTAACCTCATGATGTTCTAACCTCTGTGTATATTTAGTGGGTGGATACCATGAATTTAAACACCCAAAACGGAATTTTAAATGCATGATTAAAAGGTGAGCTAAAGATACCTTAATTAACCCTATAATTCTATTGCTATTGGCTTTGTTTATTTGATTTAGCCGATTTATTAGGTCGTCTTTTAAATGGGGGTGGTTTAGGAGCACCCGGTTTGCAGCGTTCATTAATTTTGCGCCACAATTTAGTTAATTGCTTTGTGAGCTCTTCATTTGATTGTTCATCAATGCCACTTTTAACCATTAACACAATATCGATGTTATCAATAGTATGCTGATTTAAACGAAAACTTTCGCGAGCAAGACGTTTAATACGGTTACGTTGGCAGGCTTTTTTAACTCGTTTTTTAGCAACAGTAAGGCCTAAGCGGGGTTTTGCTTGGTCATTGGGTTTTGCTAATAAAGTAAAGAAAGGAGTTGCAGCCCGAGCGGGTTCATTAAATATACGAGAGTAATGCGAGGGAGTTAACAGACGTAACTCCCTGCCAAAGTTAAAGTCTTCCACTTATATTAAGCAGAAAGAACTTTACGGCCTTTAGCGCGGCGACGAGCTAATACTTTACGGCCATTTACAGTTGCCATGCGAGCACGGAAACCGTGAGCACGTTTGCGTTTTAAAACGCTAGGTTGAAAAGTTCTTTTCATAACAATTCCATCCGATCGGTTAAAGGTTAAAACATCCTATGCAGGTCGCGATCCTGGCACAGGTGCCATTGCGAGCGCGAGATATTATAGAGGAAGGCCTCTAAAGTCAATCATAATTACATATATAATAGAGTATAGGGCAAAGTAAAACACTGGGATCAGCTAGGATCCTTATAATAAAGGAGTTTTCCACAGCCTCTGTATAAAAAGTGCATAAAAGCTTGGGGTAACTAAATTAGATCAACTATTTCCATCGCGATCTAGTGGGTTTTTTGTTATGATCAGTGAGTGGTGTTAAAAATATATTCTATTATAAATCAGTATTTTAGTTATTTTTTTGGTCGAGATCATGTTTTTCAAAAAAATCAATCTTGTACTTGTGGATAAAGTGCCTTCATAATAGTCGGTCTTGGGTTAATAAATTGCCTAATTATAGTAATAAAAGTATAACTTTCTGGTTTATTAATATGGCCGGGAATAAAAACTAAATCTTTGGGAGTTTAACTGTGTATCTGTCGGTTTGGCAAAGTTGTTTATATGTATTGCAAGATGAACTGCCTTCGCAGCAGTTCAGTATGTGGGTAAGACCATTACAAGCAGAAAGTACCGAAGATACCCTGACTATTTATGCACCTAATCGGTTTGTACTTGACTGGGTGAGAGAGAAATACCTCAACCGCATTAACGAATTACTCGTTGAAATTTGTAAAGATGAAGCTCCTGAATTGCGTTTTGATGTAGGCAGTAAGCCTATATTAAATACACAAATGGCGGCGCCCGTTGTTGATAATGCTACACCAGTAAATCAACCCGCTGCTGTAGCGCAACCAAAAGCGGTTAAGCAAGTGGTAGAGCCAGCGCCTAAATCTGGTTATAAACCAAATATAAAAGAAAACTATACCTTTGATAGTTTTGTTGAAGGTAAATCTAACCAGTTAGCGAAAGCCGCTGCAACACAAGTTGCGGATAATCCTGGTGCAGCCTTTAATCCAGTATTTATATATGGTGGAACCGGCTTAGGTAAAACGCATTTATTGCATGCTGTAGGTAATGGCATAATGGCTAACAAGCCTGATGCTAAAATCGTGTATATGCATTCAGAGCGTTTTGTACAAGATATGGTAAAAGCGTTGCAAAATAACGCCATTGAAGAATTTAAACGCTACTATCGTAGTGTTGATGCATTAATGATTGATGACATTCAATTCTTTGCTAATAAAGAACGTTCTCAAGAAGAATTCTTTCATACTTTCAATGCGTTACTTGAAGGTAACCAACAAATAATTTTAACCTCAGACCGTTATCCAAAAGAGATTGAAGGGGTCGAAGACCGTCTTAAGTCACGTTTTGGCTGGGGTTTAACCATTGCTATTGAGCCGCCAGAGCTTGAAACGCGCGTTGCTATTTTGATGAAAAAAGCGCAGCAGAGTAAAATTAATTTACCGCATGAAGTCGCGTTTTTTATAGCTAAAAAATTACGCTCAAATGTACGTGAGTTAGAAGGTGCACTTAACCGTGTTATTGCCAACGCTAATTTTACTGGTCGTCCAATTTCAATCGACTTTGTAAAAGAAGCACTACGCGATTTATTAGCTTTGCAAGATAAGCTCGTTACGATCGACAATATTCAGCGCACCGTTGCGGAATATTACCGAATTCGGGTATCAGATTTGCTATCTAAGCGCCGTAGCCGCTCCATAGCGAGGCCGCGCCAAGTAGCAATGGCTTTATCAAAAGAATTAACAAATCACAGTTTACCTGAGATTGGCGATGCGTTTGGTGGTCGAGATCACACCACTGTATTGCACGCATGCCGAAAAGTTAAATCACTACGTGATGAAAGCCACGAAGTGAAAGAAGATTATCAAAACCTAATAAGAACATTGTCATCTTAAGGCTGACTTTACTATGCAAATAACCATACCCAGAGATCAATTTTTAAAACCTTTAGTGCAAGTGTCGGGTGCTATAGAGCGTAAACACACTTTGCCGATTTTATCTAACGTATTGTTAGAGGTCGTAGATGGTCAATTGGCCATGACAGGTACTGATCTTGAAATTGAGCTTGTCGCTAACGTGTTTGTTGGTGACGATGTTGAAGATACAAAGCTAACATTGCCAGCAAAAAAGCTGCTGGATATTTGTAAAAGTTTACCAGATGGTTGTGAGTTAACATTATCAAGTCAAGATCATCAACTGCTTTTAACCAGTGGTAAAAGCCGTTTCTCTTTAACTACGCTTGCTGCTGAAGACTTTCCTAATTTAGAGCAGTGGGATGGTGAAGTAGAGTTTCAGCTAACACGCTTAGAATTACGTAAGCTACTAGAAAGCACTCATTTTTCTATGGCTAACCAAGATGTGCGTTATTATTTAAATGGCATGTCGTTTGAAGTAGATAATACAGATATAAAAACGGTAGCTACAGATGGTCACCGTTTGGCAATTGCGCAAAAAGAATTACCGCAATCGTTAAATACTCAACGTCAGTTAATTATTCCACGTAAGGGCGTACAAGAAATTATGCGCCTTATGGTTGCCGATGAAGAGCTGGTAACTATTCAATTTGGTGCAAACCATATTCGAATTATTGATACCGAGTTTACTTTTACTAGTAAGTTGGTTGATGGCCGTTTTCCTGATTACCGTCGTGTTTTACCGCGTGGTGGTGACAAAGTTATTACTGCAAATCGCGAATGGTTACGTAGTGCTTTTCAACGTGTCTCTATTTTATCGAATGAAAAGTTTAGAGGGGTTCGATTAAACCTTTCTGAAGGTCTGCTAAAAATAACTGCAAACAATCCAGAGCAAGAGCAAGCTGAAGAAGTGGTTGAGGTAAATTATCAAGGTGATGACTTAGAAATTGGTTTTAACGTTTCTTATGTACTTGATGTATTGAACACACTTAAAACTGAAGATGTTTTATTTACTCTCGCAGATTCAAATAGTAGTGCATTAATTGAAGGTGCAGGTGACGAAGAAGCCATGTACGTTGTTATGCCAATGCGCTTATAAGGTTCTATGAGTTTAAGTCATTTAAGCCTCAATGATTTTAGAAATATTGAGGCGCTTACATTAGAACCTGTGAACGGTATTAATGTAATTTACGGTGAAAATGGCAGTGGAAAAACCAGCCTTTTAGAGGCTATTTATTACCTTTCTCATGGCAAATCTTTCCGCACACCTAAACATAAAAGCATTATAAAGCACCAGCAGAATAAGTTTACAATTCATGGTAGAAAATCGCTTTATAACTTGTCTATACCAATCGGTATCAGCAAAAGCTTAAATGGAAGTACAGAACTTAAGATTCAAGGTAAAACTAGCCGTAGAGTCTCTGAGCTCGCACAACTCATGCCTGTTCAGGTTATTACGCCTGAGAGCTATTCTTTATTTTTTGGTGGCCCAAAAGAGCGTCGTAAATTTTTAGATTTGGGATTGTTCCACGTGGAACAAGACTTTTTTTATTTATGGCAATCGTTCAATAAAGTATTAAAGCAACGAAATGCATTGTTGAAAAGCAAACCCAGAAATTATTTCGACCAAATTAGGTTTTGGGATAAAGAATTTGTTAGACTGGCAGAACAAATAAATACTTTAAGAATTGCTTATATAAGTAGGTTTAAGCAGCAGTTTTTTGATAAAATGTGTGCAGACTTAACGCTTATAAGCGATTTAGAAATAAACTATCAAGCTGGCTGGAAAGAGACTGAGTCTCTAAGTGATGCCCTTGAACAAAACTTTGAACGCGACAGTCGCCAAGGTTTTACAAGTAAAGGCCCACATAAGGCCGATTTTAATTTTAGTGTTTCTGGCAACAGTGTTGAAAATACATTTTCCCGCGGTCAATTGAAGCTATTGCTTTATGCGTTAAAAGTAACGCAAAATAGTTTGATTGAGTCAGAGACTGAAAAGCAATCTATATTGCTAATAGATGATTTACCTTCAGAGCTTGGAGAAGATACGAAAGAGAAGGTCGGCCAATTGTTGTCGCACTGTCACTCTCAAATATTTATTTCTGCAATTGAATCTGAAAGTATTTCTGCTGTGGTGGAACCCATGCAACGAGAACTAGAAATGTTCCACGTGAAACATGGCAACCTAATAACAAGATAAGTGGGATTAACCATGTCTGAGAATTACGATTCGTCGAGTATTAAAGTACTAAAAGGATTAGACGCAGTAAGAAAGCGTCCTGGAATGTATATAGGGGACACCGATGATGGCACAGGCTTACACCATATGGTGTTTGAGGTCGTTGATAACTCTATTGATGAAGCCTTAGCTGGCCACTGTGATGATATTTTTGTCACAATTCATTTAGACGGTTCAGTCTCTGTTCGAGATAACGGTCGTGGTATTCCAACTTCAATCCATGAAGAAGAAGGTGTATCTGCAGCTGAAGTTATTATGACGGTACTTCATGCTGGTGGTAAGTTTGATGATAACTCTTATAAAGTATCAGGTGGCTTACATGGTGTGGGTGTTTCAGTAGTAAATGCACTTTCAGAAAAATTAAAGCTAACAATACGTCGTGAAGGTAAACTTCATGAGCAGTTTTACACTATGGGTGTGCCAGATGCACCACTAGCAACAATTGGTGATTCTGAAACAACTGGTACTGAATTACGTTTTTGGCCAAGTGGTGAAACATTTACTAATCTTGATTTCCATTACGATATTTTAGCTAAGCGTTTACGAGAGCTATCATTTTTGAATTCAGGTGTGAGCATCATCTTAACGGATGAGCGAGAAGAAAATAAATCTGATCACTTCAAATACGAAGGCGGTATTCAAGCATTTGTTGAATATCTAAATCGTAATAAAAACCCAGTACACAAAGGCGTTTTCCATTTTACTCATGAGCGTGAAGAAGATGGTATAAGTGTTGAAGTATCTATGCAGTGGAATGATGCATTCCAAGAAAATATTTACTGTTTCACAAATAACATTCCACAGCGTGATGGTGGTACCCACTTAGCCGGTTTTAGATCTGCGCTAACTCGTACACTTAACAACTATATGGAAAAAGAAGGCTTTAATAAAAAAGCTAAAACAACCAGTAATGCGACGGGTGATGATGCTCGTGAAGGCTTAACTGCAGTTGTAAGTGTTAAAGTACCTGATCCAAAGTTTTCATCTAAAACAAAAGATAAGCTAGTTTCAAGCGAAGTTAAATCTGCGGTTGAGCAAGCAATGGCTGAAAAGTTCACTGAGTTTTTATTAGAAAACCCAATGGACGCGAAAATCGTTGTTGGCAAAATTATTGATGCAGCACGCGCGCGTGAAGCAGCCCGTAAAGCACGTGAAATGACACGCCGTAAAGGTGCAATGGATTTAGCCGGTTTACCAGGTAAACTTGCTGACTGCCAAGAGAAAGACCCAGCACAATCTGAACTATACATAGTGGAGGGTGACTCAGCTGGCGGTTCAGCCAAGCAGGGTCGTAATCGTAAGAATCAGGCGATTCTTCCGCTAAAAGGTAAGATATTAAACGTTGAAAAAGCACGTTTTGATAAAATGTTATCTTCGCAAGAAGTAGCGACGCTAATCACAGCATTAGGTTGTGGTATTGGCCGTGACGAATACAATCCTGAAAAATTACGTTATCACCGTATCATAATCATGACCGATGCCGACGTTGATGGTTCACACATTCGTACCTTGCTACTGACATTTTTCTATCGTCAAATGCCAGAAATAGTTGAACGTGGATACATTTATATTGCGCAACCGCCACTTTATAAAGTGAAAAAAGGTAAGCAAGAGCGTTATATCAAAGATGATCCAGCATTAGTTGAGTACTTAACATCGTTAGCATTAAATGGTGCAGCGCTTTATACAAGTGCTGATGCTTCTGCGCTTGAAGGTGAAGCACTAGAAAGTATTGTTCACGATTACCAAAATACAGTTAAAGTTATTGAGCGCTTAAAACGTAAATACCCGAACACGGTTATGAATCGTTTAATTTATCAAAGTGAGCTTAAAGCAGAGCACCTTTCTGATGAAGAGAAAGTAATTGCATGGACGAAAGAGCTAGTTGATGACTTAATTGAGCGTGACGAAGATGCAACAATATTCCATGCTGGTACTGAGCACGATACAGAGCGTAACCTATACTATCCGGTTGTGAATATTCGTCAGCATGGTGTGGATAAAGCACACATACTTCATTATGACTTTATTGCTTCAAAAGATTATCAACGCATTGCTGTAACAGGTAAAAACATCGCTAACGTGCTGCAAGAAGGGGCATATATTCAACGCGGTGAAAAAACAAAACCTGTTGATAACTTTGTGGATGCATTGGAATGGTTGATCACAGAATCTAAGCGTGGGATCTATATTCAACGCTATAAAGGATTGGGTGAAATGAACCCTAGCCAACTGTGGGAAACTACTATGGATCCTGATGCTCGTCGTATGTTACAAGTAACGATCGAAGATGCTGTTGGTGCTGATCAATTGTTTGCTACATTGATGGGTGATCAAGTAGAGCCTCGTCGAGAGTTTATCGAAACGAACGCACTACGTGTAGTTAACCTCGATGTTTAATTGCGAGTAATAATTTAAAAAAGGAGCCTGATGGCTCCTTTTTTATTGGCTGCAAATGCACAAACTGCTTAAAACATGACTACGCACAAGGTATACTGAGGGTAATTTTCACGCTACATCACAGCAGATACTAAAAGCCAAATATGCAAAAATATGACGTTAAAACCTTTCAAGGTTTGATCCTGGCTTTACAGGATTACTGGGCACAGCAAGGTTGTGTCATTATTCAGCCACTCGATATGGAAGTTGGCGCAGGTACATTCCACCCACAAACATTCTTAAAGTCTATTGGTCCAGAGCCAATGTCTAGCGCATACGTACAACCGTGTCGCCGTCCTACTGATGGACGTTATGGTGAAAACCCTAACCGCTTACAACATTACTACCAGTTTCAAGTAGTATTAAAACCATCGCCTGAGAACATCCAGGAGCTTTATTTAGGCTCTTTAGCTGCTGTAGGCATTGATACGCTAACTGATGAAGTGCGCTTCGTAGAAGACAACTGGGAGTCACCTACATTGGGTGCGTGGGGCTTAGGTTGGGAGATCTGGTTAAACGGTATGGAAGTAACGCAATTTACTTACTTTCAACAGGTAGGGGGCATTGAGTGCTCACCAGTGACCGGTGAAATTACTTACGGCCTAGAACGTTTAGCAATGTACATACAAGGCGTAGACAGTATTTATGACCTTGTTTGGGCAGACGGTCCGATGGGACGCGTTACTTATGGTGACGTTTTTCACCAAAACGAAGTAGAGCAATCAAAATATAATTTTGAGCACGCCAATGTTGAAGACTTGTTTGCACAGTTTGATAAATGTGAAGCTGAGAGCCAAAAGCTAATTGAAGCTGGCTTACCATTACCTGCCTACGAGCAAGTAATGAAAGCATCGCACGCATTTAACTTGCTTGATGCTCGTCACGCTATTTCTGTGACAGAACGCCAACGTTACATATTACGTGTTCGTGCATTATCTAAAGCATGTGCACAAAGTTATTATGATGCACGCGAAGCGCTTGGCTTCCCGCTTTGTAAGGATTAAGCATGTCAGCACAAAACTTATTAGTAGAAATTGGCACAGAAGAGTTGCCACCAAAAGCACTGCGAAAGCTTGCAGAAGCATTTGCTGAAAACCTAACAGCAGAACTTGAAGGGTTAGAGTTAGCTCATCAAGGTGTTAAATGGTATGCATCGCCACGTCGTTTAGGTTTACAAGTAACAGCGCTCGAAGACAAACAACAAGATAAAGAAGTTGAAAAACGTGGCCCTGCAACAAAAGCTGCATTTGACAGCGAAGGCAACCCAACTAAAGCGGC
>Ga0115572_10004362_pt1 | contig 11026 bp, 20 predicted proteins | sample COGITO_mtgs_1206_FD_88681 | JGI IMG/M metagenome (GOLD analysis project Ga0115572, IMG submission 88681) | Pelagic marine microbial communities from North Sea - COGITO_mtgs_120607 | ecosystem: Environmental > Aquatic > Marine > Epipelagic | place: Germany:Helgoland, sampling site Kabeltonne... | reverse complement strand
GGTAAAACTTAAAGATATATTATCAGAAATAGATTATCATTCCAAAGTATCAAAAGGTCATAAACCAAATTGGAGACAACTACATACTTCAAAATTTATACCATATGATGAATTAGATGAACTTGCAACTGATACGCATATAATTTGCAATAAATGCAAATGGTCATGGACTAAAGCATCTGGTGGTAATGATCTATACAATTGCCACAAATGTGGCCATGACAATACTCCTCCAAAATAATACAATAATCATTTGGTAGTGTGAAATATATTTCTTATATTTAAGATAAATAAATAATTAGTTATGGAAACAATGACAATGACAGAAAACTATTTAGATCTTACAATTGATGAAGTCTATGATGTTATAACTAGCGTCAACGTATGGCCTCAATCATTTGATATGTCTAAAAAAATTGCTTTCATGAATCATATGATAACCTATTTTGAAAAGAAAGAAGAATATGAAAAATGTGCTAAATTACAACGGCTCATCCATGTCATGGAAGATAGTTAGTAAAATTACAGATACTTACGATTTCCAAGATGGGTCTCAAAACACGTATATAGTATATGTACAAGACTCTGCTGGTATTAATATTGCAGCGAAGGAAGCATATGGTATAGCAGACCGGACAAAAGTTACAAAGGAACTTATTAACGAGTACCAGGAATATGGTATAGTTAAAATAGAACATCAGGATCATTAACATGGATTGGGTTACAACAACAACATATGGAGACATCAGGATCATTTGGGAGTACACGAAGGAAGCGTAGAAAGCGGTTACATTTATATTTAATTGACGATGATTTCAATTCATTTGATAATGTAATATATGCACTACAAACCGTGCTACCAGATTGCAATGCATTGCTAGCAGAGCAAATGGCTATGATAACGCATAATGCCGGCGAGGCAGAACTCTATTCTGGATTCGGGAATGATGTGTATATTAAATATGCTCAGTTACAAAAATTAGGTTTAAACGTAGATATTAAAACAAAATGAAAAAGTTACCTTGTGAGATTAAAATTTGCATGACTGCAATAATATTATCATGTCCAATGGCATTAGGATTAATAAGTTATGAAGATCAGATCCATGATTTAGAAAATCAAGTTATACGAGATAAAATATATTATCAATATCAAATGGATAGTTTAAAGTCGGTTATAGATGATTTGGAACGGCCTAGATATCATTTTAATGAAGAACCTGATGAAAGAATTATCAATGCATTGATCATGATTGAAAGTAGTGGTAATGATAATGCTCATTGCAAATCTGAAGACGCGGTTGGTGCATTACAAATACGGCGCACAATGGTTAAAGATGTTAATCGAATACTTAAACGTCGAGGCCATGAAGTGCGATATGAATTTAAGGACCGATGGTGTAGACAAAAATCTATAGAAATGTTTAATATCTATCGCGATTATTATAATCTTAACACTCCGGAAGAAATAGCAAGATGTTGGAATGGTGGACCAAAAGGTATATATAAACCAGCAACGGTTGCATATTGGAATAAAGTTAAAAATCATTTGGATTCGTGAAATAAATTTTATATATTGATAATATGAGTGTATTTAAAACAAATGTAATAGCAAAGTTAGAGTTAGAAGGTTTACATAATTGGCCGGCTGCTCAAGGAGTATTTCCTGAAGTAGGATTCTTATCATCAATGCATCGGCATAAATGGTATATCACTGCAAAGAAACGCGTGCACCATGATGACCGTGATGTAGAGTTTATAATGTTTAAACGAGATATCTTAGAATATCTAGGAAATGAATATTATAACGCAGATGCAAGGACTCATGAGTTTGGTGCCAAGTCATGTGAGATGTTAGCTAGAGAAATCTTATTAGAATTTGATTGCATATACGTATCAGTCTTCGAGGATGATGAGAATGGCGCAGAAGTATATATATAAAAATAAAGGAATAAGTTATGGATAAGAAAGATTATGTAGCACAGGTAATGGATGAATGGTATTTAGCTATGGCATCGAATAATGTGTCAGTACAACCAAAGGCATCCACATTACTAGGAATGGTTTTAGCAAATTATGAAATGAAACCAAAATATGAAACGCGTAATTTATGGGATGAATTTTTATCAATGCCAAGTAACCGGTTTTCTAGTTGGTATGATGCATTATCAGAAGCCCAGAAGAAAGAATTCGATGACCAGCGAAAAAAGACTGCAACTGATCGTAATCGGACAGTTGAGAAAATTGCTAAAGCTCTGTTAAAAGGATAATATGCCTTATAAAGCAGGAGAAGGTAGACCGCCAATGAACATATCAGAATCAGAGATTCGGTATGCAATGGAGAACACTCAATCCTGTGCAGGAGCAGCCCGGTTCCTTAAAGTATCATATGAAGCATTTCGTAAGTATGCAAAGCTTTATAAAGATGAAGTCACCGGTAAAACGTTATTTGAACTACATAAGAACAAAGCCGGTAAAGGTATATCACGTGCATCCAAGCCTAGACTTCGTGGCCATTATGGCATATTAGATATATTAGATGGCAAGTATCCAGAGTATTCATATACTAAATTAAAACCACGCCTTCTTAAGAATGCAATCATGGAAGAGAAATGCGATTCATGTGGTTTTTGCGAAAGACGCGTAAACGATTATACAGTACCGTTATTGCTAGATTGGATAGATGGTGATCGTACTAATCATAAAAGAGAAAACTTAAGACTATTATGTTATAACTGCTATTATCTAGAAGTAGGTAATCCGCTAGGCGGCCGTATGAAGAACAATTATTAATGATACCAAATATATATTTTGAAACAGAACAAGAGTTTATAGAGCAGATGTATGTTAATGCATATGTAATTAACCTACGCATTCTAGAAGCTATTGAATTAGGTATAGTACTCAATGAGCTAGACCCTATTATTGCATATCTTAATGATGATTATGAGTTGCGGCTCGAACATACAGATTGGATTAACAATTTAGAGCGCGTGTTAGAATACTTCGAAGAGATGGAAGAATATAATCGATGCACTTCCATAGTAAAATTATCAAAAAAAGTTAAAACTTTCCTAGGAAAAGATTTGGTTAATTGAGTTCTTTTCCTTATCTTTAATTATATTAATTAATTAAAAGATAGAGAGATATGCTTAAAGTTAAGAGAAGTAAAAAAACCAAAACATCCATGTACGGAATTGAGATTACTAAGCCTTGGTCAAAGGAAATGTATGCTCATAATGAACGTACCGCGGAACACCTTAAAGGTCAAATCTTAACCGCATTCCAGAAAACATATGCAAGTTATGGGACCACGCCACCAATGGATGAAGATAGCCTCCGTGATATGGCTAATGAGATAGCTGGTTACAAATATGGTGAAGGATTTAGTATACAAGATATTGTTGAAGAAGTCCTAAAGAATTTGGAACATATGCCTGGATTCCAATTACATGAAACTATGTATTATTTACACCATAAAGGATATGTTAAGACTCAGGCAATGGGGTTAATAGGATATCAACCAGATCCTCATTTAGTACCATATTGGGAAGTAAAATAGTTGAAAAAAAGTTGCCAAAAGATTTGGTAGCGTGACTTATTTTACTTATTTTTATATAGAAGATAAAAAGATTATTAATTAAATACCAAAGATGAAAAAAGAATTTGTTTACCTTAAGCCAGTTAAAAACTCTAACGGATTTATAGAGTTAAGAGATGTTGAAAATCAAGTAAGAACAGATATTTATGTTAGAGAGGACATGATTGATTTAGCATATGCTAATGGTCAATGTCTTAAGTATGATAACGGAACTGGTCGATGTATGAGAAAACCATTAAGTGAATTTTCAGATGTGAATCCTACTCCATCTGAACCAGAAGTAAAAGCTTCTGAAATGATTGATGCCGATCCGGTATTGAATTTTATCCATAACAAATCTGTAGACCTTCGTCCTAAGACATTGGTAATGCCAGATCTTAAATGGAAGTATTTGATTCGATCGGCAATGCGTGGTAAGAACATTATGATGACTGGTGCAGCCGGTTGTGGTAAGACGATGGCCGCTAAGAAATTAGTTGAGGCGTTGGATCGTCCGCATTTCTATTTTAATTTAGGTGCTACTCAAGATCCAAGAGGTACATTGATTGGTAATACGCATTTCAAGAAAGATGAAGGTACAACCTTTAGTGAATCGTTGTTTGTAAAAGCGATCCAGACTAAAGATTCTATTATATTGTTAGATGAGATATCTAGAGCGCATCCTGAAGCTTGGAATATATTGATGACCGTATTAGATCAAGGTCAAAGATATTTGAGATTGGATGAGCATGAAGATGCACCAACCATTGATGTGGCCGAAGGTGTAACGTTTGTTGCCACTGCTAATATTGGTAACGAGTATACAGCGACTAGAGCAATGGATAGAGCATTAGTTGATCGTTTCATTATTGTTGAAATGGATACATTGAATAAAGAACAAGAAGCAGGATTGTTAAAAGATCTGCATCCAGGTGTAACGCAAGAGCAGGTAGATGCCATTGCAGATATAGCTTCCATGACTAGAGCAGAAATTAAGAATGATGCTCCTAGAGTATCAAATTCAATTAGTACTCGTATCAGTGTAGAGATAGCCGGCTTGTTAGAAGATGGATTTACATTAGCAGAAGCGGCCGAAGTTTGTATCTATCCATTCTTTGATGAAGATGGTGGTGTTGATTCTGAAAGAACCTTTATGAAGCAAGTAGTACAAAAGTTTGTTGGTAGTACCGCATCGGAAGACCAATTCAATACAGAAGGTGTTGATGTAGATGAGATGGCATAATAATATTCTTTGGTAGGAATGTAAGAGGCAGCGTAGCATAAGTCCTCTTACTAATTTAACTTATATGATCGATAAAAAATATTATATAGATAAAGGATTTGAGCTATATGCGGTGATGACCTCATCCGATAAATATACTCAAGGCATTGATATACTATACCCAAGTACTCCTATCAAGTCTGATAATCAGCCAGCTGTATACATCTTAACAGATAAGTCTGGAAAGTTATTAAAGATAGGCGAGACTCAAAATCTAACATCTAGATTTTATAAAGCATATAGATGTATATCAAATACAACTAATAACCGTATTAGAAAGTTTATAAAGGAACAAGAAGATATCTGGGTATATGTATTACCATTACCTATTGTTACTGAAAAGATATTAGGATATAAATGTGGTACATCATATGTTAAAGGATTAGAATACCATTTGCTAAAAGAGTATAAAGATCGATATGAAAAAGTACCACCTTTAAATAGTATATTGTCTTAAAACTTTTTTAAAAAAAGCTGCCAAAAGATTTGGTAGAGTGAGATTTTTTACTTATTTTTAATTATAATTAAAAAGTTAGATATGAAGCATAATAATTCGAGTTATTGGTTAGGAGAAGATTTTTACGACGATGATCGTGATATCCTAACGGGTGAGTTACCTAAGAAACCTAAAGGTAAAGATCCAATGAAGTTAGCAGGTTACCGTAGAGCTATTGGTAACTTTGTAAGAATCGTAACTGGTAAAGACATTCCAGTTCGTTACACCCAAACCGGTAATAGTTATACCGATGGTGACGTAGTTACTATATCAGCTAGCCTTAAGGATAAAGATTTTGATCCAGCCGTAGGATTAGCATTACATGAAGGATCGCATGTTAAGTTAACTGATTTTGAAGTGTTGCACCAATTAGATAATTGGATTCAGAGACATGACCAGGTAATGGAGACATTGGCTGAGAAGCATGAGACCATCGAATCTAGATGGCAAGCAAGTGATTATGTTAAGCCTATCTTAACAGACCTTTTGAATGTGATTGAAGATCGTAGAATTGATGCCTGGGTATATAAAAATGCTCCTGGTTACCAAGGTTACTATGCATCATTGTATGATAAGTATTTCAATGCTAAAGTTATTGATAAAGGTTTGAAGTCTGATGAGTATACTTCATATGATTGGGATTCGTATATGTTCCGTATTGTTAACTTAACTAATCCCAATCGTAGATTAGATGTAATGAATATGGCAACCATATGGAAGATGATCGACCTTGCAAATATTAGTCGTCTTAAGAGTACGCAAGATGCCTTAGAATTAGCTTGGGATTTATTTAATTGTTGTGAGCAACATATTCCGGCTGAGAAGAAGCCAGTTGTTAATAAGCCTAAGGCAGATGACAATGAAGGATCACCTGAAGATATTGTTTCTAAAAACAAGCGTGAGAAGAAAGGTGAAAAGTTTGATGAGGCAGGTGATATGCCAGAAGATGATGGTTCTATAGCAGATGGTGATGATGCAATGAAAGGCCAAGGTGAAGAAGGTGGTAACAATGAAATGCCTCAAGACTTGGATCTGTTAAGTGATCGTTTAAAGGCTCAATTAGAAAAGGCTATCGAGAAACAAAAGAGGTTCCAGGAAGGAGAGATTAAGAAGACTGGTGTTAGTAGAAAGTTATTGGAACAGATCCAAGCCATGGAAGAGAGTGGTGTTGAAGTTAAAGATGTTGAATATCAGCAAGAAAGATATGCAGGTACATATTATCGTAAAAAGGCTAGCGTAACTGTTATTAAGAATCTTACTAAAAGATTAATGGATACAGTTGATTGTGGTATGTGGTCATCATGGAAAGATAATAGCAAGGCCGTTAAGGATGGTATGCGTAAAGGTATCATGTTAGGTAAGAAGCTTAAAGTTAGATCAGAAGAGCGTAATACGAAATTCAATCGTCTTCGATCTGGTAGAATTGATAAACGAATGATTGCTAATGCAGGTTATGGAGCAGAAGCTATCTTTGAAAAGATAGAATCATTTGCTTATAATCCAGGTATCATTCATATATCAATTGACAATAGTGGATCCATGAGTGGAGGTAATTTCCAGAATGCAATGACCACCGCTATAGCAATTGCGAAGGCATGTGATATGATTGAGAATATGGATTGTGTGATTAGCTTGAGAGCCGGATCATCATTTGGTAATGATAGAGGTTATGGTACGGCAGTTATGTTAGTTGCGTATGATAGTAGAAAGCATGGTATGGCGCAAATCAAAACATGTTTTCCAAAGCTATGTGTATCAGGAAGTACTCCAGAAGGATTATGTTTTGATGCTATCATGAAAGATATATTAGATGCCAGCCGTGGTAAGGATGCATATTTTGTAAACATGAGTGATGGTTGTCCATACTTTGAAGGTTACTATGGAGAAGGAGCTTATAATCATACAAGAGCGCAAGTGAAGAAAATGGTTAGAGAAGGCATCAAAGTTATATCATATTTTATATGCCATGGCAAACCATATAGTAGAGATAAAGAATCATTCCAGAAGATGTATGGTAAAGAAGCTCAATTTATTGATACTTCAAAGATTGCGGAAGTGGCTAAGACAATGAATAGTAAATTTTTAGAAGTAGCATAAGTAGTTAATTAAAATAAAGATAAAGAGTATGTATAGACTTACAGTACATGTAACAGATGTGCCTCGTGCAGAGGTAAGAACCGGTAGAAAGATTAAGAACGCTAGCGGCAAATGGGTTGAAGAAGTAAAACAAAAGATACATAATGTGATATCTTATGAATGCAAAGACCATAAAGAGGTAGCTAGAAAGTTAGGACAGATCCGAACCAAGTATACAATCCTTAAAGGTATTGCAGGACAACATAAACGTCATAAAGTTGATAAAGAATTCATTCAAGTAAGTAATATAAAATAAATAGTTATGGACACAACACTTTTAGTTGCAATGGGAGCACCTTTTGCATTAGGTATATGGTTATTATTAGAATACATTAGTTATAAACGTGACCAAAATAAACAGTAGATCATTTGGTAATACGAAATATTTTTCTTAAATTTAAGTATATTAATTAAAGCTTAAAGATATGAAAAAGTTGTTGTTAGTAAGTTGTATCATATTAGCCTCGTGCTCTAAAGAGCAGATCGAAGCACCAATTGGTCATGAGTTTGAATTAGATGCTCGTATGATATCCGATGAGAATGGATATTATCATTTACCATTAGGATATGATTGGCAAACGTTACATCGTATATCAGGAGAAGTATCCGCGGTAGAAAATGAGTATGAATTGGCTAAAATTGAATGGTCAAGTTCTCATTACTGGTTGATTGGAGATACGTTAGGATATATGGTACACCAAGGTAACACATTGAATGACGCCGGATATTTATATATGAATAACGATACTAGTTACGTTACCTGGTTCAATGGGGCCGAAGTACCGACAGTGAACGGTGCATGTTATAGTACAATGGATGGTGAGATCAATACAATGTTTGCTCCAGTACAAAGTATGAAAGGTGATACCGTTACCGTAACTGCTAAAGCTTATTTTGCTGATGGTCATATTAGTGAGAAGAAGCAATTGCAATTTATAATAAAATAAGTTATGATAATAGCACGACATAAAACAATAACATCATTAGGAGATGAACAACATCATGAACTAGTCATTGATTGGTTCGATCGTGATTGGAAAATTCTTATTACCGAAAACGTTAAACGAAGTACAACATCTGCATTCATATGGGATAATAATACATGGAGGCCGTTTGCTGGCCAGAGTCATGAAGAATCTATAATTTATAATTGGATTAAACAAGGTAAAATAATTAAACTTAAATATAAGGTACAGTAGAATGAAAGTAATGGTATGGATAGCAGATACAAATTTGGAGTTGCTTAGCCAAGGAGAAATTATCCAGTACTGGTTGAGAGAGCCAGGTGATGCATTGAATGTGGTGCAAGTGCAATTATCATATGATGAATACATACGATTGAGAGATGGCCAACCTGATCATTATAGCACAAAAAACCATATGAGATTTATAAACTATGCCGGTACACATGACGGTCATATAGATTTTGAGTTCGATGGTTTTGATCATGAAGACGGGCTAATGGGAATAGAAGATTGAGCATGAAAAAAATTACAACAGCAAGCAAATCTCAATTAAGGCTCCGAGCAATAGGATGTGCCTACACATTGTTATACATATTAGGATGGCCATTGTTATATGGCATACTACCTAGTTATAGTAGTTACTATGTATTCGGAGGCATATACTTCACATTAGCAACATCGTTAATGGCTTGGTCATTATGGATGCACCGAGATATCAAATGGAGTGTACCAGCATATGCATTGGTAGGTGTAGCATTATTTGATTGTGTGGACTATTGGATGCTGCATAATATAGTAGCAATCATATTCTTCTTATCATCCACATATCTAATGAAGACGGATAAGAGGTTCGATTGGATAGGCGATATATCAGTGACATGGTACATATTGCTAGTCATGCCAGGAGGTGTATTTTGGTTTGAAGTGATCCAGGCAGTATTGATAAGTTGGTTCCATTGGAGTTATGTGAAACGGTTATGGAAAGTGAGGAACGAGAGAGAGTGAGGCGGTTATAGTGTGGCCTCCGGTTTGAGCTCGCGAAAAGCTCGCATGAAGAGATTATGAAGAAAATTAAAATAGAACAACAAGACATATGGGATGCTAGCCGTCCTACCATTGAACGGAACAAGAAAAAGTATACACGCAAAAGCAAACATAAAGAAAAAAAGGTTACAGATGAGTAAAGAGAAAACAGCGGCATGGAGAAGCATGCGTAAGACAAGTGCAGAGGATGCACGTACAATGCGAGAGATGCATGCGAATCGGACTCCGGATCCAGTTATGGATAATGCAGATATGGAAGGTACAGGTCTTCGATGGAGTAATGCTCCAGCGGCAGTACCAGGAGCCGCGGAAGATGTGGCACTTGCAATGCGCGACACGGCTCCACTTGTAACGGATGCTCCGGAAGATGCTATGCATACGCTATGGCAATCGGACCGCAAGCGTTTAATGGATGGCATATGGTATGTACCGTTATCAGAAGTGGCAGATGTATTGACCGGTCTTACAGAGGAACCAGAGCCATTAAGCGAAGAATGGCAAGCCAAAACATTTCCTAATTTGAATATTGGTAATACCGGGAAACCTACTCCGGAGGAGGACTCGAAGAGATGGTTTTCGGTAATGGATCGGAAACAAAGAGGTCGGTATTAAAGAGAATATTAATATATAAGAGAAGCAGAATGAAAAGAAAGCAACAAATGGAAACATCAGCAAAGATAGCTATGATAGCGTTAATAGGTATAGTGCTAAGCCTGACCGCATTAATAGGTATAGGAAAGAGCACAGTAGCCGTAGAGGCAAAGGCACATACCCCTATCCAATGGACACCTACACCAGAGGATCAAGCATATATGGATTCAATGCGCAGTATAGATGCAACCACGAAAGCAGATATAGATAGCATCAGATGTATGATCCGAGATATAATGCTTAAGCTGGAATAGCTTTGCAAGTATCGCTTCGCTCAATCACCCTAGTTAACCGGACAAAGAGACCTTCTAACCCAGGATCCAAGTAACCGATTATAAGAGCATTCATCCTATACCGATATCGTATACGAACCGCTTATGAGGTTTATCCTATAATATAGATACAGCTAATTGCATAGGGTTCGTGACATCCTAGGGTCGGGTCTAGCGTATAGGAGGATAGCGTGAGAGTGAATATAAATATATCCCGAAAGGCAAAGTATTTTCTATATAGCCTTCGCGCAAAAAAAGTTGTAAAAAAGCTTATGAATCCTTTGGTAGATTGAAATATTCTTCTTATATTTAAGTATTATTAATTATTAGAAGTTAGAGATATGAAAAAAGACCAGATCAAAGCAGAAGTAAAGAAGGCGCAAGCAATAGTAGACCAATTGGTACCAGGTAAAGTAAGAGTAGCAGCTCATAAGTATGCGGAAGGTGGTATGTGTATGGTTGGTTATTATGATACGTATCGTACCGAACCTGGTAACATGTTAACAATTGTACCTTCTAGCAAGATGGAGAAGTTGGATCGCTTCTATAGCGTGGATGTGTTTACGGCCTTCTTTAAGCAGAGAGCAGCATATATGAATGC
>Ga0115572_10004360_pt1 | contig 11027 bp, 7 predicted proteins | sample COGITO_mtgs_1206_FD_88681 | JGI IMG/M metagenome (GOLD analysis project Ga0115572, IMG submission 88681) | Pelagic marine microbial communities from North Sea - COGITO_mtgs_120607 | ecosystem: Environmental > Aquatic > Marine > Epipelagic | place: Germany:Helgoland, sampling site Kabeltonne... | reverse complement strand
GCTTTTTTAATAGGCTGAATATGTTTTGATTCTTTAACTGCTTTTTGAGCAGCTCTTACCCACTCTTTAACGGGAGCAATAATATATCTTCCCTTTTCAAAGCCAAATTGAGATTTCAGCAAACCATAGTACTGATATTCCTCTAAACATTGAGGGTCAAAAGCTACTTCTTGGTACATTAAAATAGCTCCTCGTCTCGCTCTTCAAAAAAGCCACCTGGCCAATCCGATTTAAAATCTCCGTCACTGGTAATAGGTAAACGACTAGCTTGCACACCTCTTGAGTCGTTCTCAAGAAATACAACGCTAACATCACTTGGCTTTACAGGAGCGAATCCTATAGGCAACTTACCTTCAGAGGTTTCTCTAATTCTTCTAAGTAACCTTAGCACTAGGTGTTCGCTATGAGTTTCAATTAAGAAACTTGCGTCTTTACCTGCTTGAGTCAACAAATCACCTATTGCAACCTGGACTTTCGGGTGAACATGCAATTCGGGTTGCTCGCACGCAACCAGTCCTTTGTTATCTAACGCAGTTGCTGTTACGAGAGGAAGCAACTGCGATACGCCCACACCAACATCTGATAAATTAACCTCAACTTGATTATTCAAATCCCAAAGTGCTATTGAGGTTTCTTTAACTCTCTCCCCACTGAGGTAATAATCAGTTTTAATATTAAAAGTTTCTTCTCCCAACGTTGTGCTAAACCCCTCCCCTAAATAAAAGTCTGGGATATCAAATCTCAAAATATAATCACGACTTTTAGCGTATTTTCCAGACGAGTTGGGGCCAACTTCAATATGCATTTCTTGAGAAGTGCGCTCACTCGATAATGGCTCTTTTGATATCGACGCATAAAATCTGTCTCCTAATGCATCTTTGATCGCATAGACATCAGATAATTCATTGGGAGCCTTACCTAAAACCAACCTATTGACCCCATCATTGATTTTATAGACAACCTGTAAACCTAAACCTAGTTTGTCTGAGCTTCCAATCCAATCATTTACTTGAAAAACAAGGGTATGTTTTTTTGACAAAGTATCCCAACAGGCTTTTCCGTCATACCAATCTTCCTGTTGAGGATAAGGGTTAGGTTGATATTGCCCATCAGGAATATGTCTGAGCGGACCTATGCACAAGCTGCTTTTTAAAAGACTATGTAAGTTATCAAGTGGAGCAACTATTAAGTCAGAAAGAATCTCATTGTAAACTTCGTTTTCAATTGAGGTAGATTGTGAAATGTTGGTTTGGAGTGGACGGCCTAATTCTGGAAGACAGCCGTTTCGAGCCTTGATTCCTATATTGGCCGCTAAAGACTCTTCATCACAAAAGATTTGTAGTGGGGAGATAAGATCGACCATTTGCTCACTGTTTTGTACCGCTCCAGCTTCTACTAACAAAGGATGTCGATAATTAATCCAAGAGATATGTGGTTGTTTTAATCCACTATTACAGGTGATTACAACGACAGGCTCCTCATCTAGTCCAATACCCAAAGAAGAAACATAGGCTGTATTTTCTTGTTTAGACCATTTAATTTCTATTGCGACATAAATTTTCTCAGCTTGAGTTGCAGGACTGTCTAAGTAAAACCCTGCTTCTTCGAGTTCCAAATCCATCAATTTATAATAAGAAGAACCAATCGAGCCCCCCTTAGTAAACTCAATACCTATTGTTATTTCATTATTTAAGTCTTTTCCGTGTACTAAATTCTTAAATCCACCCACAAACTTTTTACCAAGCGCGTCAATATATTGAGGATCACACTGGCCTTTACTTAATATTTGTTGGATGTAAAACAGTGCCATTAGCACCGTACTTTTACCGACACTATTTGGACCAAACAGCAACGTAACTGGTGCAAACTCAATCGTCTGCTTTTCTTTAAATGACCTAAAATTTGTTAATGCCAGTTGTGTTATTCTCATTAAGTTTCTTCTTTTTAATTTTTATTATGCAGTAAACAAAAGTTCAACATATTTGCTAGGGTCGTCTGATTTCAATAACTGAGTCAGTAGTTTGTCAGCAAACCTATATAAGTCAGAATGATAGCTAAAACTAAACAATTCAATATAACCTCTTCCACAGCAATCTAATTTAACTTCTGGAGCATAATTTGCTGGGCAGTTTTTATAACTTTTGGCAATTTCAATCGCCGTGCTAATCAGCTTTTCTTGATTTTTATAGGCTTTAATTACTTTGTCATCTTCACTGGCTGTTGCAGTCATGGCAATAAAGTCGTGTCCATTACTTATAGCCCTAAGATAAACAACACCTTCATATTCAACAATGAAATGTTCATGAGCATCTATACCTACCTTTTCGGTTTTTATGATGTTTAATTCGAGCATTCACCATTCCTTCATTTATAGAGTTACAGTGTTGGTTGCATTTTGTGAGCCACATATCAACACTAATATAAAACATTAAAATTCATAGATTTAAAAAACAATGAAAATCAACATAGTAACTAAAACTACTTACATGTTATTTTTATTACAAGTTGGGATGCCTAACATATTCAAATCGATCCTATCTTTATTTCCAGCACTCACATCAAACGGTACAACTATTAGCCTTAATTTATGCTCATCATCGTAGTGAAACACCTCTTTCAACGGTGCGTTGAAGTTGTCTGTTTTGGGGTAGATAAGAACTAGGTCGCCCGCGCCATTTAGGTACTTATAGCCGTAACCTAACATCTGATAAAAGTCGCCTTGGGACAGGCCAAACTTTTTGCTGCCTGATGGCTTATTTTGATCTATCAGTTTCCATTTAGTGTCGAGCACGGTGTTGGTATTCAGATTACCTTGTAGGTAAAGATCGGGCTTGAGTCTAAAATAACGCTTATCACCATAAGTGACGAGTGATTTGCTTTGTACTTGTGTGAATAATTTTTGTGGGCTGACTACTCGTTGCTTCAGGTATTTTGCCACAAAGTTTTCAAATACAGCTTCCATTGGAAACAACAACGAATAAGCATTGTTATCACCTAGCATTGACTGAGGCGAGTAACCTTCCAATATAAGCCTTGCCCAACTTAACGGCACGTCATAATGTTGCATGCCTCGGTGTAACTTAATACCAGAGAAGTCCTTTTGATAATTTGTACTCAAGGGGATTTCGTCAAAGGCAAATAGCAACTCTTGAGACAGCTTTTTGCTTTTATTTAAATTTGTATATGAAGCAACCGCTTTTAATGCTGAGTGAATGAGCCTGTTTTCAGCTCTGTCCATAAGGTATGCGTCGTATTCAACGAAGAACTTGTGCCGATTGATAAAGTTATGTTTTAGTTGCTGGCTGTGAAGGAGTTTGCCTTTTAAAAAAGCGCTATTGCTCTGCTCTCGAACGTAGTCACTTCTAATGCCTTTTTTAATTAGCCCATTAACAGATTTTAAAAATTGAGCGATGAAAATTTCCATCAGTGGCATCTTTTGTTTTTTGATGCTCGCGACTTCCGTTTCGATATGGCGAAACTGTTTTAGCGATTTCAACATCATCAACAACGACTTTTGCGCTTCGATTGCTGCGCTATCCTCATGGTTTGCTTTAGCAATTTTGGGTAATACTTCTATCTGAGTGCCATCAGGACACAGAATGACACCCGCGTAATTTTGCACTTGAAGTACTTCCATACCATGCGCAATTTTAAGCTTTAGAAAGCGAGATTCAGACTCGTCGCACAAACAACACCTTTTTAAATACTCAAAAGCCGCAGTAGAAACATGCGTTGTTCGTTTATCTGTAATCGCCTTCTTGTTACAGGCGATTAACGCATATTCAAATACCGTGACGTTGATAACTTTTGCGCGTTTTAATCCTTTAACCATGAAGTTATTATTCGCTTTGCAGGTTTATATCGTACATATCGACATAAGTTTTCGCTTCAAGCCATAGGGCATCACTATTAGAAACTAAACGATACTCGTACTCTTCATCTTCCGCCCAATCATGACCACTTGTGTCACCAAACAAACTAGAAAATTCAACAGGTACTTTTTTAATGATTTGGGCCTGGTTTCGTTCTTCTTTTTGATTATCACCAAGTACCAATCTGAGCTTTTGCCAATCTTCAAAAAAGTACTCAGCTAGCAAAGGAATGATCTTGTTTTGAAAACAGGTTTTTAGCTCATAAAGTGCTTCGGCGTGTTTGCCAACGTTAATTAATTTAACAACGGGCATTAAAAACGCATGACCAAGCTGATGCTCTCTGTCGTAAAGCGCCGTAATTCGTTTGTTTAGTGTTTGTAACAACTGCGCTAAATCTATTTCAACGCCTGAATAATTAATCTTATATGGCTGATCGTTTTCGTCATGCAACGTATTGTAGTTAGGCATCATTTCAACAAAATCAAATCGTCGACGCAGCGCCGTATCCATTAGGGCTAACGACCTATCAGCTGTATTCATGGTGCCTATGATATATAAGTTGTCTGGCACCGAAAACTTATCACCTGAGTATGGCAACGTCGCCTCCAATGCTTCTGATTGTCCTAAACGTTTGGATGGCTCGATTAAGGTAATTAATTCGCCAAATATTTTTGAGATGTTGCCACGATTAATTTCATCAATGATTAAAACAAAGTTAGCTCTGTCATTGTATATACCGATATCACTGTCTAACTCTTCTAAGTAGCATACAAGCGCATCATAATAAGGGCTCAACCCGCCCCGAATTTCTCTTTCGTTATTAAAAATAGCTTCAAGCGTTTTGATACTTAACGAATGGACCGATTGCCCAGTGCTTTTATCAAACCGTACTGTTGTGTCGGTGACATCCGTAATCGTAAAGTGCGAACGACCACTGAGTGTTTCGATTTTTAAACCATGTTCCGAAGCGGCAACTTGCTCAGAAAATTGTTCCCATTTGTCGGTAAATATGGCTTTAGGTGTCGCCTGTGACTCGCCAAGGTACTCTTTTGCATCGTTGCAAATCGATTTGAAAACACCATCTTTCTCAAAGTAACTAAGCTGATCGCCTTCTGTTTTGGCGCTAAGACCTTCTACAAACTCTTCGTAGCCATAACTTTGATGGAATGTTACAAATCTAATACGCCCTGCATCAAAAAGCTTTTTATAAAGCTTGTTAAGTTCCACTCTTTGCTCTGGTGTTGCACCCGAAGCTTCGTCTATACCAAGCGCAAAAAAGCTATCAGCCTCTGCCGCTTTTACTGCGGCCTGGACTGAGTGGTAGGTTTTGCCTGTGCCTGGTGGACCATATAAAATACTATTTAAAGCTGATTCAGTAACAGACACTTTCTGATTGTTATCGTCTAATGTATTACTCGATTTTAAAAACAGTGAGAAATCTTGCTCTGCACCATTAAACGCAAAGTCAACTAACGCTTTTCTCTCTTTATTATTCGGTATAACTTTCCAGATCCTAGGTTGATAAGTAAAAATGAACCATGTTCGCTTTTTAAAGTCTCGTTGCCAATTGACTTTTAATGTACTGCCATCATTCAGATTCTCAGTCACTTCTCCTATGGCTTTAATATCCATTACTGATGCCATTTTTCCATCATTATCAAATGGCAAATTATGTGTCTGTGTGTAAGTGGACTTGATGGCTATTTTATCACCTACTTTAATGCTTTTTACCGTATCTTTATATTTGTCATCCTCACCACAGTGCCAAATACCTTCTTTTATGAATCGCTCTGTCTGATCATTATTCCCACCATACGATGCTCCTAAAAACCAATAAACGTCATCATAGCTATTGTCTGGCTCCACTATATCAAAACCAATAGACTTTGCTTTCTCGATAAAGCGAGTAATGTTGCCTACTCCCCATTGAGTTGAGACTAGTACCTCTTGGTCTACTAATGAGATAACCTCTTCTGCTTTATTAAAGTATCGATTATTTCTTTTTTCATCCGAGTCTTCAGGTAATGCCTCGTAGACAGGCCTCTCTATAAAAAATCCTTTTGAGCCTTGTATCTCAGTTGGAAACGTATCCAAAAGCTTTTTATAATTAGGGCTCTGATCTTTTACATATTGCTTTATAACCTCAAGCACTAATCGGTTTTTACCTAATTCTTGTCCGTTAAATTGATACTTTGAGTAGTCTCTTGGCATGATGTTTCCTTACTGCTTTGGTGATAGGCGGTTGATTAAATCAACGAGTTGAGTGGGGCCCTGGTCATTTTTAACCATGTCGGTTGTGCTTGGTCTAAATAGCGTTTGCAGAATAAGCTGGCGATCCTCTTCTTTAGGTCCTTGCCCTTTTCTTGTCAGTGCAAGATAGGTGTGGATCATTGTTCTGCGCTCTTGCGCATCAGTTGCCAAGTGGAGGTGAGACATGAATATGTTTGCCACTATTTTGATGATCCAAATGCCAAATGTGGTTAATGCAGCTGCTGTAATCAACTTACTAACTGCAACTTCCTTAAATGGCTTATCCAAACCAAATACAGCGAACAAAATAATGGTTATTAAAACAATGACCGTTGTAGTGCCAAGAGCCCAAGCAAAACTTTTTGCTTTATCATTGTGACTTTGTTGTTGAATACCCCAATATCGAACAGAAGCATGCAGAGCCAAATTGTCATCATAAGTTTTAGTAAGGTTTTCTAAGTCGCTTTTAGCGTTTGCCAACTCGTCATCAAACTTAGTTTTAAACTGCTCTTTATGCGTTTCTAAGTCTGCCGTTTGCGCTTCAGTTTGGTCTTGCCATTCACTGATTAAGCCATCAACTTTTGAGTTTTGACGTGTTGCTTCATCAATTTTTTGTTGATATTCGATAACCCAGTTATCTCGCTGATTGGTTTGCTCTTCATCCCAGCGCTCTTTTAAATGCTGCAATGAATCCGCTTCATCTTTAATTCGATCATCACTACCAGCAAAATAATCATCAGCCTGCTGTAATCCTTGATACATTTTGCGATCAACAGGTGAAACATTAACATCAAAAGCCACAGCTAACGCTGCTAAGCCCAATTCAGCACTTTTTTCAGCTTGGCGTTGCACGAATGGTGCAAATGGAGCTTCCTCGGTAAAAAGCTGCTTATTGGCTAAGTAAGAAGAGAAGCTGTTACAAAATTGCCCTACCCGATTGTTGTAGTTATCAGGCTCGTTTTTAAAGCGGCGCAAACCATCGGTTATTTGCTGTTGTAAATTTTTCCAACTTTGCTCAAACGTCCTGAATAACTCCTGCATTTGATAACTCTGGCTGACATTACTGTGAAAACCATATAGCTGACGTTGTCGTTGCACCCAAGCGAACAACTTGTCAGGATCATCAAACCATTTGCTGCCCGTTTCAGTTTTGATGGTGATGCGCTTTAATTTCGTTTCTTCTTGTTCAATTTCTTCTGACATATCAACGTCCTTGTTATTCTTATTATTTAGGAAGAGCTATAATTCACCAGCACAACTGAGTAGGGAACTCAGTTGAACAGCCTTTGGCTGGCCCTTAGGGTGAGCGCCAAGGACGGTGCGAATAAAGGCTTTTTGGCTCATAACTCACCTGCAAAAGCTTTTTGGCTTAATGAGTTAAAAGCGTTGTTTGATTCAAATAGCGAAGTGGTCTTTAGTGCTTTTGTAGATTCCAATTTTTTAACTACGGTATCAAACTTGTTGATCAAAGCTAAATCAGGTACTGGAATTTGAATCTCTTGTAAATCAGCTTTAGTTAGACTTGGAATAGTCACAGTTTTATTTAGCTTTTCGAAATTGAAAAAGACACAAAACCAATATAAGTAATTGTGAGATATTAACTCTTTGTGTGGGACTAAACCAAAAGCCGTATCTACGTTCCAAAATTTTTCCTTTACCAAAATTGGTTTATTGATATTTCCTTTTCGCCCAATAATAACGCTGTTCTCAGGTGTCAAATACTCGGTAGCTCTTCCCATCTCTCCGCCTGAACCCATGATTGGATATTTTCCATCATCAGCTAAAACTGCTTTTTGATTTTTACCATTAACTATTTTTAAAACGTCACTCCATTTTCTAACCTCCCACCCCTTCGGGTTCGTAACCGGATCACCAAACATATCTAGGAAGACGCTGCGGAGGAAGTCGTCGGCGAGGTTGATGGCTTGTTGGCGCTTGCGGCGAATGGCATCGGCTTTATCTAAAATCGCGGCGATTCGTTTTTGTTCGTCCAGTGGTGGTAGTGGGATTAATTCATCATGAACCAAATTTCTATTAAGTGTAGGTACTCCTGCTCCTTCAACAAACCTATCTAATTTAAACGCTTTAAGCATATAGAATACCCACTTAGGGTCATTCCCATGAAAATTAGTTACATAAAGTGCCGTGTTTAAAGGCCAATAGGCTCCCTTAGTAAAGTGAACCTTCCCGATAGTCCCTGAACGTCCTGTAATAACACCCGGCCCAGACAGTTTCGCTTCATTATGAGTTCCATTTCGCCCGTTTGCTGCGTAAATTGGTATTTCACCTTCAACTCTAGACTTTGTTGGTAAGTCGTAGCCCCTCTTTAAAGTTGCGATATCTTTTAGCGGAACTAAGGGCCACGAAGCATTGTTGGAAAAGAAGCTCACAGCATTTTCTCCAATGCTTTTAGGTCATCAAGAATTTCATTTTCTAAACTCACTAACTTACCCAAAATTTCTTTGGGTGGATCGTAGCTTTCTTCTTCATAAACCACTTCTTTGTAACGGTTGATGGAAAGGTCATACTTATTTGAGGTGATGTCATCTTTACTTACCCAGAACGCCTTTTGCGTTTTATCGTTTTTATCACTGGTTGCAACAGCTTTATCACGGGCTTTAAATTCAGCCACTAAGCTTGGTAAGTCATTTTCTTTTATTGGAGTACGTTTATCGTCTAGCGAGAAACCATCGGCTTGTACATCGTAAAACCAAACGTGATCTGTTGTGCCGCCTTTGGTAAATATTAGTATTGCAGTTGATACACCTGCATAAGGCTTAAATACACCGCTTGGCAGTGAAATAACCGCTTCAAGCTGGTTGTTATCTACCAGTAATTTACGCAATTGTTGGTGTGCTTTGGATGAGCCAAATAATACCCCGTCAGGCACGATAGTCGCTGAGCGGCCACCAATTTTTAACATTCGCTCTATTAACGCTACAAAAAGTAATTCGGTCTTTTTGGTTTTTACTTTACGTAATAACTCTGGGCATACGTCTTCTTCATCTAATGAGCCTTTAAATGGAGGGTTTGCAAGTATGATCTCCATGCCCTCTTTGGCTTCAGCCGGAAACTTCTCAATAAAGGATTGGCTTAACGTATCTTGATAGTGAATATCAGGTTGTTTAATGCCGTGCATCACTAAGTTCATGGCTGCAACACGTAACATCGTCGCGTCAAAGTCAAAACCGTGGAACATGTCGGTATCGATGTGTTTGCGATCTTCAGGAGCAATTAAGTCGCCAGAATACAACACGTTTTCAATCTGGTTGCCGTTGCTGTCTAATAGCGGTTTGCCTTCTTCATCAAACTGTTTTTCTCGTTCTATCCCTTCTGGTGAGGTGTATTTTTCTAGCAAGTATTCATAAGAGACAGATAAAAAGCCGCCTGTACCTGTTGATGGATCGCAAATACGGCTGTTTTTATCTGGGTCCATGATTTCTACCATCGCTCGAATAATGTGGCGTGGCGTTCTGAACTGTCCGTTAATACCTGCTGTCGTCAATTTACTTAATAGGTATTCGTACAAGTCACCTTTGGTATCTGAGTTTTCAAGCGGTAAGTCGTTAACCATTTCTACCGCTTTCACCAATAGTGACTGCTTTTGGATCATGAGCTGCGCGTCTTTCATGAACTCGTTAAAAATTGCACCTTCTGTGGACTCGTCATCATTGGCTTTTGAGAAGTAAGGAAACAGCTCGTCTTTGACGACCTTGTAAAGCTCTTCTGCACCTAGGTGACGAAGATTTTGCCAACGCAAGTGTTGTTCATTGTCATCAAAGCGGCGTGCAAATGGCTTTTTGGTGCGCGCTGAACGCTTCTCGTCGGCTTGCTCGTTCATGTCGAGCATACGGGCATACATCAAAAACGTAATTTGCTCGACGACAGTTAACGGATTCGTAATACCGCCCGTCCAGAATTCTTCCCATAGTTTATCTATTTTGCTTTTTAGCTGACCTGTGATCATTTGGTACATATTCCTGTTAATGGCTTAATAAGTTTTCGATTAAGCGGATAATGGTGTCTTTTTCATTTGGTTTAGATTCTGCAACTAATAAAGTAATAGCCGCTAATCCGGTGTCATTAATTACCGGTTGGAAATTGTCATTTAATAAGCGGTGATTTCCCATTTTAAGTTCTCACTTCCCGACTTATAGTTTGATTTTTGCCTCCAAGCTCTACGTCAAACTGTTTTATAAATTGTTCAATCACATCTGCTTGTGCTTCGCTAAAAACACCATCTAGGCCCATGTCGTGTATTTGGGTAAATGGTGCATCATAAAGCTGCTCAATTTTAATCGCACCATAACGGATTAGGTGATTTTTCAATAATCCCAAAAAGCGCTGTTGTTTGGCGTTCATATGCGTATGTGTTTGCTGCACAAAGTGCGTAAATTTTTGTTCTATTGTCTCTTTGTCCATACCAACAATGGTGCGCAGAATTTTATCTAAGCTTGCGGATGAGTCGGGGTAAAACTCTCTTAAGGTATTTAAGTCAACGTTTGGGTTTTGAGTGTGAACCAATGCATTTAACTTAGCGATGTCCTCATCAGTAACAAGGCCACCTGCGCGTATTTTTTGTAAAACACTATCGGTTTCAAATAACGGCGCTAACGTTTTTTCAACTTCTTGTCGAAATATTTGATAATCAATAGAGACTATTTTTGTAGGACGCTCGGTTACTTGGTAGTCTCCTTCCTCTTCTTTTAAATCTATGATTAAGTCTTGTGAAGGCATTACGGTGCCTTTGTCGCGAAGGTGGATAATACCACGTAAAGCCTTTCGACTCGCTTCTAGCGTCTCAAATCCGTCAATTGATGCTGTTAAATTTTGCCAGTATTCCTCTTTTTGGATATCCGCAATAAAGCTGGCCTTTGCTCTGACCTCATTTAAGTGCATTTGTAG
>Ga0115572_10004351_pt1 | contig 11039 bp, 9 predicted proteins | sample COGITO_mtgs_1206_FD_88681 | JGI IMG/M metagenome (GOLD analysis project Ga0115572, IMG submission 88681) | Pelagic marine microbial communities from North Sea - COGITO_mtgs_120607 | ecosystem: Environmental > Aquatic > Marine > Epipelagic | place: Germany:Helgoland, sampling site Kabeltonne... | reverse complement strand
TCAAACTCTTAGGTTAGACTGGTTTGAACGGATAAATCCGTCAAACATGTCATCCTATTCAATCCATGTTCGTTAACTTTTGTTCAAAATTAGCGTTTTGAAATTCAACAGGCTGACTTTTTATATCACAAAGAACGACACGTTATCACGTACCGCTGCCCGCGAACTTCTTCCAAAATGCTTCCAACTTTTTCAAACAGCGCCTGAACGTTTAGGCTTTGCCCTTGGTTCAGTTCCCATTCCTCATTCGAGGCAACGGAGGCGGGTTATAGGCCTGCCGAAGCAGACTGTCTAGCCCTAAAATTTCTTTTTAGTGACTTTATTTTTCAGCCCTTCCAGCAACCAGCCTTGGGGCTAAATCCGTTTCCCATTTCTGGGCAACGGAGGCGGGTTATAAGCCTGCAAAAGCAGGCTGTCTAGCCCTAAAATCGGTATTTGTGATCTTTTTTCTGAAAACCACGTTCTGGCGCGCTAAATATAAAAACAATCAGCGTGAACCAGGCCCTTCTAACAGGGTTACAACGATGTTTCCCAATCACGATTTTTATATAGCAGGTCTGTTTCAAGATGAATAGGTAAAAGATACCGTTCAAAGGGATAAATATCGATTTTCACTGCTTTTCTCCATTAGACCATCTGCGTCGCCCTCGATAAAATGCGTTGCAACACACCTGCATTAAACCAAAACCAGCGGTATCGGCATATAATGATTTCGGGGCAATGGCAAAGCGACGACATCAGATCATAGAAAATTCCTAATTACCTGATTCATAACCAAATTAACTATATGAATTTAATCGAAATGATTGACTTCTTATAAAAGCTACGGCATGTAAAGGCTGCATTCAGGCGGCTGGTAAGCCATATGGGGACGTGAAAATGCGGGCAAATTGCTTGACCAAACAGGCATTTCAAAGACGGTCTTGTCGGGCTGTAATGTCAATTGCCCTAACCTGCCTTTTCTGTGGCGGTTTGGTCACCGCGCAGGCTGAATCAGGCTTGGCGCGCGAATCAGCCAAATCACTTCATGTCGCTTTTGCGCCGATGGAACCTATTTTTCAAACGGCACCAGCCTTGCCAACAAGTCGTCCGGATCCGGCACTTGCCTATCCGGCAATCCCCGTTTCGATCATCCCGCCAATGTCAAAACCGGCACTTATCGATGTTCTTCCAAAATCAACCAAGATGATTGGCGAGATGATTCGGTCACAAACCGGATTAGAAAGCGGTGCCGAAACAGAATTAAAGCTTCGCAATGGCGAAGGCATTGGTGCCCTATTGCGCCGTGCCGGATATGATTCGGCATCAATTGCCAAAGCTATCGACGCTGTTTCGGGCAAAGTTAGCCTGCGTCGCCTGCAAATAGGCACTAAATTCCAAGTGGCGTCGCAAGGGTTTCGCTTTTCGACCAAGCCCGGGCGCGACATTTATGTGATCCAGCATCCCGACAGTGGCTGGCTGGCGCTCACCGCGCTTCGTCCGATCGATCGTTATATGAATTTTTTCCAAGGCACGGTTGACGATTCTATCTACCGGGCCGCAATGGCAGCTGGCATCAACGAAAACGCCTTTAATGACTATATCCGTGTCATGGGCTTTTCGGTCGATTTCCAGCGCGAAATTCGGACAGGTGACCGATTCGAGCTTCTCTATGAAACCGAGCGCGACAGCATCGACGGCAAAATCGTTGGTGGCAAGCTGCATTATGCTGGTCTTGTCTTATCTGACGAGCAATTGGGATTTTTCCGCTATGACGGCGATGAAAACACCATTGGCTGGTATGACGAGAATGGCAATTCAGCTGCGCGAACCCTTATCCGCACGCCAATTTCCAATGCCCGCCTATCATCATCTTTTGGCCATCGCAAACATCCGGTTAGCGGCTTTAACGCCATGCATAAGGGTGTTGATTTCGCGGCACCACACGGCACGCCTATCATCGCCGCCGGATCGGGCGTGATTCGTGAGGCCGGTTGGAAAGGCAGTTTTGGCCGCTATATCCGAATCAGACATAATGCCACCTATGATACGGCCTATGCACATATGTCACGCATCGCGCCAAATATTCGCCCGGGGTCACGCGTCAAACAAGGCGAAATCATCGGGTATGTCGGATCAACCGGCAGATCAACCGGCGCGCATCTTCATTATGAAGTGATGGTCAATAACCGGCAGGTAAACCCCATGACGGTTCGCCTACCAACCGGCGAGCGGATTGATGATCAGCATTTGCCAGCCTTTCAAAAAACCGTTGCCGCCATTGATCAAGAAGTTTTGTTGCATGGCACCGTCCGCTTTGCCGGCGCCGTGCCGAATAAAAACACGCAATAGCCCAGCATCACTCGCGGTAAGTTCGTATCATACAAGCCCTATTGCCTAAATTTATACTGGCAATTGGCGATTACCTCTGGCTAACGTCAATGTCATAAAGCGGTATAAGGCATTATTCTGAGGAACATATCATGCAAATTCATGAGCTTTGGCATTATCCAGTCAAAGGGCTTGGCGGCAATCAGATGCCTTCGGCTCGTCTGCGGCAAGGTGGCTATTTTCCCAATGACCGGCAATTTGCCATTTCGATTGGCAGCGAAAAAGCCGCAGCTGCCAGCGATGGTACATGGTTGCCAAAAGCGCATTTCCTGCAATTAATGTCGCATGAATTATTGGCCGAATATAGCTGTCGCTATTGCGGTGATGCTGCTAACCCCAAATTAGAATTACGTCATCAAGGCGCTATATGCCTAAGCATTGATCCGACGCAGCCAGCCGACTGCCTCCGTCTTGAAGATTTCTTTTTTACCTTGCTTGGCAGCACGCTTCGCGGAAAGCCGCGTTTTATGAAGATGAACCATCAGGCCTATAGTGACCAATCAACAGCGCTTATCAGCATTGCCAGCACGGCCTCACTTGATGCTTTTGCAGACGCGACCAACACAAAGCCCGACAGCCGCCGGTTTCGTATCAATATCATTATTGATGGAGAGATGCCCTTTGCCGAGGACAATTTGATTGGCAAGACATTACGCTGTGGTGATGCGCTGCTGTTGGTCAAGAAATCCGTTGGCCGCTGCACCGCAATCAATGTTGACCCGGCAACGGCCAAACGCAGCCCAGATGATTATGTGCGCTTTATGAAAGCCCATTTTGGCCATAGCAATCTTGGCATTTTTGCCGAAGTGATCAATGGCGGCATGATTAAGATTGGCGACAGATTGCAGCCAGCCTGAATCATGCCGAGCGCCGATGGCTTGCCGTGATGACCGCAGATTTAAAAGGCCCATTTCGACATTGCAAAACCCGCAAAGACACGTTTGTTAGGATGGTTGATCGCTATCTTGATCACCCTGAACCGCCTCGGCAAGCTGGGCCGGAGACAGGTTTATGCGATCATCCGCGCCATTTTTAACAGCTTCATTTTTGGCAGCACCATTATTGTCCGTACCATTTTTGGCAGCACCATTTTTAGCAGCACCATTGCGGGGGCTAGACCGCCGCTTTTTCGGCGCGGCATCACCTGTATCATCTGCACCATCGCCACCATTGGCCTTTGCTGATTCCTGATTGGCGATGCCATCAGCCTCGGAAGCAGCCTCGTCATTTTCTGTTGCTGATTCCTGATCACGCCGTGGTTCGCCAGGGGCACCGTCATCATCAGCCGCGGCATTGGCCTGTTCTTGCTGGCGTTTGGTTTCGGCAACGCCAACAGCCGCCTGATGAAGCCGGAAATAATGATCGGCAAATTGGGTATAGGCTTCAGCCGAAATCCGTTCACCCGATGTCGCCGCGTCATGTGCAAGCGCCATATATTTTTCATGAAGCTGTTGGGCATTGCCCCGCAATTTCACGTCAGGGCCATTTGACTCATAGGACGTATTGCGGTTTGGCACATGATTATGATTGCCACTCGTATTTCCACGACGGCCACGACCACGGCCGCGTTTGGCGTTTTGAGGTTGTCTCATTTGGTTTGATACCACATTCGTTATTAAAAACGGTTATCGATAAATCTAATCAAAGTCATTTCGGTTGCGGTTAGTCTATTAACGACAGTTCGACATAAAGCCGGTGCAAACGATCCCATTTCGTTAGGAAAGGCGCTGGCGTATTGGTGACCAAAATCACCCCGCCGCGAATGGCGATACCATAACGTTGGCTTCATATTAATATCAAGAAAAATATCACCCATTTCACATTTTAATTGAAAATGCGAGACAGCGCGTGATGCCAGCAAGATCGTGATAGCTGCCACTAAGCTGTAAATTTGCTTTTTCGGCCTCGGCGGTAACAGCATTTTCCTGCCCGCGTCCGATTTCAACAAAGGCCATACCACTAACCGCAAGCGCCGCGGCAAGCCGTGGCAAAAGCTGCTGCCAGCACGCCATACCATCAGCCCCGCCATCAAGCGCCAAGGCCGGATCAAAAGATTTCACATCCACTGCAAGCCCATCAATTTCGCCTGTCGGGATATAGGGCGGGTTTGACAAGATCACGTCAAAATCGCCAAGCGGGCCAAGGTCATCAGCAAAGCTATGCGCGGTAAACGCGGCGCGTTCGCCAAGACCAAGGCTGGCTGCATTGCGCCGCGCCGTGGCAATCGCATCAAGATTCACATCAATGCCAACACCATTTGCTTGGGGCAATTCAGATAATAACGCCAACAGCAAACAGCCGCTTCCCGTGCCAAGATCAAGCAAGCGCAACGGCCGGTCTTTGGCGGCGTTGCGTGATACCCATCGAACAGCCGCATCAATCATTGTTTCTGAGTCGGGGCGCGGGTCAAGCGTTGCTGGCGATACGGCAAAGCGAAGTGACCAAAATTCACGCCAACCGCGAATGCGGCTGATTGGCTCGCCCGCAAGACGGCGTGCCATCATCGCCGCTAGCCGGTCATCACAAGCCTGATCCATTGGCGCAATATCTTCATGCGGCAAGACAGCTTCATCACGTCCCAAGGCCATGCCAAGAAGACACCGCGCATCACTTTTGGCACTGACAATACCGGCATCGGCAAGAATTTGCTCAAGCGCATAAAGAATGGTGCTGGCTTCTTGTTTTGCTGGCAGATCGGTTTTTGCATGATCGACCGGCGTCACCATTATACCCCTTCGGCAAGCCGCCGTGACTGGTCTTCTGACACAAGCGCGTCAACCACCTCGTCAAGCGCCTCGCCAGTGATGACACGATCAAGCTTATATAGCGTGAAATTGATACGATGATCGGTAACACGCCCTTGCGGGAAATTATAGGTTCGGATCCGTTCAGAACGATCACCTGAGCCAACCTGTCCTTTGCGTTCGGCGGCGCGAACAGCCTCAACCCGCGCGCGTTCGGCATCATAGATACGCGCCCGCAAAATCTTCATCGCTTTGGCACGGTTTTTATGTTGTGATTTTTCATCCTGCTGGCTGACAACGATGCCGGTTGGCAAATGCGTTATGCGAACCGCCGAATCAGTTGTATTAACCGATTGCCCGCCCGGGCCAGATGCCCGAAACACATCAATCCGAAGATCCGATTCATCAAGCTGAATATCAACTTCTTCCGCTTCGGGAAGCACGGCAACGGTTGCTGCCGATGTGTGAATGCGTCCGCCAGCTTCGGTTTCAGGAACACGCTGCACCCGATGCACGCCTGATTCAAATTTCAACCGCGCAAAAACATCATTTCCCGAAATTGTGGCAGTGGCTTCCTTATAGCCGCCAATGCCGGTTTCCGACACTTCCATAACTTCGAATTTCCAGCCATGCTTCGCGGCATAGCGCTGATACATCGAAAATAGGTTTGCGGCAAAAAGGGCTGCCTCGTCACCACCCGTTCCGGCGCGCACCTCAAGAATCGCGTTCCGCGAATCATCTTTGTCTTTTGGCAATAGCAAAAGCTGCAGAGCGGCCTGGGCCTCGGGAAGCTGGGCTTTGAGACTATCCGCTTCGGCCTGCGCCATTTCCAGCATATCAGGATCATCTTTCGCTTCTTCAACCATGACCAGCGCATCAGCAAGCTCGGCTTCGATCCGGCGAACCAGTTCGATCTGCTCGCAAACCGGACGAAGGTCAGACAGCTCGCGGGAAAACTGCGCTAGATCGCTGTTGCTCATATTGGCCGAATCCGACAGCCGGTCTTCGACTTCGCGGCGGCGTTCAAGTACTTTATCCATTGATGAGTCGAGGCTCATGCCAAAACTCCTTTTTGGTCTAGTTTCAATCACTGTGAATTTGGCAGATCAAACGGCACGGCTGCCAGCCGGAATAGACTGCCAGCTATGGGGCGAGAAGACTTTCGGCAATCGCCGCCGCAAGGCCGCTAGAATCGGCCAAATCAAGCGACAATTCCTGTTGGCTTCCATCGCTTAGATTGCGCAGCTGGACGGTATTTTTGGCAAGCTCATCACTTCCCATAATCACCGCGATCCGAATACCGGCCTTATCGGCTTTTTTCAATTTTTTACCCATTGCGCCACTTGTTGGCAGGTCAATATCAATACCCGCATCGCGAAGCTGTTCGGCAAGACGAAACGCCGCTTGGCGCGCGCCGTCATCAGCCGTCAAGATCGCCACTTTCGGACTGTTCACCGAAGCGGTTTCAACAAGCATGGCAAGCCGCTCGACACCAGCCGCCCAGCCCACACCGGCCACCTGCGGCCCGCCAAGCATTTCCGCAAGCCCGTCATAGCGCCCCCCACCCAGAACCGTTCCTTGTGCGCCAAGCGATGTGGTGACAAATTCAAATGCCGTATGGCAATAATAATCCAGCCCACGAACCAATAGCGGATCAAAAACCCAGGCCACACCAGCGCCATCAAGCGCCGCTGTCAGATCGGCAAAATGCGCCTTTGACACATCGTTCAGATAATCTTGAAGTCGCGGGGCATTTTGCAATATCGCGCGATCACCAGCATCTTTTGAATCCAAAATGCGAAGCGGGTTTACCGCAAGGCGGGTTTTGCTGTCATCCGATAATTGGTCGGTAAATGTTTCCAAATAGGCAATCAAGGCCGCACGGTAGGCCGCACGACTGTCGCCATCACCAAGCGAATTGAGATGAAGTTCACAATCATCAAGCACGCCAAGCGATGCCAAAAACCGTGCGCCACAAGCAATGATTTCAGCGTCGGCAAGCGCATCATCTGGGCCAAGATATTCGATGCCGACCTGATGAAACTGGCGCATCCGGCCCTTTTGCGGACGCTCATAGCGGAACATCGGCCCCGCATAGAAATATTTCAAAGGCAGGCTTTGCGTCAGCCCGCCCGAAATCATCGCCCGCACAACACCAGCAGTATTTTCCGGCCGCAAGGTCAAAATTTCACCGCCACGATCGGCAAAGCTGTAATTTTCCTTGGTGACAATATCGCTGCTTTCGCCAAGCGGGCGAGAAAATACCTCGGAAAATTCAAAAATCGGCGTCGCCATTTCTTGAAAGCCATAGCGTGCCGATGCCGTCCGTGCAGCGTCAATCACCAAACGATGTTTGGCCATGCTATCGGGAAGAAGATCAGCGGTACCGCGGGCAGGTTGAAGTCGTGACATGGGCTGTAATCTGCTTTTTAAGTTTGTGTTGATGCCGCTTCGGCGGCTTTTAATTCGGCAACGCGGGTTTCAACCAGATCAACCACATGTTCAACAATATCACCATTTGACAGGCGATGATCAGCCATGCCTGACAGATAAATCTGATGTGTTCCTTTGCCGCCACCGGTTAGGCCAATATCGGTTTCACGCGCCTCACCCGGCCCGTTCACAACACAGCCGATGATTGAAACGGTAATCGGCATATCAATATGTTCCAGCCGATCTTCGATAATTTGCACAGTTTTGATAACGTCAAATTGCTGGCGCGCGCAAGATGGGCAGGAAATAACCGTTACACCGCGGCGGCGAAGCCCGAGTGATTTCAGCATTTCATAACCGGCTTTCACCTCTTCGGTCGGGTCTGCCGATAAAGACACCCTTACCGTATCGCCGATACCGGCCCATAGCAGATTACCAAGGCCAATCGCCGATTTGATCGTGCCTGCCCGCAGCCCGCCTGCTTCGGTGATGCCAATATGCAGCGGGCAGTCAATAACATCGGCAAGCTGTTGATAGGCAGCTACAGCCAGAAACACATCTGATGCTTTGACTGAAATTTTGAATTCGTGAAAATCATTATCCTGTAAAATCTTGGCATGTTCCAAGGCAGATTCGACAAGCGCTTCGGGGCAGGGCTCGGCATATTTTTCAAGAAGATGCTTTTCCAGCGATCCAGCATTGACACCAATACGCATCGAACATCCATGATCACGCGCGGCCTGAACCACCTCGCGCACCCGCGCCGCATTGCCAATATTGCCAGGATTAATCCGCAAGCAGGCAGCACCGGCCTTGGCCGCCTCGATGGCACGGCGATAATGGAAATGGATATCAGCAACAATGGGAACCGGACTTTGCGCGCAAATGGTTTTCAGCGCCGCGGTACTATCCTCATCGGGGCAGGACACCCGCACAATATCGGCACCTGCCGCCGCTGCCGCATTGATTTGCGCCAACGTGCCTTCAATATCACTTGTCAGGCTATTGGTCATGGTCTGCACCGAAATCGGCGCATCGCCGCCAACCGGAACCGACCCGACCATCACCTGACGGCAGCGACGGCGCTCAATTGTTCGATAAGCCCGATAAGCGTTTGACACTGTTGCACTCCAAATGACGGCGCGGCGCACCCATGTTGAATTTGCCCCATTCTATACCCTGTTCGGCGGGCAAGCGCCAGATCATTGCGTCACTTTGTTCAGATGAGGCGTTGCCATTAATTTGCAAGAGGTGATAGCAGGCCATGCCTTTTGTCCGGCAAGTGACGCGCAAAAGCGCAAAGCCCCAAGCAAAAACGCCAAAATCAGACGAAGAACCCGAAATAGGGATCAAGCGCCAAACTATCTGGAAACAACAACATCCGCGGCTAATAATTTGGAGAGCTGGCGAAAGACAGGCTGGCGTAAAAGGCTAGCGCACCTGCCGCAATTTGTCGGTAACCAGCGGCAGATCGCGGACAATCTGGCCGACTTCGCCGATTGACCGCGGGTCATCGCCACCAACAACAACCTGTAGCCCGCCAGCATTGCCGGTGCTGAGATAAAGCCGCGTATTGCCTTCGACAACATAGCTATCACCAGCCTGCATTAATTTGGCCATCACTTCTTCGCCATTGTCGCGCACGATCTCGACCCAGCTTGCGGCAACCGCACGAATGGTGATTTCCTGCGCCGGATCACGAAGATTGGCGATGGCGCTATTTCCCGCCGACTGCGGTTTGCCATTTTGCGATATGGGGGTAATGACCTGTGTTTCGGCCAAATCACCTGATAAAACGGGGCTATTCGCATCGACTGTCGACACGGCTGGTTCACGCGGCGCGATAATCGCTGACGCAATTTCAACGGGTTTCGCCGGTGCCGTTGTTAGCGGCGCCTTAGCGATGACGGTTTTTGTCGTGGCGGCCAGATCATCTGTTACCGCGTTTGGCGTTGGCGTTGCAGCCGCCGCGGCAATCTCTTTTTCTGGCTGAACTGGCGCAGTCATATTTTGCGTTTGCGCCTGACCGTCAACCGGCATAACCGTCATTGTGCCTTGATCGATAAGCGTGTCTCGCATCGCGGCAGAATCTGACGGCGTTGCCGCGACGTCATTTGGCACCATCGCCATCTGATCATTCACATCACCGCCATTTAACCAGTACCAGCCGCCATAGGCAATGCCAGCACAAACAACCAGCATTGATGCAATGGCTGGGGCCGAACGCTGTGGTGGCCGCGTACTCATCGGAATTTTATAGTTTGGCATGGCCGCCGCTTTGGCCGTCAATGCCGAATAGCGCGCCACAAGTGATGATGGATCAAGCGCAACAAACTGGCCATAGCTTCGCAAAAACCCTGTTACATAGGCTGGTGCTGGCAATTCATCAAAAGCACCGGATTCAAGCTTTGACAGATAATCAACTGAAATCCGGAGCTGCTGCGATACATCGCCAATTTTCAAACCCTGGAGCCGACGCGCATGTTTCAGCGTCGCACCGATCTGTTCGAAACTATCACCTGCAACCAACGGTTTGATTTCTTTATCTTGAACGCGCACCAAGCTGGTCTCCATTCATTAACCATATGTCCAAAAGCACCAGAAATTTCCGATGATTGCAAACAAAACTTTAAGTTTTCAAAAGAACAACCCCCGACCATATGGCTGATAACGTTGACTGACGTCGGTTTATATCGCAGATTTTCGCATGTTTAGCAAGCATCGGTTACTATCACCGCGATATCAAGACTCGTCATCCAGCCCATAGGCTGTATGCAGGCTACGAACCGCCAATTCGGTGTATTCAGCATCAATCAAAACCGAAATCTTGATCTCGGATGTTGAAATCACATGCAGGTTTACGCCCTTTGTCGCCAGCGTTTCAAACATGGTCTTGGCAACGCCGGGCTGGGTCCGCATGGCCGTGCCCACAACCGAAATTTTGGCAACATTTGGCGAGGAGTCAACCGACTCAAACTTTAATTGGTCTTTAATTTTGTTAATTATATCAACGGCTTTATCAAGATCGCCACGGCTAACCGAAAAACTGATATCGGTTTTCTTCACGGCGCTTGATGCGCTTTGTACAATCATATCCACATTCACATGATTATCTGCCAAGGCGCCAAAAACACCAGCAGCAACGCCGGGCTGGTCAGGCAGACCAACGATGGTAATTTTGGCCTCGTCGGGGCTATATGCAATCCCGCTAATGGTTTCTTGTTCCACGACTGAATCCTCATTCACGACTAAAGTGCCTGGTGCATCATTGAAACTTGAGCGCACCTGCAGATTGACATTATGGCGCATCGCCATGGCGACTGATCTTGTTTGCAAGACCTTGGCACCTGATGATGCCATTTCCAGCATTTCTTCAAAGGTGATTCGCGCTAATTTGGTTGCTTTTGGCGCGATTCGCGGATCGGTAGTATAAACCCCATCAACATCAGTATAGATATCGCACCGGTCAGCTTCGAGCGCGGCGGCAATCGC